>Ga0114951_10004586_pt1 | contig 13338 bp, 18 predicted proteins | sample AM7aDNAmetaG_FD_88677 | JGI IMG/M metagenome (GOLD analysis project Ga0114951, IMG submission 88677) | Freshwater microbial communities from Finland to study Microbial Dark Matter (Phase II) - AM7a DNA metaG | ecosystem: Environmental > Aquatic > Freshwater > Lake | place: Finland: Lake Alinen...
ATCATCCGCCGTGCTTATGGTTATCGAGATGATGAGTACATGAAGCTCAAAATTATCCAAGCGTGCTCGTCTTTAAGGTTTTTTCAGCCGTGGACGGTAGCGTTCAACAATTCAGAATGAGCCCAACTATCATTTCCGTACCCGCAAACCACTTGGTATGAAAATCATAGGTCGCAACCGCGACCATTTCCGGGTTAAACGATCCGACAACGTTGCGGCCGGTAAGCGCGTAAGAAACAACCCCGCGCGTGTCGTTAACGTCATCCCTCTCCGCCAGATTATTCCCCATGTCGATCGACATCTCGCCGATCTTGGCCGAATAAGCATCCACCGAGAAAAGCGCGCTCAAGAAAACCGGGGGCTTGGTGGTCTCATAGGTGACATTGGCCAAGAACGCGGTATCGATCACCCCGGCCTCAACACCCTGAAAATCAAACTCCATCATGACCGGCTCGCCTGTCTTGAAATTAAACTTCAAATTCCCGCGCGAACCCTCAACCAATTTGCGGATCCCGTCCTCATAACTGCCCTGCGTTAATGAAGGAATCAAATCCGAAATCGGCTTGAACTCATTACCGATCGTGGCGGGAACCGATGAAGTCGTCACCGTCGCGGTCGATGTACCTCCGGTGATAACCTCCGCACTCACAAACGTGCCTGTAACCGACACAAACATGATTGCGGTCGCGCCATTGGCCGTGTTAATAACCACCCGGCCCTTGGCCGCTGATGTGCCACCCGTGATCGTCTCCCCATGCTGAAACGGCCCGTTGGTGATCGCCCCGATATTCATGGACTTAAGCGCGTTGACCCCGAACCCGCATGCCTGAACAAGTTTGCCCCATTCCGGCACAGTCGCGGCCGCGCCCGATCCTTTGAGTTCCAACTTATATCCAATCGCGGCGGTGCGCTTGCCCGGGGCCTTGCCGATATTGGAAAACGACGGGCGTGATGGATTGCGGTCAAACATCGCCACATTAAAAGCCACCTTCGGGTCATAGACCAACAGCCTGGCATCCGTGGCCGCCAGAACCTCCGCCGATCCTTCGACCGCTTCAATCTTCGCGGCCAGTTGTCTTTTTCGCGTTAACATATCCCACTCTCCCTTTACCCGGCAACAACCGGATCGCCTTGTTTGTGCTGATAAACTATTTCGATTTCAATAATCAACCCCGCGTGTGGTTGACCCTCAACTGACTCAAACGGCACACTGCTATGCAAGACCGTATCCTTGGCAAAACCTCCGCGCGTGTAATCCGCCATGATCGCCTTCTCAATATCACCCAAAAGACTTGAAAGCACAGAATCGGTGACAACAACATCTGCCGCGTCCTGACGCACCCAGACATCCAAGTAAACAGTCAGGTGGCATGTAAAGAACGGATTGGGAACCGGCGTCTTTTGCTCCTGACCCGCTGAAACAACAATGCACGGCACCTGCCGAAGCGGGTTGCCGCGCTTATCCCAACGCTGGACGCTTGCGATCGTGTTGTCATAACCGTTCGCGGGCGTGATCTCCTCAAGCGTCGTCTTGATATTTGCCAAGATATTTTCCCGAACCGTTGTCATCAGACTTTCTCCAGCGCCTTGATCAAGGCATCGCGCATGATTTCCTCACGGCGTCCTGAATGCGATTCCCACGTCGAGTAAAACCCAAGACGCGGTTTAATATTGACCCGATGCGTTATCAAAAACAGCAACTCCGGCTTGCCCGCCGTTCTTTTTTGCCCAAGAAACACCTTGCCATTGATCTTGAAAACCCGAAGATCATGAAGCGACACCTTGCTCCTGAGCATTTCTCTCGCTGACTGGTTCAACGGAACCGGCATGCCCTTGGCACTGCTGATCGCCCCACCCCGCTCATGCATTCCGGCCACATCGGATGTGGTGTACATTTCAACGCTCATATTCATGGGGTCTTTGGATGACTTGGCAATGGCCGCTGTTGATTCACCCTGCCGGGCCTGTTGCCTTAAAAACACCCGCTTGCCATTAACCATGACCGTCCTGCGAAACCGATGAAAGATACCGCCATGCGAATGACTGATCCCGGGCGGCCCCTGTAAACGCTCTTTATAGAACTTGGCGTAGAAACTCCGTGTCGCGTGATCCATACCATCTGCCATTGCTGTCAGACAGCGACGCGGCATATCCCGCAACATCGTCTCAACATTCTTCGTGTCTGCTTCAACCAAGAATTCCATAGGCTCACTTTTGTAAAAGCAAATGCCACATCCCCTCATCCATCGCGAGGATATCGGCAACAAAATAGGTCACGGCAACACCGCCAATGACCTCCGGCAAAACAACCTGATCTGCGTTCGCCCCTTTATTGACACTCAAAACACCTAAAGCCGCGTCTCGGGCGATGTGAATTTCAACCGTCCCGGTCAACAGCCGGTTTGCATCCTGATTTGACGGCATCAGACGCCTGCGCTCAACAATCGCTTTGATCGTCCGCGCCTGCCCGCCATAAGGCGTATAAACAACGCTCTCGGCGAATTCATCACCGTTTAAGAAACAATTCGCGGCATCAGCCGCCATTTGATCTTTGAATGACATAAGCGTATCGCCCGGGAGCCGTTTTACCGGCCCCCGGACGCCCATGAATTACGCTACCTTCATCAAATACCCGAAATACGGATCAATCAGCTTCTCATCCGTATGCTGACGAACGCGGAAGACATCACTTCTGACATCTTCATCACGGTACTGCTCGACATAGGCATTCTCGGGGCAATCCTCAACCCACAAGAACGTCCGACCCAAACTCGGCTGGGTCAGATCCTGCCCGTTCTCAGCGATCACCGCCAAAGACGCGTATGACGAACTCCAGATATCAACTCCGGTGAAGGTTTTGCCTTCTTTGGCGTTGTTTCTGATCGCCCTGCCTTTAAGGATGTACTTCACGCCGAAAAGGTCAGCCAGCGCGTTGTCGATCTCCTGATCGCTTAAGCGCGCGGTGTACTTGATCGCGTCCTTGATCAAGGTATTCGCCTTGAGGCGGTCGATATTCGTCTGGCTCATGATGATGGCGTTTGGCTCTATGCCGCAGTTTGTGCGCACCTTGGCCTTTGCCGTGCGAACTTGCTGAACAGCGTCGGTGGCGATGTTCGACCACGGACTTGCGCTGTTGTCGATATAGAGATCCGTACCAGTGAATGTCGTGGTATTGAATACCTTGTTCGCGACCCTCAACTCCTGTCCGCGAAGGATAATCCCCAGCGCGGCTTTGGTCGCGGCCAGTTCCGCGTCAAAATCATTCTGGTAAAGTTTGCGCTCCTCATCACCCAAGGGATTTTCCCAGCCGTTCTCTTCGCATGCGTACTGGTTGTCCTTGGCCCCGACACTTCCACGGTTGTAATTCCCGCGCATGGCACGCTTGGTATCGCCAATTTGGGTCAGCGTATCGCGCGTGATCGCGGAAAACTTCGCCGTTTTCAAGGGAGCCTTAAACACCGGGAACAACCTTGTGCCAACAAACTCATCGGACTGATCGGCAAACTCATAAACCGCCGCGCCCAGATCCAAACGCGGCGTTGCTCTTGCACCTGAATAATCAACTGACATTTCAAACCTCCTGTTTTATTAACTCTTTGGATTAAACTTTCACAGCCATCACATACACATCAAACGCACCCGCGACGCTAGCATTGACCTTAAGCGCAGTTGTAACAAGCACATCCTTCTGCGCGTTTACGATCGTCCCGCCCGGCACAATCGTGTCCGCCGTCAGAGGTTTGGCGATGACCGCTGTCATGTCCGTTGCCACGTTAACAAGCTTGACGTTGGGCGTGGTCGCCGCATCGCGTGACACAATCCACCAATTGATCACACGGAACTTGTAAGGTGCCGTGACGATTGTGGGTGTCGCTGTCGCATCCACGATGCCGGTCTTTGAGAAGATCATCGGAATCGACCCGTTTCCGGCTTCGGGTTCGACGTTGGTCGCCGCTCCGCTGATATTGACGGCCGCGCCGTTATTCAAAACGCATTCGATAATTTCACCATCATTGGCCGCGGCCTCCAAGACCGTGCCTTGAGCAAGGCCCGAGGCCGTTGCCTGAATCTTGCCGCTGGCCGCTCCATAAAACAAAGCACCGACAGCAATGACGCCTGACGCCGTCATCTTGTAGGTGCGAGCGGCTGAGCGCATGGTGACGTTCACCATATCGCCGATGTTCACTGCCGCTGTTGCCGTGATACCGATAAACTCTTCCCCTGCCTGCGCCAGCATGACCGTGTCACCGGCCCCTGCCTGTAACTTGACGCGGCAATAAACCGGCAGGACTTCCCCTGCCCGAAACGTTTTTTGTCCTATGTTTTCCTGTGACATCGTGATCCTCCTGTTTTTTAATAAAGGTTATTTCCTCGGTTCCGCCGTGGCTTTCAACGCATCGACCATCGAACACTTATGTTCCGACTTGTACTGCTTGGCCCGATCAAGATGCGTCATCTTGACCTTGGACGGTTCCTCGCCGTCAGTCCCGGGGGTCTTATTGGCTTCTTTCTTGATATCCTCAAGACGCTTGCCGCGCATGGATGCGAGTGCCGCGTCAACGGTCTTGCCGTTATCAACCGCCTCCTCAACAATTCCCTCCATGCCCATGCCGTTAAATTCGGCATGCGCGGATTTCACGATCTTGGAACACCGTGAACGCTCCCCATCAATGGCTTCTTTCTGTAAAGCCACGACCAGCTCCGGGCGTTCCTTCTGAAGCTGTTCTTGAGTCAAATCCTTGATCTCCATTTTCTTGCCCTCCTGATTTTGGTTGTTCCCGTTTATCTCATCCCGATTCGCGCGGTACCTGTCCAAAAAAGCGCACAGATATTCCAGTGACTCAGGGTCATTAAGAAGCTTGTCCAAATATTCCGATGCCTTGGCCGATAATTCGACGCTGGAATTAAAGAATTTGCCAAACATGCCGTTATTGGCCGCAGGATCATCAACCGCATCTACCGCCTGTAACGACTTGATCCGAAGTAACGGCGGCAAACTGTTCCCCTTGGCGTCCTTTTCAGTGCGTTTTTCCAGATCGAAATCGCCAATAACAGCTGATGTGCCAAACGCGGCAGGGTCTTCTTCGGCCAAATTAAGCACATATCCCGCCAGATCGCCTTCCGGCGTCTGATACGCGGTCTTGCTCAAAAACAAATCCGCCCGAGCAATATCGCCATCCATATAGAAATTCTTCACCCTCCCCAAGAACGTCCCCAAAGCACTTGAGGACATGTTCGGATGCCCAAACCGCGCCTTGACTCCCAAATTGACATGCTTGTTACCCGCATCAACCACTTGCGACAACGTCATGTCGTCAATTTCCCATCCGCGCGAATCTTTAACCAGTCCCTTGGTCATGACCGCAACACCGCGAATCACCCCGCGATATTTGCTGTCTTCATAGGCACGATCGATACCGCCGGTGCCGTTTTTGATACCCCGAACGACTTCAAGGCGTCTTAATGCATTACTGTTGTCCATTGCCGTCTCCACTCGATGTCGGTTGATCGCCTGTACTCTGGCCGGGCTTATCCGGTGTACCAGTTGCCGGATCGAAATTTCCTTTACCCAAAGGCGGCGGGGTCGCCGTCATCTTGATGCCGTTCTTTTCTTCCAATTCCTTGATCTTTTTGAGTTCCCGGGCCCTCTGCTCAAGGTTGTCTTCCCAATCCTGACCCTGTGTTGCCGCTTCCTCTGCCAGCGTCGAGAGATTCGCATCAACTGAACTGACCGCGGCCTCGACTTCATTCTTGGGATCAACCCACTGCCAGCCCGGCGCGATCCAGCGCGAACGAACATATGCCGCGCGGTTCTGATAAAAGTCCAATATGGGCAACTCGCCCATGAGATACGCCTCTTCCATAAGCGCGATCAATACCGGCTGGCCGAACTTGTCCGACACAAACCGCTGTTGCATCATGAAAAACCGCCTGGCTTCCAATAACGCCGCGCGGGTATTTGAATAATTTGATTTTGAAAAGTCTTTAGCGAGGATTTCGTAAGGGATATTCAAACCGGATGAAATATCACGAAGCACCCGTTCAATAAAAAGACCAAAGGTGCCGCCGGGACGGTTGGGATTGAACGATTCAATCGATTCACCGGGATTCAGATACTCGACCAGCCCCGGACTTAATTCTTCCATCCGCTGACCGTTTTCATCTTTTGCCCGCATGATGCTGTTGGTGTACGCCTGATCTTTTTTGATAAAGAGCGCAAAACAAGCCGCGACCCGGTTGGCCACCAGCTCTGATTCCATGTACTCAAAACGATCCTTAAAAAGGTTCAAGACCGGTGCAAAGAACGGTTCACCCCGGCTCTGCCCCGGGCGTTTGACGTGATAGAGATGATAAATATTTGGATCGCCAAGCGAATTGTAGGCCGGATAGCGGGTATAATTATCAAGACCGGTCGCGGCCACCTGCATGGCATAGTTAATATCCCCGGGATGAACCTTGCGGATGAAATACGAAACCGGCTCGCCGTATTCCCCGACCTCCACCCCTGACCTGACACTTTTGTTAGAATAAAACCCAACCGGCGTCGTTAACCTGTCAGCCTCTACAACCTGCAAGGCAAGTGTATAAGGCCGACGACGCGCCGAGGATGTAACGCGTAGCGGAATGACAATAGCCTCGCCATTCACGAACCGCTGGCGCTCTACCAACTCTTCCATCTCGTAAAAATCAAGCCGGTTGCCCGCATCCGCGTAATCCACCCAGCGTTCCCATATCTTCTCAATCTGTTTTTGCAACTGCTCCGCGTAATCCTCATTGATCTTCAGGGTTTCTTTATCGAGACGGCTTTGCGGGCGAATGCCGGATCCAATGATGTTGGTGATAATCGTGTCGATCGCGCCCGATGCAATGCCGTCATTTCTGATGAGATCCCGGCTTCTTTCCCGCAACTTGGGCAGATCCACCAGAAGATCATGATCCGCTGATCCGTTGCCGGGCATCCACGACCCGCGCAAACGCCCGCCGTCTGCTCCACGGTATGACCCGAACATGTTTTGAGCGACATGACGAAAGTATTTGCGCTTGGCGGCCGCAAACGGCGAAAACACACCGATGAAATCATCGATGCGTTCGCCGAAAGTCTTGTTTGACGGTTTGCTTTTCATGGTTTAACGAACTTCGCGTAATTACGCGATCCGCCCTTCTCTGCCGCGAGTTGCTTATAAAGATCTTTCTTTAGCGCGATCAATTGCTCTGGCGTCATATACTGAATTGACCGCCCGTTAATTGTGTATGAACCAACTCCGCCCCTGTTGCCGATCCCTGCGATTGCCGCCTCAACCATATCTATCTGTTCAGATGTCGTCATGGTTTGCCCGCCTCCTCATTGACATAAATCACTTTCACCGTCGGATTGACAGTCGTAAGCGTCCTAAAGGTGCCCTTGCTCATGACCACACAGTCGTATCCCACAACCGAACACGGGCCTTTCCCTGCACTGCCCGCAATGACCCTATCCGAGTCGTTGAAGTATCTCGTTACGACGTGACTGCAAGCCGTTAATGTCAGCAGTGACGCGAGTGAGAGTATCCATATCGTCTTCATCGAGAGCCCTGTCCCTGAGTTGATAAAAAACAGCCAAATCGCTGTTGATCTTGTCCAGTTCTGCCTGATACCGGCGTTTCGGGTTAAAGAACCACGCGGCAAGCGTCCCCGCGATCCCGACAACACCAGCAATGATCGTCAATAACCCGCCGCTCATTGTTCGATCTTCGTTGTTGCGGTTGCACGGCCATAGATCCCAAGCCCGCCAAGCATCGTGATTGCAATGCTGAACCACCAATAAGAATTCAGATTAACGCCAAACACCTGTGCGACTCCTTCTGCCGCGCCGATGACCACCGTCACGATTCCTGCCCAGATTGCCTTGCTTTGGTACCATTTCTTTGTGTCCATAAGACCGCCTCCTATTTTTTGAACTCCTGATCAATGTGCATCCTGTCAAGACGTTCGACCTTCTCGATCGTCCGACCCCATGTCACTGCCAAAGCCAACGCCGACAGCATGACCGTGATAATGACGGTCGTGGATGAGCCGATAATCGTGCGCTTAAGATCGGCCAGTGCCGCGATGTTCTCGATCATGGTCTTAATCTGCGTGTCATGCCGGATAACCATATCCCGAACCGTCGGACTGTCCTCGATGTGCTTGTCCAAACCCTTGAATTTTTCCTGACATTCAGGAAGGATTTCGTTGTGCGGCATAAAACCTCCAAAAAAGACGAAAGCGGCAGGAAGAGTGTGCGGGCACCCAACCTGCCGCTTTATACCCCTCCGCCCAGATGGCCATCCCGGCGAAGAAGCTGTCTTTTTAAATTATGATCTCAATCTATTCCTGTTTTTTCTCATCCGCAAGGGGGTCATCACCAGAATCTGGTGATGACTCACGCTCTGTGCTTTTAAAGTTTATTCCGCAATCCCGGCATTTGTGATACCTGACCGGAAACTTTGTTTGATAACACGTTTGATTCTTGCTCTTGCATTGAGGACATCGGATCGGGTAATACGGCACGCCGTATTTCACATTCTCCGGCTGGACATCATCGTCCACTTTAAAGGACGTCTCTTTTCGGGGCTTCACATAGCCCTTAAGAAACCCTCTCTGGTTAATCCATTTCTCACCCATTACGCCTCATCCAGTGCGCAGGCCGCGACATCCAATTCTCATGCCGAAACTGCCGGGGATCAACCTCTCTGGGTTGATGCACAAGCGTTCCGTTGTCCCTGAGATCAAATACCCGAAGCATTTCCGCCGCGGCCGTAGCGTAAACTTCCGCGTCAAAATAATGACTGGCCGCGTGCGTTGAAACCGGACGCCATTCCTCCCGCATCCTCCGCGTCCGTTTGTCCATGATCAAGCCTTTCGCTTCCCCGCAAAACTGTTTTATATACTCATCTGACGGGTTCTGATGCAGATGCCATCCGCCCAACGTCCCCGGCGCTGTGTTCTTGACCAACCTCGTCACTTTATCCTTGAAATACGTTGTGTCCAAATTCCACAACTGCAACCCGCCAGGAATAGTTTGACCTGAGGGCAACTTATCAAGACTGGTTGCCTTAAGCGGTATGCCGCCCAACTGACTCCGGCCTTTGATGGCGCGTGCCACATCCTGCCACAACCGACAAGTCTCATATACTTCTGAAGTTTTATACCCGGTATCAATGCACGTGATCCGCACCGGTAAGGGAGCAAGATTGGGATCCATTTGCTGATACCGCGTCAAAAACATAACCTGAACCACGTCCTCCCAACTTTCCAGCCGGGTCGCAAGAACAAGCCATGATTCCTGCAAATACCCCCATCCGCGAATCACTACATAAAAATGATCCTTCTGCACATCAACGCCGCCAGTCAGAACCAACGCGCCATCCGGCACAACCCCGGCCGGGTACGGTCTTGCCAAAGCGCGAATTTCATCCGGCTGGGTGCGCCCCAAATGTTCCCGCCACGGCTCGGCCAGCCACGAATTAACGAAATTCATCAGAAGCTCAGGTTTCTGATGTGTATTCAACCACTCTGCCGCGATTTCCGAAAATGTCAGCCATGGCGAATAAATGGCGTTGATCCAGAACCCCGCTCTAGTACTTTGTTTGGATCCGCGCACCTTTTCAACAACCCATTCCCCTTGCCCAAGCATTTTTTGTTTCATGCCGTCCACGATTTTCTCCCGGCAATTGATACACTCATACCACGCGAGCCTACGGGTCTTGACCTCCTCCGGGTCGCGCTCATCAGACGGCCATCTCACCTGCGGCCAACTGAAAACCTGCATCTTCCCGCAAAACGGGCACGGCATATAATATTTGCGCATGTCAGACTGCTCATATTCCCTGAAGATATACCCCTCTTCGGTCGTTGGCGTCGAACATTTAACGATCTTTCTGTTCCAGAATGTGCGCGTCCGCTCGCTCGCTAGTTTTATTGGGTCAGATTCCCTACCGGCAAAAGGCGGGTATTTGTCTGTCTCATCCAGAAAAAGATACCTGATAGGCCTCTGCGCCAACCCTGCCGGGGAATTTGAACCACTCAAAAAGATCGTCATTCGGTCAAGCGTGATCTCTTTTTTCGTTATGTCATCGGGATTAGAAGTAAAATGTCGTCTTAGATTCGGCGCGAAAGTGAGCATCGGAATGATGCGCCTCGTCGATATACTCCCCGCGTCATCTTCACGCGGCATAACCAAAAGCATTGGCCCCGGATCCTGACTGATCGCGTAACCCATCATATTCAGCATCGCTTCGGTTTTCCCGCACTGGGTTGAGGCCATAATGGTGATATCTTCAATGACAGGATCATTAAAAGCGTCCATGACGCCTTTCAGATATGGCGTCCGATCGGTATGCCACGGCCCCGGTTCCGCGTGCGTAAAATCCAGAACCCGCGAACGATCCGCCCATTCTGAAACGGTCAATCTTTCAGGAAGCTCCCAAGCCTTCCTGACGTTATCCGTCCATATCTTTGGTTTTTTCATTCTTCTGAAAAATCCTGTCCTTGGCGAATAGGTTAATTACTTCCTCAACACGTTCCCGGATAACCTTCTCAATCTCCCTTGGCTCTAACCCTCCCAGCCGCGGGGCAAGAGACCGTGGAAGCGACAACAAAGCACGCTTAATCTCGGTGCTAATCTGAATCAATCCATCTTCCACTTCCTGCATGGAAATGAGTTGCCCAATCATGGTCAAAAACTTTCCCTCCTCGATTCTCGCCTTGAATTCCCGATACTTGGCATCCCAGTCCACTTCCTTGCCATCGGCGTCCTTGCTGAACCTGCGATGAAACCGCCAGCTCTGAATTTCCAGTAAATCGTACTGGCCGTCTTTTGTAACTGGCATCCCTTCCTTGACCCAATTCGCCACGGTTCGTGATGTCACCTTAAACACCTTGGCTACCTGCTCCTGACTTTCAGCCAAGTTTGATGATGCTCCGCCATTCTGATACCGGGCAAGCTCCTTCATCTCGCTCTGGGTCAACGGATTGCCCCTTTGAATCTTCTCAAGCATTTTTACTTCCCGTTGTTTCTGGGCAATCTCGAGAAGATTGGGTTTCGGCGGCACAGTTGTCATTTATTACCTCGATAAAACAGCTTTCTGCCCAGTAAATTCTTCCCACCGGCGAACCGCCACGTCACAAAAACCCGGCTCAATCTCCATGGCAAAAACACGACGGTTTACCCTCTCACCCGCGATGATCTGCGATCCGGATCCTGAAAACGGCTCGTAACAGATATCCCCGATCTTCGTATGCACACGCATGGGAATCGCAAATATTTCGGTAGGCTTGACGGTGGGATGATCCAGACCGCTGTTGCGTTTCTTGCCCTCCCAGTCCACCTCCCAAATATCACAGTAATACTCAGGACTTTCAGGATCACCGCTTCGAAGCAATCCGATTGGCCAGACGGTTCCGATCTGCTTACGATGGGGCCGAAAAAACGGCCGCTGACCTCGTTTCCAACCATAAAGACAAGGCTCATGCAACCACGGATACGTCGAATGGGTCATGACCGGCGCGGGTTTTCTCCAAATGATCTGCTGGTGCATCAGAATATCCAGCTCGTTGAATATTTCGTAAATAAGAACAAGCCTCCGATCAGCGTGCCACATATAAATCGCCGTGTTCGGATCCACGTTTGCCAGACCCACCGTCAAAAACCCCTTAAAGAAACCCTTGGCATCCGTAATATCAATCTCGTGATACTTGTCCGACCAGTCTTTACCTCCGCCGTTGGGTCGATTCTTGCCTGTGTAATCCACCAAATACGGCGGGTCAGTAGACATCAACTTTGCCTTTTGCCCATCCATCAACCTCGCCACATGCTCCGCATTAGTACTGTCCCCGCACAAAAGCCGATGATTGCCAAGAATCCAGAGATCGCCGGGCTTCGTGACCGTCACCTCCGGTTGCTTTGGAATATCGTCGGGAAGAGTATTGCCGGTCTTGTCCAGTTCAAGCTGATCCAGACTCTCCCGCAATTCCTCCAATCGAAGGTTCAGATAATCCGTAGGCATTCTCTGGCGCAAATCTTCAAGGATCGGCATCAAGGCCTGCGTGAAATACCCGGTGATCTGCTGGTTATTGAGCGTCACAGCCAAGGCCTTCTGCGCCATGTCGTCCATATCGACCGCCAGACAATCAATCTCTTCAACCCCTGCCTCCTTAAGAACTCTTAAACGCTGATGCCCAGAAATAACCTGCATATTGCGTTTATTGACCACTATCAGGTCTACATAACCAAACTTTTCGATGCTGTCCCTGAGCCCCTTTAACGCCTCTTCCGATATCTCGCGAGGGTTGTCTTCCCATGGGTTCAAACATGAAATTGCAAAATTCATAATTTCAGGGCGCGCGTTGATCTTTACCATAGCCTTTTCTCCTGTTTACCGTCGGGTATTGCCCGGCGGCATTGTTTTTTAAGACCTCAAATGTATGAACATGAAATGAAAAAAACATTTCATCATCACTGACCGTCTGCGCGCCTGCCGACCCGCATACCCCACCCCGGTCAGGGGGAACCAAAAACACCTATGACGTAGCATCTTCACCTCTGCAACTGATCCCGCGAAGCTTCATCAGGTTCAGGATCTCAATGAAGGCCTTCTTCCCAATCCCTCTCATGTTCAAAAGTTCCCATTCAGAAAACCTTGCCAAGTCTTCAATCTTCCTGACATCTGCCTGATACAACACACCATGCGCCCGGGCAGATAAGTCCTTCAATGTAACCATGTTTGCATCAAACACTTCATCGAGACCTGCCTTCTTAACCTCCTCGATGCGCTGTCTCCTGTCCAACGCATTGCAGTACACCCTATAAGACTGCCTGAGAATCACGCCAATACGCCCGTCAGAAACTCCCAATTCTTCGCCTATTTGCCTCAGTGTCCATCCCTTCAATCGCAACTCCATGATCTTTTTATTCCTGACTATGCTCATGACGCCTCCTCGCACATCACGCTCTTTTCAACCTTGTAATCTTTAACAATCGTTCCCATTGTTTTTCTGCCACGCGCATGCGGTCGCCACCAATACCTGCCCAGCTTCTTCTGCTTAAAATGACCACGGCACATATGAAACCGATTGTGTCCCTCACCCGGGGTATAATTGACATTTGATTGACCTTTCCCCGACTCGATATTCGCTATGTAATACGAACAAAGAGGTTTCTTGTTATGGCGCATTCTTTTCCTGTTAACTTTCTCACTAGTGTAGTGTCCCATAAATAACTTGACTTATTCAGATTTTCATGTATGATGTATCTCATGAGCAAACACGCCAAGCCAATCTTGTTATCAGATGAAGAGCGAACAACAATTAACACATGGA
>Ga0114951_10004588_pt1 | contig 13332 bp, 6 predicted proteins | sample AM7aDNAmetaG_FD_88677 | JGI IMG/M metagenome (GOLD analysis project Ga0114951, IMG submission 88677) | Freshwater microbial communities from Finland to study Microbial Dark Matter (Phase II) - AM7a DNA metaG | ecosystem: Environmental > Aquatic > Freshwater > Lake | place: Finland: Lake Alinen...
AAGATTCAACAGGTTAAAACGATCGCCCGTGGATTCAGAGGATTTGCCAACTACCGTATTGCAATACTGTTTTACTGCGGAAAGCTGGATCTTTATCCACGATAATGCCGGAAGAACCTCTTTATAAAGACTGATTATATAATGTAATGACTGAAGTCCTACGGCGCTATTAAGCCAATATGAAGTGCTTGGCGTTACAATCGGTTTACCATTCTCATCCACTGTCGCATTCAACATCGGATCTTCAAGAATAACCTTACTATTTGTGTCAGTTCTTACAATTAGATTCCCGCCTCTTTGACCAGGCGCGCGACGCGTAACCTCTGCCTGAAAATCTAACTTCTGATCAAGAAACAAGCCAAGTGTTCTTAGAAAAAACCTATCGAATCGCGCGCCAATATTGTCAATATTCCTTAAAGTGATAACTTTGATCCCTTTATCATACAATTCAACCAACTTACCTGTTGCAACCAATTGGTGATCGTATTCCCCATGGCCCGCAGCCTGACGATCTCCAGCAACAATCAAAGATTTTATGTCACCTTTCTTAAATGCAGTTTCAGCCCGACGTGCCGTCGACATTAATTCTTCATAAACATCATCCGTAACCTTTCCTCTCAAATTTTCAACATCGGACGGCTTAGCAAACATCGTCGGCGCCAACGGTTGCAGAAAAATATCAATATTGCCATCACCAAAACCATAAGCACCATTATTTCTGATCGCAGCTACATGTTCTGGCAGATATGCATCATTAGAAAAAAGCAATTCGATATTGTTATCTACATGAGTCGGTAGACCAGCGGCAAGCGCTGCATTTTTAATTTGTTCTTTTAAACCTCGTACATCTTGCATGAAATAATCAAGATATGTCACAACACGTCCCTTATAAATACCAACAGGAACAACCGCCTTAGAATTTAACTCTCGTCCCCCAACCATCTGTTTAACATCATCCGGCGCATCCTGAACATTCATTCGCGAACTTGCACCAGAAATCATAGTACTAAACGCAACCTGCCCCTCATTCAGAAAATGAATGGCAATCTTTTCCAACCTCAACGACTCCTTCTCAGTCATACCATCAATCATCGGTGCGTCTTCAGCGCTTCCACTACGAATCTTTATTGATTTATAAGGTGTTGTTTTTAAAGTTCCGTTCCAATACCCGTTAATAATGTTGCCATATTCTTTAATATCTTGTTCAGGAGTATTGCTTTGTTTTCCTTTCATCATTTCATCCCACTCAACATTGGTACTGTTACGCCGTACATTCGTATTATTAGCATGCGTCGACTTCACAATCGCCACTTTTACTGATTGAAGCGTCGTATCATTATTCCCAGAAGCAAAGACTTGCAACAAATCCTTTGTTGCTTGGGTAGAAGGGCCTTTGAATGTCGGCCTTAACTGCTCAGGGTCAACCTTGGAAAGATCTTTCCTGACAAATTCTGCCATATCTATAAACTTCGCACCCCCCGAAAAATACTTGCGCGGCAAAAGTTCGTGGGTGGTGGGGTCGGCTTCTTCTTTGATATAATTGAAAACGCCTTCCTTGTAGGCGGCGATATAGCGCTGATAGATCTTTTCGTTATCTGTCTTGTCCAGGATATCAACGCCCGCGGTCTTGTTCTGGTCCGCATAAACCTGGCCCAGCAGGCTTTGCTTGAGGTTGTTCTTGTACCACATGGCGAGCACCATCGACTGGTAAACCTGGCGCAGGAGCGCAAAATTTTTGCCAGTATTGATCTCCTTCTCGATCTCGGGCAGCACGATCTGGCGCAGGAGAACGCTGGCTGATTTCGCCGTGTCCTTGATATCATCGCCGCTCATCCGGTCCATGCCCATGGAGGAATCATTGCTGTTATTCTTCAACGCGAGGTAATCCTCTTCCATCATGACCTTCATATGGGTCTCACCCAAAATCGCGGTATCGCCCACTTCATAGACCTTGGCCTTGTCCGGCATGATCCACACCTTGTTGAAGGTGTTCATGGGAAGCTCGGTCGTGCCCAGCACTTCACTGGCCTTGGCATAAACGCGCGACCAGAAGGCCTTGCCCAGGGCCTTCTCCGGATACACCAACGACGCGGTCAACTGCTTGAGGATGTAATCCTGCGCGAGAAGGTCGCGCCCCATTTCGGTCTGGCCAAAGGCTTCAGGCACAATACGGTTGTTTTCATAGGGTGACAGGTTGACCCACAGGTCTTTTTCGGGAATGGTCAATGACGCAAGAAAATATTTCACCAGCTTCTCCGTCTCGGCCTTGATCATGGCCTGGTCCGCGTTAGTATTACCGCTATCCACAATAAAATCAAACACCAGGGGCTGATCCAGATGGATCTTGACCGCGCGCAGCATGACCGGGGCATAGGCAGCACTGGGCACGACCATCGCGCCAGGTGCCGGCAGGTCCATCACACCCTGCGCGTATGTTCGGGCAGGAAGAACAAGGCTGGAAAAAACAAAAACCACAGCCTGGACCAGTGAAATAAGCCTGAATATTGATTTTGTACGGGTTGATCTGGATTCCATGCGCCTCTCCTTGATTTTAAAGAAAGCTTTTATTCAGAAATATGAATAAGTATAGATGATAGATTCGACCTTTGCAATGTCGTTTGATGCCGTTCCTTGACATTTAAAATTTATATTTGTGGCGACAACCTTCATTCTCATAAGCCATTTCCATCTTATCGTTACGGCCTAGTTTGATACGCGCTCAAAAACTGTAATTGTTTAGCGCCCTATGTTTTCGCCGCGCCAAGCGACGGGTCCCCTTCCGCCTGGAACGAGGGGCGCACAAGCCCCGAGGGAAGCCGGAAGGGTGGCGCGTTAAGGCAGGCGAAAAGATTCTTAGCGCTAAACAAGCACAATCAGGATTTACCAGTACGGGCTGGAGCTGGATAAAAGAAAACAGCTTTGCGTTCTTCACAGGCGTTGTAGGCCTTCACGGCTGCGGATGCGGGCAGGATATGGATGTTGATATGTTTCTTCTTGAGATAATTCTCCGCCTTCGCAGAAAACGAAAGGCGCTTTTTAAGGCCGATGGCAATGAAAAGCGTGTCCGGTCCTTTTTTGGTCAACTCTTCCACCAGGTCATGGGTGATATGCGGGGGAACAAATTCTTCAGGTTCCTTCAGCTTCCCGTCAGCGCGCACATAAAGCGGCTTATCGATCTCGATCGCGTTAACAAACACCTTGCCTGAGGGCATATATTTGAGCCTAGGATAATACGTGGACGTGACTGTCCGCAGATCCGTTCCCTGACGCACCGCCGCCACCGCCCCGAGCATCACCGCGTCGTCACCCAGTTTTGCGGCCACCACCTTGGGCGTCTGCAGCTTGCTAAAGAAAGGGTCTTTCTTGAGCGCCCGCTCGATCCGGGGCAGAAAAAAATCGCCGCACGCCTCCACCACCCCGCCGCCCAGGATGAACATCTCGGTATTGAAAACATGGTTAAGCGTCACACATGCCTCGGCCAAGGCATCGGCCGCACGCGTCATGACCCGGGTCACCGCAGGATCTTTAGCCGCCAGGGCCTTGGCCAAAGCCCCGCTTTTGATCTGTTCCAGTTTCGCCCCGACCAGATCGGTGAGGATCGTTTTTTCCCCTTTCTTGACGGCCGCGCGGATATCGCGTTCCATGGCCCAGCGCCCGGCGACCGCCTCAAGGCATCCGGCATTCCCGCACGTACAGGCAGGCCCCTGAGGATCCACGCAGATATGCCCCAGCTCGGCGGCAGCGCCCTGATACCCGGTCAGAAAATCACCTTTGACGATCACGCCACCCCCCACGCCGGTCCCTGGAAAAAGACCGATGATGTTCTGCGCCTTGCGTCCTGCCCCAAGCCATTTTTCACCCAACACGCCCAGATTCACATCATTACCTACCGTGACCCGTATTTTATATTTCTTTTCCAGGATACGCTTAAGGTCGGTCCCGCTCAAATTAATGTTGGGTGTGATAACAACCTTCCCGGAATTATCCACAATCCCAGGCACGGCCACGCCCATGCCCAGGATCCTCCCGCGCGCCACGTTGCCGACCTTCAGGAGCTCCTTGACCATGATCCCTATCACTTTAAGGATATCGCGGGGTCCGGCATGCGGCGGCGTGGGTTCCTTATGCTGAGCCGCGATCATGCCGGCGGGTGTCACAAGCCCGCCGTAAACCTTTGTTCCACCCACATCAATGCCGATGAAATATTTTTCACTCTTGCTTTGCATAAACGACTCCTGGCTTTTACCGATTTAAGGCTGAAGGCATGCCGCAAGCCTTAAGAATCGGTAAAAGATTATACCTCTAGCAACGAAACCTTTAACCGCAAAACACTACGACCCTTCAATCACAAGCTTTTTGCCCAACGCGCGCGCCAATAGGTCGCTTTTCACTTTACCGAACTCGATCTCTTCTTCAACAGGACGCACCGCCTCAAGACGTACATGAAGCGTATCCGCCAGGACATCAACCCCTATGTCCTTAACTAGGCCCTGATGCGAACGGTCTAGTCCATCGGCCAGACGCACCATGCCGCCAAGCCGCTCAACGAGAAGCTTGTGATGATCCGGAAGCTCCGCGAAATATTTATGCCCCGGCCTGGGAAGCGACCGGCGATGATACCGCGCGATCAAAGCCACCACCATACGCTCGCGCTCGGACACCGGAAGGGTTGTATCCTCAAGGATCATGTCGCGCGAGGATTTATGATGTTCCTCAGCCCCGCGGGCAATGCCCACATCATGCAGCAGCGCCCCGGCCTGAACCAGCGCCCGCTCCCGCAGGCCATACCCGTGGAGGGTCGACAAGGCATCGAATAGTCGCAGCGCAAGACGCGCCACCTGTCGCGCGTGCGGCTTCTCACAGGCATACCGTTCACCCATCTGGAGCGCCTCAAAGGCCAAATCTCCCTTCACATCAACCGGCAGCACATCCGAAGGGCTGCGCGCTTCCATAAAAGCCGTTATCAGGACATCGGGAAAACCCTGTTTTTTCATTTCACGGACAACCCCCGTCATGTCGTAGGCGATCCGATGCGCTTCGGTCCGCAAACCATCCTGAGAAATATCCAAGGTCATAAAAGATGCACGCGGATCCGTATCAAAGGGCCGGCCCACGGAACCAGGATTGATAAAAAGAGAGCCCCCGGCTTCGCGCGCAAAAGTGTCATGGGTATGTCCGACGAGGATCAGATCTGCCGCAGCTGCTGCCGCCAGTTCCCTGAGACGCGCATCAGAGGTATAAGGCGTAAGGCCATCCCGCACCCCTTCAGGGCTGCCATGGACCAAAAGCACCTTCCGGCCATCAATCTCCAAGCGCATCTGGGTCGACAGACCGCTCAGGTACTCCTGAACATCCGGGGCAAGAACTCCGTGTGTCCACTTGAAAACAAAGATCTTGTAGTCTTCCTTCTTGCCGGCCCCGGGTTTCCCCTGGGGATAATCAGCCATGGCCTTGATATCATGATTGCCGCGAATAACGCAGTCCGCCTTGTCCCTGATCAATCGCGCACATTCATTGGGATACGGGCCATAACCGACAATGTCACCCAGGCACCAGACTGCGTCGCAGCCCAATGCCTCACTATTTTCAAAAACAGCGTTCAGCGCAGGAAGATTGCCGTGGATATCCGCCAGAAGAAGGATTTTCATGGCCTAGGCGTCAGCAAACCGGTCAAGTTCAGCCCATAAACGCGCACGTTTCTGCGCCTGCCAAAGCTCGACAAAATCTGTATACGCTTTAGCGCGGGCAGCCTCGCATTCCCGGCGTAAAAAGCGTAACGCTTCCGAAAAGCGATTGCTGCGTCCGGCACTGGCACGCAAGATGCCCAAAAGCCCCAGCCACACATCATAGCTGTGCACCTGCCCCAGCGCGGCCTGAAGATCCGTGGCGGCCTTGGCGTAGGGATGCAGCGTGCTGCCATAAAGGGGGGTAAAATTTTCAAGGGCATACCGTAAATTTTTAGCGGCAATACGCATCTGATGAAGTTCTTTCTCCCGGCGCGGCTTTTTCACATAAGGTTCCCACCGCAGCATCTTTTCAAGTCTGACCGTTATCCTGTTCTTGGCCCATTCATCAAGTGTAATATCTGCGGCTTCCAGGTCAGGATGGATCTTCTCGATGAGACGAAAAACCTTTTCCCTGCGGACACGGTCGACAGTTTTTTGGATCTTGGGCTGAACTTCGGCGCGGTCCTCGGTAAGTTCATCGATGATCTCCCGGATCCCCGCGGCATACGGCTTCGCGCCGGGCGTTGCCACGAGGGATATCAAAAACGCGATCTTGGTATCCATGTCGCGCGCATGACCCAGGATCCCCAGCAGGGACTTGACACCTTCGAGCGGCCGCTCAAGCTGCCGGTAAGGCATCACGTCCTTTAAATCCGACAGGGCGCTCCTCAGCCGCCGCAGGGCCACCCGCATGCGGTGAAGGCCCTCGATATCGGCACCCGGCCGCCGGACGGACTTCTCCTCGGCGAGCGCTGCCGTCAAATGACCCTGGATAACCTGGGAAAAAAATATCTTTTCGTCAAGCATCAGTCGTATAACCTCAACAGGGCATCCTGCACACTGAATTTTTCTTTAGCCGCTTTGGTGAAAGCATAGTCCCGCTGCGGCAGAAGGATGCGCGCTTTCTGGTTGTCTTTCCAGGACATTTCCAAAATCAGCCGCAAATGATCCTTGAGTTCCTGTTTGTTGATCTCGAATAAAAGCTCAATGCGCTTGTCAAAATTACGGCTCATCCAGTCGGCGGAAGAAAGAAAAACCCGGAAATCCGAATTGTTGTTGAACAGAAAAACACGGGAATGCTCAAGGAAGCGACCCACGATGCTTTTGACGGTGATATTCTCGCTCATCCCCGGCACTCCGGGGACAAGAATGCAGATGCCGCGCACCAGAAGACGGATCTTCACCCCGGCCCGCGATGCCTCGTAAAGCTTTTCCACGATCTTGGTATCTTCCAGGGAATTCATCTTTGCAAAAATATACCCGTTTTTATGTTCCGCCTGGAACGCCATTTCCTTATCAATCAGTTCAAAAAAATACTCGCGCAGGTCATACGGCGATGAAATGACCCGCTTCCAGCGGGCCGGCTGGGAATATCCGGTGATGACATTAAATACATCTGACACATCGCGGGCAAAGTCATCGTTGGCGGTGAAATAGCCGAAATCCGTGTATACACGCGCGGTTTTCTCGTTGTAATTTCCCGTTGACAAATGAACATAGCGGCGTGTACGGCCTTCTTCGCGGCGCACAATGAGGGCGATCTTGGAATGGATCTTCATGCCCGGCATCCCGTAAATGACATGACACCCCGACTCCTCCAGCTGGCGGGCCCAGCCGATATTGCGCTCTTCGTCAAAACGTGCCTTGATCTCGACCAGCACCGTGACCTGTTTGCGGTTCTTCGCGGCAAGTTTGAGGGCCCCGACGATCTCGGAGTCCTCGCTGGCACGGTAAAGGGTCATCTTGATAGCCATCACCTCGGGATCGGCCGCCGCGGATTTCAAAAGATCCACTGTCGGCTGGAACGACTGGAAAGGCACATGAACCAGCATGTCGCTTTCCTTGATACGATCGAAAATGTTGTCATAGGCCAGCTTGGCCGGTACATGCGCGGGGTACGCCAGGCGGGCCTCGGGGATCTGCGCGGCGAGCTGGAACAAAAACGTCAGGTCCATCTCCCCCTGGATAAAATCAACCTCTTCCTTGGGGAATGCCAGCGCCTGGGTCAGGATCTCCAGAAGGCTGTCGGTACAGCCCTTTTCCACGCTGAGGGTCACCACCTTGGCACGGGGGCGTTTTTTAATTTCATCCTCGATGGACATCAGCAGGTTGGGGGAAAACTCCTCATCCACCGAAAGCTCGCTGTCACGGATCAAGCGGAAAAGCGCACTGCTGCGGATCTCGTACCCCCTGAAAAACGTTTTGAGGTTCTCGCGCAGGATCTCGTCCACCAGGATGAATTCATACCCATCCTTGGCCGAGGGGAGTTTCACCAGCCGTGCGACATTGGCCGGCACCGGAATGACAGCCAGGTGCATTTCACCCTTGCGCTCCAGATGTACGGCGCAGGATATTGTCTTCGACGACAAAACCGGGAAGGGATGGCCCTGGTCAATGGCCATGGGAGTGGTAATCGGGTAAAGCGTGGCATCAAAAAAACGTTTCACGAATTTTTGCTGATCGGGATTCAATTCTTCTGCCCGCCTCAGAAAGATCTTTTCCTTCGCAAAACCCGGCTTGAGTTTTTCCTCGTAAATACGGTAGGCTTTACGGACAAGCTCCTCCACGCGCGCACGAACCTGACGATGAACGTCCTGGGGATAATAGCCGTAATTGTCCCGGCGGTTATACTGGGCATCCAGAAGACGCTTCAGTCCGGCATAACGCACCATCAGAAACTCGTCCAGATTGCTCATGAAGATCGCCACGAACCTGGCGCGTTCCAGCAGAGGATTGTCGGCGTCCACCGACTCCTCAAGCACCCGTTCATTAAAGAGCAGCCAGCTGATATCCCTGTGGATGAATTTGTCGCGATCTTCGAGCGGTGCGGCGGTCATGGCGTCCTATCCTTGCGCGGGCCGCGATCGGCCGGCGTCATTATCCTAGAAATTTCCGTTAATGGTTAATTTGAGACGGCTGCCCGTGATCTTTTCGAACAGCTCCTTCTTTTCGTTGAAATCGGTCTTCTCCAGCAAAAAATTGTCCCGCGTGCTCACCTCCAGCGTGATCTCGCTGGTTCCGGAATTCAACACGTTCAAGGCCTTGACCTTCTGCAGGTGCGCGTGATCAAGCGCATTGGAAATGCGCAACAGCGATGCCAGCTTCTGGACGACGATCTGCTTTTCACCGGACAGGCTGTTGTAGACCAAATGCGACTTGGAGGGGTCTCCGCGGCGGTGATAGCGCGCCGCACAGGCAATGATTTTGATCTCCTCATCCGTCAAGCGGAAGAGATTCAGGGAATTGATGATGTATTCCGAATGTTTGTGGTGGGAACGGTTGGAAATGAATTTCCCTATATCGTGCAGATAGGCTGCCAGCGAAAGATACAACAATTCACTTTCCTCCAGCCCCAGCTGGCCGGCCAACCCCTCAAATAGCAGGTGCGACATATGCGCCACATGCTTGGCATGTTCGATGTTCACGTTATACTGCTCGCAAATGGCATGGGCCACAGAGATGAGCTGGTTTGATTTATTATAGCGCCTGGAAAGCTCGAGCCCCAGCACCTTGTTGGCCAGGACCGCTTCAGCCAGGGATGTTTCCAGGATGTACACATGGGGATTCTGGGTCAGGGTAAAGAACATCTTCAGGATGATCATGTAGGGCAAAAGGGTGTCCGCATTCTCCAGGGGCAAATCGTAGTCCTGCGCGATCTCTTCGGGACCCTTGGTGGCAAGCTCGCCGATAATACGCTCGACATCGGACACGGAAAACTGGAAGAAATTCGTCGACACCTTCTTGTTGGGAAGGATGGCTTTGAGATACTCCTGATTTTCATCGATCAGGAAAATATCATCTACATGCAGCCGCGGGAGCCTGCCGCGAAAATAGGAAAATTCGTTGGCGATGTATTCCTGCAGCGCCTCGGCCATTTCCTCCCTGCTCCCGTCGATGCGGCTCAGGATCTGCCTGAAACGCAGGGCCCCCAGCGCCAGGCCCATGTTGGTGAGGGTGAACCCCTTCTTGAGCAGGGAAATGTCAAGGCTGCCCGCCCCCATCTCGGCGATCAGTAAATTTTTATTATGGACCGGATAGGTATCCTTGAGCTTGTGGGAAATATACGCATCGATGTAATAAACGATATCGCCAACGTTAAGGACCTCGATCTCCAGCCCTGTCTTGCGCCTTACCGTATCCACAAAAATATGCCGGTTAGCCGCCTCGCGCACCGCGGTGGTGGCAATGACAAAAAGCTGGGTGATGTTGTAGTCCTTGAGGATCTTCTTGTATTTTTCCAGAATGCTGATGGTCAGGTTGATCGGCTCCTGGGATATCTGCCCCTTCAGGAATGTCGAACGCCCGATGGGAACAACGTTCTTCAAGGCCTCCAGGATCATGATGTCCCCGTCGGACGGCTCGCCGATGAGCAGTTTGATGGAATTTGAACCGATATCGATCACCCCAGCCGCCATATCAAACAACCTTTACTTTCAAGATATCAGCAAAAGAAAAGAACGCGCGCACCCAGCGCCCGGCAGCCTCGTCTTGCACGGCGAGCGTGCGTTTGAGGGGAAGAATGGTCTGCGCCAGCCCGTAAAAAATATTCTGCGCCTTCCAGAAATCGATCTCGAGCCCGAGTTCCAGCAGTAAATTGACAACCAGGACGCCCTGTTCAAGAAAAACAACATCCTCGGGGTCCCGCGCGAAACGGAGCATGATGGCGTTGACCTTGCCGGAAGCGAGAAAATCGATCTTCTCCTTGTCCCGCTTGAACGGCCAGCGCCGGCTTTCTTCCACCAAACGCTCCAGGCGCTCGATGGCCACGTCTTCATCCTCCAGAAGCCGTGTCAGATCGCGGTTCAGGACAAACTCCGCAACACCCGCGAGCGTCTTGGGAAGAAAGATGTTATGCTCCGACAGCATGCGGATCAGCGACAAATGATCATCGTAGATGTGCCGGAAAGAGGCCTCGACTTCGTGCATGGTGTCGGCAAAGATCCGCTCGAGGATTACCTGCTGTTCCTGCTTGAACAAATGCCACAAGGAATAGTTTTTCGCGCCGAAATAACGGCTGACAGCCCCGATGGCACCGGGGATGTCTCCCTCGTTAAAAACACCCGCGACATCACGGCGCATGCGGGCAAAGAGCGCATCGTCCCTGTAATAATCGACGCCGCATATGAAATTCTGATCGCCCAGATGCATGAGCGCAAAATGCACATCGAAGCTGGTCCAGGTCACTTCCGAAACGATCTCCGCACGCCCGATCACCAGCGTGAGCTTGCCCACCGCCATCCGTTCATATGCCTTGCGCCGGACCGTAAAACAATACAGGCGGGCTTCCTTACCAAAGTTTTCATACAGCGAACTCATCGCGTAATGCGCGCCAACCCGAAGGATGTCGACAATGGAAGGCTCGACGGATGTTTTATAAATGCGTGCCCCGCTGCTGGCTTCGGGCACGTTGCTCCTGGCTTTGCCCAAAAGTTCCAGGAACGCGAGTTCCAGGTCCTCATCGGAAACACGCCGGACCAGCTGAAGCACGCGGGCGGCGTACTTAATGATCTGCACGGTCTCGATTCCGGAAATATCATCAAAAAACCAGCCGCAGCTGGTATACATGAGCAGGGCGTTGCGCTGGACTTCCAAACATCGCAAAACCCTATTCTTCTCTTCGAAAGGAAGCTCCCTGCCAAAATGACGGAAAAGAAAACGGTCGGTGCTGTAACGGCTGCGATCCAGCACAACATCGATGTAGGCGTCCCTGATAGCCCAGGGGTCCACCGCATAGGCTGCCATTTCCCTGGCATAAATCTTCGCCGCCCTGTCGCGCAGGAAATCCAAAGCCTGGCGCAGCGGCCCGCGCCATTCCTGGTGCCATCCTGGCTTCCCGCCGGAATTACACCCGCAGTTATCCCGCCAGCGCTCAATGCCATGGATACAGCTCCATGAAGAATTCTCGACGATCTCAACCTCATACTCCGGGGGATGATCGGCCAAATACTCTCCATAAACCGTCAACCTGGCGCGGTCTTTCTGCTCGATGTACTGCAACGCATACGCCAGGGCCATATCGCCGAATTTGTGATGATGCCCGTAGGACTCCCCATCCGTGGCAATATGCACAAGCTGGTCAGCCGGGTCCTTGCGGTCAAAGGCGCCAAGGATGCGGTTGGCTAATGCTTCCCCGTTATGCAAAAGGCCTTCAAACGCAACTGCGCGCGCGATCGGTCCGTCGTAAAAGAATATTGCAATGGTACGCCCCGACGGCAGTTTACACAGGTACGGGCGGCGCAGGTCCACATCTTCCTCATCCGCAGGCCCCCAGGGGCGTACTTGTGAAAGTTTCTTGGCGCGCCGGGCCTGGTGAGGCGCCAGAACCGTAAAAAGAATGCCGTATTCCGCCATGATATCCAGGCTTTCCAGGTCCACGGCAGCTTCGGCAAGCCACATCCCCTCGGGCTTGCGGCCGTAACGGTATTCGAAATCGCGCATCCCCCAGACAATCTGCGTCCGCTTGTCGCGGGTATTGGCCAGGGGCATGATCATATGGTTATAAACCTGGGCCATGGCCGCTCCGTGCCCGGAAAAACGCGCACGGCTCAGCTTGTCTGCCTCAAGGATGGCATTATACGCATCCTTGTCCTTTTTTTCCATCCAGGACAAGAGCGTCGGCCCGATATTAAAACTGATCCTGGAATAATTATTGACGATCTCGCTGATGCGTCCGTCGGCATCAAGGATCCGGGAAGCCCCGTTACGGGCATAGCATTCCGCGGAGATCCGCTCGTTCCAGTCATGGTATGGCTGGGCAGACTCCTGCAGTTCCACTTCTTCAAGCCAGGGGTTCTCCCGGGGCGGCTGATAAAAATGCCCGTGGATACATACATATTTATTCATCGGATTCCTTTTCGGAGCACACTCCCCGAACATCAAAGGCCCTCGATATTCATATCGCGAGGCGCTTCCACAACATAAGAAATTGTAATATCTTTCTTGTCTCCAGGCGCCAACACCAACGCCCACATATAAACACCCTCAAGATCCTTGTATTTCTCCGTGTCCGGCTTGATGGTTGTCTGCACCTTTACAACCTTGATCTTATCGTCCTGGGCCACAGGAACCTGGTCGAACAGATTGACGGTCACGGCGCGCTTTTTATAATTCTCGATGGTAATCTTGTATGAAAAAGAAGTCTTTCTCGTCGATGAAGGAATATTCCCGATCAGCGTATCATCCGTCTTGTGTTCCAACAGTTGCCGCCGGACACTCACCCCTTCATCCACCCCCAAATACAGGTCAAAAGTTTCCGCCGGCGCAACGGTTTTGGAAATAGCCGCATTTCCCACATACGTCCCGTCCAGAAAAACATTCACGCGCCCGGCCAATAGCTGATTTTCGGGATTATTGGCAACCCGTGTCTTCAAATAGGCATACGTCGACAGCTTCGGCGTTGCCGCATATTCAAAAACAGCATCCAGCGTTTCAGCCATAAGCGGCACACGGGTATCACTGCCGTCCGACTTGACAGTGGCCGGCCCGGCCACCTTATAGACAACCGCTGTCGCGGATGATTGCGCCTGGGCATAAGAGACTTCCACCGCACGTTCCACAGGAAGCGGCGCAGAAGGGGCCGCCTCACCTGCCGCCACTGCCATGTTGA
>Ga0114951_10004590_pt1 | contig 13326 bp, 18 predicted proteins | sample AM7aDNAmetaG_FD_88677 | JGI IMG/M metagenome (GOLD analysis project Ga0114951, IMG submission 88677) | Freshwater microbial communities from Finland to study Microbial Dark Matter (Phase II) - AM7a DNA metaG | ecosystem: Environmental > Aquatic > Freshwater > Lake | place: Finland: Lake Alinen...
CAAGTACCGCTCGTTCCTGTCCACAGAAAGCAGGATCGGAAAAGACAAGAAGCCGTACACAATTGACCTGACATGCCGCGCCCCCTCGCCGCCGAATGAAATCTTCATCGAACTGGACAAGGCGTTGCCGCAACGGGTATGGGCCGCGGCCAACGGGGAAGTTCTGGATCCCGATCCCGCCGCCAAGTATGGCGCGTGCGCCATGATAAAGAGCGGCGAGGCCGACGAGATCGCGCATCATTGCATCCAGTTTCCGGCGAAGTTTAGGCCGAACTTGAAGATCCACTACCCGGTAAAGATCGAGGGCAAGTACTATGCTTGCACGAACGGGATACTGGGCGCGGTTATCGGGTGGGGTGATTCTCTGAAGGCCGCCCGCGAGATGGTCAAGGAGGTTGCCGGTGAGGTCGAAGGCCACAAGCTGCACATCAACACCGAGGCGCTCGACAAGGTTGAAGGCGAAATTGAGAAGGCGGAAGAGTACGGGATTCGGATGTTTCCAAAGCGATGATGCCGCCGACCGCGCGCGGGTGTACTGGAATCGCGGCGCGGACGGCGTGTACGACGAAACAGATTTTAGGGCGAGGTGAACAATGGCTATCGACTGCATGAACCGAAACCACGCGGACGCCAAGCGCCTTATTGACGCCATGGAGAAAGACCACCCCGGCAAGGGGGTGGACATGGCGGAAATTGCCTTTCACCGGGCCGGGGAGATTCCGACGCCGGAGCGGGCGCGGGAGTTACTTGGTCCGAAGGCGGACATGGTGTCAAAGACTAAGCGTCTTGTTGCTGACTTCTCCAAGGATTCATGGGATAGTCTTCAAAAAACATGGCATCCCGAGGGGCGAGGAAAATTTGCCTCCCTGGCAGCCACCACCATGCGCGAGCAGATGGGGATCGCCAATGTGATGAATGAGTCCGGAATCCGGACTATCGACAGAAGGCTTCGTGAGGAGCACGAGAACGATACCCAGTGGGCGCGGGCAATGGATAGAGTTGTTGCTATCGGAAAGAGTATGGCAGATGTTGTATTTCGCAATCATACCGACGCGGACAATGTTCGATGGATGCGATGGGACGATTCTGGTATCAAGCCGGATGGATGGGAGCCATCCGCAGACGAGAAGGCGATTCGGGAAATCACACACCCAATCGACATCCAGAAGGTTCGTGCAGTTCAAGAACTGGGAACGGGCAAACTGGATGAAGCCAGGGAAAATCATTTCCGTCACTTTTGGGAGCGATCAAGCGTGCGCGCGTTCTCACAGGCCATTGGAGAGGCTTTTGAAAAGAAGGTCGGCGGTGATGAAACTGACCTGAACAAGTGGACAGCAGAGGCAAGGGCGTGGGTAAAGGCGCGTGTGCTGGATCTTCTCGACAAGGGCGGCGGCAGTGATAAAGACCATCTCGACAAGTTCTTTTCCTCTCCACGTCCGTTCCTGAAAGAGCCGGGAGCGTTCAAGAAGCGCGTGTTTGAAGATATGCAAACGGGACTGGACTTTGGATTAACTCCTGTTTCATACAACCCATTGGATGCCAAGGTTAGCCATTGGCAGGAACTGGATAAGTATATCATCAGCCATACGGCAAAGAACGTGCTGGCAAAAAACGGTGGCGCCAAGTTTGTTCTACTGGGTGAAGATGGACCGGCCAACATGCAGCCAATGTCAAACGGTGTGGTATGGGAACCGTTTGTGTTTGATAAGGAAAACGGCAAAGGCGAAGAAACCAAGCGGATAAAGGGAACGTGGTGGGTTGAGAAGACCGCAGGTCAAGTTATCGAAAACTACCTTTCTCGCGGCCTGAACGACAAGCCGTTTTTCAAAGCGTACATGGGCGCGGCAAACTGGCTAAATGCGTTTCAGTTGGGCGGAATCATGCCTGTTTTTCATGCTAGTTTCGAAGCGATGGAAACGGCGATATCATCCGGGGCGCGTGGATTCAAAGCCATATCCGAAGGCAGCGCACACGCACACGCCGGACGAAACGACGAATCAAGGGCATCATTCAAGGAAGCTATGACGCGGTTCAAAGATGTTCCTGCGTCCGCAGTTCAAGCATTTAACCGTGGCAACGAGTACATGAAAGCCATATCCGGTGATCCGGCCGCGGCGGGATGGGCTAAGCGCATCATCCCGTGGGTTCAGATGGCAGGTGGATCGACCATGCTGGACCGCCGTTTGTACGCCACATCAACGGAAAACACGTTCAAGCTGTGGAAAGACGGGCATTATCTGCAAGCGGCGCTGACATCCCCCTTTTCGTTTGTAGAACAGAGTAGTCGCCCAATCATGGAGGGCATGGTGCCGCGCATGAAGATCGGCGTGTTCTCTACGCTGATGGAAGACTTCACGCGCAAGAACCCGAACGCAACACACGAGGAAACTGTTGCGGCAGCGCAGCACAACTGGAACATTCTGGATGAACGGTTGGGGCAGGTAATCTACAAACGCCTGTTTATGAACAACGTGGCCAAGAATCTTGCGCAGGCACTTATCCGTGCGCCTGGCTGGACCGGAGGGACGATACTTCAGGTTGGGCGTGGTCTCGTTGACATAGGAAAATACGGCAACGATTACAGGAAAGACCCCAAGACTGCCGTGCTTACCGACCGGGCGGCATACACCCTGTCTCTGATCGCCACAACTGCGGTTGCCAACGGCATCCTGACGGCGCTCTTCACCGGCGAGCAGCCAGACCATCACGACCTGCTGGCGTTCCGCACCGGAGAGAAGGACGAGCTCGGCAACCCGATTCGGTTCATGCTGCCATCGTACATGAAGGATCTGTACGCTTGGTCACACCAGTTCTTACAGACGGCCAAGAACAAGATGCACCCCATGTTATCTTTGCTTTCCGAATTTAAGGAAAACAAGGATTACTACGGGGCTGAAATCCGGCACCCCGGCGATGATCCATTGATGCAGTTTTTTGAAATGGCAGGCCACACGATTAAAGCGTTTGAGCCATTTTCGGTGCGTGGCTTCCAGAAGGTATCCGAGCGATCAGGTACGCCTCTCGAACACGTCCTGCCCCTTGTCGGCATCATGCCCGCCCCGGCGCTGATGACCATGAGTCCGGCGCAACGGGCGGCATCCGCGCTGTCGCAGAACCGCACGCAGACTGCCGAACAGTTCGACCGCAGGCAGATCAAGAAGCGCGTCGAGTCTGCCGAGGCTCGCCAAGGCCCGACCGCCGTACAGCAGGCCGTTCAGTCCGGCGAGATCGGCCAGCAGACCGGGCGCGACATCCTTAAAGACGCGAAGACGCCGCCGATACTTCGCGCCACCCGCAACCTCGACGTGGGCGGATTGGTTGAGGTATGGGACAAGGCCAGCGACGAAGAGAAGCGGTTGCTGCGGCCGAGAATTGTCATGGGGTGGATGCGGTACAGGAACACACATGGCGCAGAGGATGCCGCCGACATGCGGAAACGGTTGAAGGATCGCGGGCTGGCGCAATAGCCCTTGCGCCACGCGCCGCGACGCGCTACAGTTCTTTCAACACGCGCCTGACCGCTTGCCTCGGGCAATGGCAATCAAGGGCGAGTTTCTCTTTGAAGGAGGTCCGCATGAAGTAACACCCGACACCTTCCCAAGAGTCCCCCGAATCGCGGTAACAGGCGGATCGGGGGCTTTTTCGTGCCGTGAAATATGCTGTTTACTTCTTCCAAGGCCCTTGGTACAGTGCTGCCATTCAAGCCAAGAAAGGGCAGATGTGAAACTCGCAAATGACGTTCGCAACTTCTTCGCCGCGCATGGCAGCACGGGCGGCAAGTCAAAATCGCAGGACAAGCGTGACGCGGCAGTCAAGAACCTGGAACGCGCCCGAGCAAAGAGGCGTTCGCAACAGACCGAGTGCCAGCGCACGATGGCTGCAAAGCGCCGCCGCAACATGCTGCCCAAGTCTCACGCGAGCAACGGGCGCAACGAGCGGAGGGCCGGGACGTGACCATGGATCGCAAACAGGTCAAGATAAACACCCTGCTAGAAACATTCGATGGCCCAGAGCAACGTCGGTGTTTGGAACAGTCGATGGCGGAACTTGCCGACGACGCCCAAGAATGCGGTAACGGAAAGACGTGCAAGACGTGCAACGGCAAGGGGTTCGTGTACATCGACGCCGGTATCCGACCGAACACCGAATGCCAGGAGGAGCCAGAGAAAGAAGACTGTCCAAGTTGTGTTGCGAACGCCCCGGCTGAGGCGCGGCGTAGCCGTAGCATCCAGCCGGGGCGTTGGAACTCAGGAGGAAACCCATGACCGTTGACGAATTGGTGCAGGCCATCCGCGACAACTTCAAGCAGCGCATCGAGCGCAAGACCGGATGGGGCAAGAACGAGATCATCACGGAACTCGACGCCGCGACGGTGGAAGAGGCCATGAAGGCGCTCAAGCCGTTTGTGGGTAGTTCCAACGCTGGCGGTCAGATTTCGCCGGCTTCCGGCGGTAATCTGGACCGCTTGGTTGGCAGTTCCGAATCGAAAGGAGAATGACCGATGGCATACACACCGAACATTGCGAGGATCGAAGACGACGGATCGGAAACGCCAATGACGTTGAGCGCAAAGGCGTGCGAGTGGAAGCGCGACGGAGACGGGGGGTACTACGTCAAGTGCGGTGACTTCCGCGTGAAGAGGCCGCGCCAGCAGGACTTTGACGAGGACGGCATGGCGCACAACTTCGCGTATTGCCCGTACTGCGGCGGCAGGCTGACGATGACGGACCACGTTCGCGCACCTGCCAACACGAACATGAGGCTTGAGGAACGGAGCGCAAAAGAGAGTTGACATCCGTGTGAGTTGTGCTTGGTAATCGCGTTGAACATCAACACCCGCTTGCACCGGGAGAAAGGACAGACGACATGAACACGCACAACTTGCCGCCCGCCAGTGGGTATTCCGATCAGCCGCAAGGCGAAGTCTGTCCACCCGTGCAAACTGGCGGTGCGGCTTCTTCTGCATCCGGCATTTACTACATCCAGTTTGCGCCAAGTCCGAAAATCTACATCGGGCAAAGCACCGACCTTCCGAAACGCAAGCGCGCACATCTCTGCATGTTGCGGACAAACACGCATCACAACCCGCATTTGCAGGCCGCCTTCAATCTGTACGGAGAATCTTCCTTCAGGTTTGGGGTCTTAGACCCTGTTAACGCCAGCGACATGGATGCCAACGAAAGATACTGGATATGGCACTTCCAATCTGCCGACCGCCGACATGGGTACAACTTGGATTATGGGGGTCAGGCCGAAAAGAGAAGGTCCCTTGAGACACGCAAGAAGATTGCGGCGTTGCAGACTGGACGACCTCTTTCGGATCGGCACAGGGCGAGCATCGCTCGCGCAAAGACCGGCACGATGTTGTCTCAAGAACACAGAGAGAGAATTGGACGCGCACACAAAGGCAAGAAACGCAGCCGAGATGCGGTTGCAAGAATGTCAGCGGCGCAGTCCCGAAGGCAAGCAATCGCACGCACACAGAAGGGAAAAGCGGAGTGACGAATAGCCTCCATGCAAGACCTGCGTCAGGCGCTTGAAACTTTTCCGAAAATTCCAGTTGACGCCAAACCAAAAACCTGAAATACTCTCGAACCGTGACGGGCAATCCGTCCGGCGCTGACCCCGCCGACAAAAGCAAGGATACAAATGCAACTCTCCGCACCAGTCCAACATGTTCGCTTTTCGGCGCGCCTATCGCGCCGTCCTTGCGGGTCCGGCGTGTTGGCTGGTGCGGGTTCTTTTGAGGTATAGACGTGAATGGAATCAAATTCACCGACTTCGAGTCCATGGCGAACGAGATGAATACACCCGTGAGCCGAACCGTGTCACAGGTCACGGGCCGCCGCGTTGATAAGACGCTTCGCGACCTCGGATGCGGGAAAGTGTTGGTGCAGTTCGAGGGGCGACACGGGATCGCGATAGCCAACAAGGTAGATCTGAAAACGGTTGAAGTGCGGGACTGAGATTTCTGTTTTGTAACAAACCAACCAACCCATAAGGGGAAGAACATGAAAGCAGAACAAAAAGAAACAGCATCCGTCGTGCTGCGCAAGAACACGCCGATGCCGATTGCGACAAGCGCAGACATGCAGGCGGTTGGAACCGCAATCGCGCAGTCTGGAATGTTCGGCATCACCAACGCTGGCGCCGGACTCGTGATCGCGATGACTTGTCACAGCCAGAACATTTCGCTTCTGGAATTCGCACGCACATATCACATCATCAACGGTCGCCCATCCATGCGATCCGACGCCATGTTGGCGGAGTTTCGCAAACGCGGGGGCAAGTACGTAATCGCCGAGAACAGCGTCACGCGCGCGGCGGCAGACTTTGAGTTCGAGGGCCAGAAGTTTTCTGGCGCGTACACCATGGAAGACGCAGAGCGCAGCGGGGACTGCTTCGACAAAGACGGCAAGACCCTTAAACACAACTGGCTGCACCGCGCCGAAAACATGTTGTGGGCGCGCATGGTCAGTCGCACGGTGCGAATCCTGTGTCCTGAGATCGTCGCTGGAATCTACACCCCTGAAGAGGTTGAGGACTTCCACGGTCCTGACAACGCGCGCGTGGTGCGTCCGATTCCGGTTGCGGAGGCGACTGAGCGTGCGGCGAGCGTGGTGTTGGAGCCGGAGGTTATTCCAGACTTCACTAAGCACCCGGCGCTGAACGTCAACTTCGAGACACTGACAAACGAAGACCTCAAGAACGCATGGGACGACCCGTGCATTACCGAAGATCACCGCAAGGCCATCTCCGCCGTCGTCGAAGCGCGGCTCCAGAAAGAAGGTAAGGCGTGAGCACGATCCGTGTAACAAAACTGACGGTTCGCAACCTCGGTCCTATCGCCGACGCCGAAATTGACCTTGCCGGAAAGCCACTGGTCATATTCTACGGCGAAGTGCGACAAGGAAAAACGACTCTGCTAAACGCCGTGCGCTGGGCGATGGGCGGCGCGTTCCCCGACGACATCATCCGTCACGGGTGCGACGAGGCGCTTGCTCGCCTGGACTTCACCGAGAACGGCGTTGCTGGCTGGGCTTCGCGATCTTGGTACAAATCGGCAAAGGGCGGAACGCTCAAGGCCCGCGAGCAGGAGTTCGTTCGCGGCGGAGCGAAGATCAAGGGCAGGGTCGCTGACGCCGTAAAGGCGCTGCTGAATCCGTTCCAGTTGAAGCAATCGTACTTCGCCGACATGGGGGATACCGAGCGCCGCAAGTTCATGGCAGAGTTGTTCGGCGCGGAAGATCCTGCGCTGGACTCCGAATTGACGGCGCTTGAGAGCAAGGCCAAGGAGTTGCGGGCTGTGTTGACTGGGTTCGGAGAGATCGACTTGTCGGAGCCTGACCCGGTTCCTAACGTTGCCTCCGTCACAGCCGAACTACAGGCTGCGCGTAACGTATACGCCGATTCCGTGACGCTGGTTCAGAAGCTCAACCAGGCGGCGCTTGACCACAACGCGCAACGTCAACGCGGAAAAACCATGCTCGACCAGTGGGTTGTCGAGGCGTCCAAGCTCGAACAGCAGCTTGTCGATGTTAAGGGGAAGATCGAGCACGGAGACGCGTGGCTGAGCGATCCAGAAAACGCAGAGCGCCATACCGAGCCAATGCCGACTCCTCCAGATACTTCTGCGCTGGAATCAAAGTTGTCGGAAGTCGCCGCGCTGCGGGTTCGCCATGAGCAGCACGCGGCGAACAAGAAGCGCGCAGAACACCGCGACGCCAAGAGGGAAGAACTGTCGGCAGTCGAGACGCGCCAGAAAGAGTTGAAGGCCGCCAAGGTGTCCAAGCTGGCAGAAGTTGGGTCCAAGTCTGGCGTTCCTGGGCTGGAGTTCAAAGATGTCGGATTCGAGTACGAGGGAACCGACGCCGGGATGTTGTCGACGTCGCAGGTCATGCGCCTGTCGGATGCGTTGTCGGCCCTATACCCCGAAGGATTCGGTCTGTCGCTGATCGACCGCGGTGAATCCCTAGGAAAGTCCATCTTCGGACTGATCGAGCGCGCCACGGCAGAAGAGAAAACGATTCTCGCGACGGTCGTAGGAGAGAAGCCCGCAAAGACTCCCGACGGTGTTGGCGTGTTCGTTGTGGAAAACGGGAAGGTCTCGTAAAGATCAAAGCGCAGGTTCGCAGGACATGGTTTCGCGCTAATAGAGAAAGAACCGCCTGGCGCTGGCAGACCGCGCATTTCAAGTCTGCCGCATAGGATAGAAATAATGATTCTCGCACTCGACATCGAAACCATGGCAGACGCCGCACGCGTCGCCAACTTGCCGCCACCGGAGGCGCCGGGTCGTCTCGTTGACCCCGCCAAAATCAAGGCTGCTGTTGAGGCCGCCAAATCTAAGCAACTGGCACAGGCTGGTTTGTCGCCGATTACCGGACGTGTGGTTTGCGTTGGGATGGTGTACGATGTTGGCGATGCACGCAACCTTTCGTGCGTACTACCAGAAGCCACCGATGCGAACGAGTCCAAACTGTTGCAATTCGTTTTCGACGCGATCAGTAACCCAGAAACGCGCCTCGTCACCTTCAACGGCACGCACTTCGACCTTCCGTTCATCTACCGCCGCGCCATGATGCTGGGAATCTCGCCCAAGCACTTTGGAGCCCCGCCGCTGACCACATGGACCAAGCGATACGGGAACGATCGCCACATCGACATGATGACCGTGTGGGCCGGTTCGGACCGCGTGGCCGACTTCGACAACCTGGACGACGTGGCGATGGCCCTGCTGGGAGAGACGCGGGCACCGGAAGAATACGAGAAGTTCCCCGAACTCATGGCGACGCAGGAGGGCCGCGACCACATCGCCGCCGCGTGCCTGCACCATGCGGAACTCACCTATCGGATATTCGAGCGGGCACAGGGATGCCTGTTCGCGTAACGCCAAGAGTGAGGCTTTGACATGAGCGAAGCGAATGGCAATAGCCTCCACTCTCTTGTTGGCCGTGTTTCCGCTCTCTACGTGCAGACCGGAGGGACTTACTTCGACTTGCCGCACGTTGACCCGTGGGACGAACGGAGAGACGCAAGGAAGTACGCTGGGCCGCATCCTGTGGTCGCGCATCCTCCGTGCCAGCGGTGGGGACGGTTCTGGTTTGGGTGTCCTCTGACCGTGAAGCGAACCGGAGTCCGCAAGAAGAAGGGCGACGACGGCGGATGCTTTGAGGCCGCGCTTGACGCTGTGCGACTGTGGGGCGGCATCCTGGAGCACCCGTGGGGGAGCCACGCATGGCAACACTTTGGCCTTGCCGTCCCACCGCGCTCGGGTGGGTGGATTGCCGCAGACAAATGGGGGTGGACGTGTTGCGTCGAACAGGGGCAATACGGCCACTATGCACGCAAGCCGACGCTCCTGTACGCGGTCGGAACCGATTTGCCGGAACTGCGATGGGGCAAGACCGAGGCGCGGCTTGACCCGGCAGTGGTGGCGAGGATGGGACTGAAGCGGGCGCAGCGGCTCGGGGAAGTCGGGGCGCGTGGTGGTGGGCAGAACAGCACGCCGCGCATACACACGCCGGATGAGTTCCGCGACCTGCTGGTGCGGATCGCTTGTACGGCCAACGCCCAAGCAGAGCGGCGCGTACCCGCGTCCGCTCCCGCGCTTGGTTCGCAGTCTCAATCGAACGGAACAACGAAAGGAACACCATGAGTAAGGGAAACATCGTATTTGCGTGCGGGGGAACGATTCACGCAGCGGACGTGACTACGAGTCCCGTGGGTTCGCGCCTTGTCGTCTTTTCGATGCCAAGTCACGGAGGCGACAGGCCGGTGCCATGCGCCAGGTATTTGGAGCGCGAAGGGATCGTAGGCAAGCCGGACCTGCGAATGAACTGCCTAATCATGTGCCCATGCACGGTGAAGGTCAGTGGTCGGAAACAACAGGCCGTGTTTTTCGAGGACGGCGCGCGCGGACGTATCGTGACGTGCAAAGTCGTGGCGCATGAACTCGATGATGATGTTGCTGCGAACGACAAGGCTCACGGGAGCGTATCCGCGTCCCGTGAAGCCTCTGGTTCGCAGGTCAGATCGGAGAAATGACAATGAAATTGCAAACCTACACCATCTCGGTCGAGCATGACATCGAGAACAACAAAATGCACATCCATCGGAAAAACGACGGTTTTTCGGCCATCGAACTTCTGGGGTTGTGCGCCATGATTCAGCACGAGGTGCTGGATCAAATGCGCGGGACCATTAAACCGCACACGATCACGCGGGAAGTTGTCAAAGACGAACCTGCGAACAACGTATTAGACCTACCGTGCAAGAAGTCATGAGTATGCGGCACAGGTGGACAAGGGAGCAGGCGCGCGCGGCAATCCGCGCGCGTTGGACGGGCGCACACGCGGGCCTGTCTCCGCGGCCACCTTCCACGCCGCTGGCCGGACGGCTGCTGCGGCAGGTGACCGTCGCCGATCTGCTGACCGGCGAGCGGCATACGCTGGATTACTATGGGACCACCCGCCTCAACTGCTACGACGTGCGCGTGGACGGCGCGCCGTGGCTGGTGTGCGGGTGGTCGCAGGCATTGGCTCTGGTTCGCAAGTCGTGCGTCCGCTTTGGACGCGAGAAGTAACACAACAACGGCGTGCGCCTCGCGCTACGCCACACAGAGGGAGAGACGCTATGTTCACAAAAGTAGGAGACATCAAGGTAAAGATCGTCGAGACCTGCCTTGCGGAGTGCAAGTTCGAGCAGGCGGCGTCGGCCGGAGGATTCGACGTGTGCCTGCGCGTGCAGGATGCCGACGGAGAGTCCGACTGGTGGCGCGGGGAGTTTTCCCCTAACTACGGCAAGGGAAAGATGGCCGACCGAACCCAGGCGCAGATCACCATGCAGGCGCTCGAAGGAATCGGATTCGCGGGCGGTCAGGATTTCAGCCGTCTTGACGAACTCGTCGGCAAGGAGACCGTCGCGCATGTCGAGGCCAGCGCCCCGAACGCAGAGGGGAAGGTATATCACAACGTCAAGTGGCTTGGGTCAGGTAGTTCCGCTCCCAAGGCCATCGACAAGGCCGAGGCGGCGCGACGCATGAAGGCGATCATGGCGCAGGCTGGTTCGGCGACCGCTACGGCAGCCGCAACGGCTGGTCACCCCGCCGCTGCCACGACGCAGCCGGCTGCTACCGCCGCACCCAAAGTCAAAAACCCGTTCCTATAGCCGAGGGACGGTTAATGCGCGACATCCGCGAACCGCTCCGCGTGCTGATCGACAGCCGAGAGCAATGTCCCTGGGCGTGGGAGCCGTGCGACGTGGTTTGCCGCGTCGCCGGTCTCTCGGCCGGGGACTACGCCCTCGAATCGGACACGGAGCGCGTTCGCGGCCGGGATCTTCTGGCCGTGCGGTTCGCGATCGAGCGCAAGAGCTTCGATGACTTCCTGGGGACCATCAGCACGGGATGGGAGCGGTTTCAGCGGGAACTGGAACGCATGGCGAGCTTCCCGGCGCGCGTCATAATCGTCGAGGGAACGTTCGAGATGGCTTGCTTCACACAGCGCGTCACGCCGGACCAGTTCGGCGGCACGATCAACGCTCCGGCCAACAATCACCCGCAGTTGTCGCCGAGTTTCGTCGCGCGGCGCGTGGCCGAGTTGACTATGATGCAGGTGAGCGTGCTGTTTGCCGGTAACGAGAGGTATGCGGCGGCGATGGCATACCGGGTGTTTTTGAGAAGGATGGAATTGGAGGACAAGAAGTCATGAACAAGAGGACTATTGATATTCAGTTGCGCGGCGAGATGCGCAACCACAACGGGGACGCCAAGGCAATCGAGCTTTTCGACCTGGCGCGTTCCGTCAAGGCGGCGGCGCGTAAGTTGCCGTGCTACGGGATCAAGGGTCACATGGAAAAGGGCTTTCTCATGCCCGACATGTTCGACAAGATCCTGTCGCAAATCAGTTACGGAGACCGTGATATTTCCGTGGCCAAGAGCGAGGACGGCGAGCACTTAACCGCAACGGTTCATGTCACGACCGAACACCCCGCGGCGCGCAAGTGCGACATCATCGACCTTTTCGGCGTTGCCGGGAAAATTGGTCTTGTCGCATGGGGTACGTTCGCGATCACGGCTGCCGCGTCAACCAGTCGCCTGTCCCGAGCGAAACAGGCGGCGCTGTTGGTGTCGAGCGCAGACATGGACCCGCGCACCGACATCGGGATTCAGAACATGCGCGTTTACAACGAGGCTCCGCGCATGCCGTATCTGGATTTCGACGGGTACCAGGAGGCGTCCGTGTTGCCGTCCGGCGGCACATCGCAGGCTAAACTTCTGACGCAGGGGGAAGCGCGCCATGCCGCAATCGCTAACCGATAATTCGACCACGCTGGAACGCATGAAGGCGAGCGGCGTCCCGGACGAAACGGTTGCGCTGTTTCGCGACGCATACCGATCCGTAAAATACGGCGATATGGCCAAGCATCCGGTTTTCCGCGAACTGCGCAAAGTCTCGAAAGGGTGGGCGCAGGCCAACGCACGGGCGGAAGGCAGAATGAACACGGCGCCGGAACTGGCGGCATACCTGAGGGCGTTGAAGGCATGGCGGTACGCCAAGGTTGTGATCGCAGCGGAACAGGCGGCTGAAATCAACTACCGCAAGGCAAACATGCGCGAACTGTTTGCACTGCCGGACACGCTTTCGAAACTGCGCAAACTGGCCGCACAGGGGCAGTACGAGGACGCCGAACACGCCAGCAAGATCCAGGTACGGCGCAAGTTGGCTTCGCGGGCCGACTTCATCGAGCACCGGGCAGACGGTGACTGGAACAAGCACGTTGCGATCAAATTAAGAAATAGAACGTAACACGTCATGGAACTCGCCGTCACAATCCAGCGCATCTGCTACCCGCCAGCGACCGAAAACGGAGGCTGGTACATCTTCCAGACATCCTCCGGGACCGCCAAGGGCAAGATGGCATTCCGGCCGCGTGACGGCGAGTCCCTGATCCTCTTCGGCGAGTGGGCCGAGTACCGAGGCAACAAGGAGTTCTCCTTTGACGGCGCGCGCCTAAACGTCCCGGTCAACCCGCGCGACACGCTCCGCTACTGCATCGAGCGCACGCCGGGTGCTGGAGCGGCCATCGAGGATGCCGTCTGGCAGCACTCCGGAGCCGACTGGCAGAACATCAAGCCCGGCGCCGTGCCGCGTCTTGGCGGTGCGCTGTACGAGCGTTTTCGACTGTCGATCGAATCGCTGAACCAGAACCGCGTACAAGCCGAGGTTGTCGGTGCCCTGATTGGAAAAGGCTGCACGCCCAACATGGCCGAGAAGGCGTTTGCCACCTGGAAGGGCGAAACGCTTGGCGTCGTCGCGTCAGATC
>Ga0114951_10004591_pt1 | contig 13326 bp, 11 predicted proteins | sample AM7aDNAmetaG_FD_88677 | JGI IMG/M metagenome (GOLD analysis project Ga0114951, IMG submission 88677) | Freshwater microbial communities from Finland to study Microbial Dark Matter (Phase II) - AM7a DNA metaG | ecosystem: Environmental > Aquatic > Freshwater > Lake | place: Finland: Lake Alinen...
CCTTTCTTGTCTCCAATGTGTGCATCCAGGATATAAGAATTTACTAAATATTTACGATACATTCAGACTGGAGATTTTGAACTTTCCTGACGCCAGTCGTCAGAACTCCGTGTCCGCCCAGATTGTGGTGAAGACGTCCCCAAGCGACACGACCTATGCCGTTGAAACCTTCCCACTGCCCCCTCTTCCGGAGCAGAAATGGACAATGATCACCATTTCAAAACAGGGTCGTCAAATATTCGTATATTACAACAGCACTCTGGTTCTTTCCAAGAAGGCGCTACATACCTTTTCTGTAACGCCGCCGGCATCCCAGACACCGGTACATGCGGGTGATATGACTCTGTCCGGCACTGTCGCAATGGCAACGTTCCTTCCTTCTCATCAGGCAATACCCGATGTTGTAAGCAGATATCAGCAATCGGTTGATACTCGTGGAAATTTGAATACATTACAGGTGGTTCCTACATCATCCTCCTATACGATTAATGACACATCCGCGTCAAGCATTTTGAGCAAATTCTGCTTGGACGGGTCGTGTTTCAAATCTACGACACCTCGCACGATTGTTCCCGTGATTCCTTCCATTTATAGCCCCATGGAAACCGTGTATGCTTGAAAAAGCTTACTCATGGTACCAAAATAAGACTCATCGTTTGTGTCTTATTTTGACCCCTACTTGTAGAAATGCAGGGCAGTGAGGCACAAGGTAGTAGTGTTCCTACATTCCTTATAATTGCCGTATTAATCATAGTGGCCTTTGTTGTACTATATTATTCATACAACTTCCTTTTTAACAATCTGGGATTTCCGACAGCTACCGTTCTTATACCTGGCGCAATTGACGGTTCTTTGAAATATACGGGGGCAGTTCCTTCCGTCCAACTTCCGTATGAAGGAGGTGATTATACGGTGTCATTTTGGTTATTCGTAAGCAGTAATACGTTTATTAATGGACAGTATAGAAAGCATATCTTTGATATTGGCGGCACGAACTTCTCTACGGTGGCGATTGGGATTGATGCGATTAAGAATAGTTTAATCGTACGGACGCATTCTGGCACGGTTCCGCCTACGGGAGCTGGTGGGAACGGCAGCGGGAGCAGTGGGAACGGGAGCAGTGGCAGCAGTGGGAACGGGAGCAGTGGGAGCGGATATAACTATGACGGAGGTCAATATTACTATAGTGGGAATTTTCCTGGCAGTGGTGCTGATAAGGGAGCTGGCTCCGCCGATTGTGCTCTATATGGAAACTGCCCTGGTGGCAGTGGCAGTGGCAGCAGCAAAGGCAGTGGCAGCAGCAAAGGCAGTGGTAGTACCCAGGGATTCCGCAACCAAGAGGGTTTTCAAACAAACTCCACTCCCGATTGCGCCCAGACCACAACTCTCTTTGCGGCCGACATGGCCTCTCTCTTTGATTCCCCTGTTGTAACTCCTTCTACGGATTGCCAACCCTCCCCCATGTGCGATATCTCCGAGTTTGATTTACAGCGCTGGACACTTGTAACGGTCATTCTGAGCGGCAAGACGACCGACGTGTATATTGACGGAAAGCTCACCCGCTCCTGTATCGCGCCCAGTTATTATAAGGTGGATACGGTAAATGTGACTCCGAACATATTACAGCACAAGACGTTTGATGGAAAAGTAGCCGATCTAACCTTATATACTGTTGCTCTAAATCCGGCACAGGTATATCAGCTTTATAGCGCCGGCCCTAAATTATAAACTCCTTTCCATACTAGTATGTTTGCCCGTGGGAATAATAGATACAGCAATCAATCAAGTTCCAATTCAGAGCTGATTCCCAGTGTTATAACACCTGTCATTGTATTTTCTATATTAATGATTTTTGATTATTTGTATCGTGCCTCCAGTGACCGGTCTCTACGCTTCATCACACTTCTTGATTACACCGCGAATTCATCCGACGGTGTTGTGATTATTCCGCAGGATCCTTCAAACGCTAACGCAATTCAAATCGGCACTTCTGTAAATGAGCGGACGGGTATTGAATTCGCATATTCCTTTTTCATTAATGTGAAGGAATCCACTTTCACAGGGGTTGATAATTTACGCCATGTATTTCATAAGGGATATCGCACACCTTGGCCTCTTTTAGGGCCCGGTGTATTCATAAGTGGTAAAGATAACACAATGAAAATCGTTATGAATACAAACACAAATGTATTTAAATCCGCTGATATTAAGAATATCCCGGTCAATAAGTGGTTTCACGTTGTTCTGAATTGCTACAAGTCTGGCCTGGATATCTATATTAATGGAAACCTCGCGCACCGTATCTCTTTCACCAATGGTGTTATATACCAGAACTTCCAGGATTTGATTATATTTTCTCCGAGCAATAGTTCGCATCCTCATGCCATCACTCCCGCGATAGGAGACTCCGATATTAACTTTGCTGGGTCCTTTGACGGCCAATTAAGTGCTTTGAAATATGCCCGGTATGCCCTTTCTATGAAGGAAATCCAGGCGCTAATGGGCGAGGGACCCTCTTCAAATGTCAAAGCTTTGACGACGAATAAGGATATTACCTACCTTGCTGATACTTGGTGGGCGAACCAGTAAATGATGTTGTCATATAAAAAAACCGCCGATTTGGAATCATCGGTTTTTCTATAAAGGGTCTAAGAGCTTCCAGGGTTCCCAGGGTTCCCAGGTCTAAAAGTCTTTTCAGGATATGATTTAGATGACTGGGGGCGGTCTATATGTCTTAATTTCATATGGGAGTCAAAATGTGATTATGAGCGGAAATCCGCAAATGACCTATTATTACAAGATTTTCAAACGGTATTCGCACTTTTCCATGGAAAATGTGAGTATTGCTTTGGATGGGCCGAATCTTTTAAGTGTAGATAACACCATACAGCTTCGGGCGAAAATCCAGCGCATTGGTGACCTCATGTCGGATATGTTTTTCAGTTTCTCCATTCCCGATATTTACAGTAAGTATGTGATACCGACAGGTCGCCCTACGGACCGGAATTACCAGTATGATTTCCAGTGGGTCAAGGCTCTCGGCGCGGCCATCATCAATTCCGTGGAATTTTTCATCGGTGGCCAGAGTATTCAGCGGTTTGACGGAACTTACCTGTACGCGAAATCGGAGCTTGAATATGATGGCGTGACGTTGGAAAAATGGAATACCCTTGTTGGAAATACCAATGAACTGACGAATCCTTCTGGGGGAGCGTATCAGACGAATTCCGCAACGGGTCCGGTCTATCCTACCGTCCATGCGCAGCCGAATGCGACAGGGGCGCAGGTCAATCGCCCCAGTATCATTGGCCAGGATATTCACGTCCCTCTGAATTTCTGGTTCACGGATGCGACCTTCCAGGCGCTTCCTCTGATTGCCCTTCAGTACCAGGACTGCGAAGTCGTCATCACGTTGAATCCGGTACAAAACTTGTACACCATTCTGGATCCGTCTGGAAATCGCGTGGCTCCCCAGTACAGAACGACATCTACGTCTCTTAATAATCCTTCGTACGCACTTACAACGGAGCAAACCACGATACAGAACTATATGACCGATATTGGTTACACCGTCCCTCTAACAACATGGCCCCTAAATGCCAGAATACAATGTACCTTTGTGTATCTGGCTGATGAAGAGCGCACCACCTTTGCGAGCCGCCCCCTCACCTACATTTTCCCGCAACTCCGTATTCTCCCTCTTGGCCCGGTATCCGAATCAAGCAGGACCTTTGATTTGGAGGTGGGTAATCCGATTTCGCGATTCATTTTCGCTACGCGGCGTTCGGACTGGATTAACCGAAATGATTTCACGAATTTCACGAACTGGTATTCATATCCCTTTGCCCCCAGTAATATTGGAGCTCTCACCGGTATAAATGCTTTGGCGAGTGGCATTCTGATTCCGAATTCCCAGAAGGATATTCTCAAATATGTGCGCGTCCTTTGTAATGGCAATGAAATTCAGGAGCAGAAGCCAGTGGATTTTCTGACGAAGATATACCCCTTCCGATACACTACCGGGTCAGCGAATGCCGAAATTCCGATTTACACCTGGGCAATTACGAGTTCCAAGACGCAGCCTTCGGGGTCGCTGAACGCCAGCCGAATTACGAATTTCCAGTTGGAGGCATATTTCTACACACTCCCTATAAATACGAATTACGTGTATGAATTGAGTCTGTACGTGGAGACCATAAATTTCCTCGTAATTGTTTCCGGGTCTGGCGCACCAAAGTATGTATTATAATACTAGTGTAAGGATAGATGGATACTGGAGCATCCTTGCCAGTTATAAAAACAACACCTCTACAAATTCTGTCAAATACTGGAGGGAATCTACAGCTACAGGCACTAATTCACTCTGCTAATAATTCCATTGATGAATTGTCTAAAGTAAATACGCCCGAATCTACTACCCTACAATCAGAGTATGAATCTATTATAACAAGGATACAAGTTGCTATTAATATGGATAATGCTACGCAACTTCCAAGTGGTACAACTGTATCAGATCTTGTCTTAGAGGCTAGAACCCAATTAGTTACGTTAGACCGCCGCCGTGACGTAATCATATCAGGATATGTCGCTACCAGTAAGAATTTCTTTTCGGCGATTATGACGGAATTCAAATATTATGCTACCGCGGTCATCTACATTCTCGGCCCTCTCTTCGGATTTATTATTATGACGAATTTGTTTTTTGACGAGAAAGTCCTCTACAAATTATTCTACGGATTCTGGGGGGCGCTCTGGTATCCTTTGACGATTCTATTCGGAATTTTTGACCCGCCGGTGTGGAGAGCCCTGTTCATTCCGTTGGTTCGTTCCGACGAACCCTTCTCTTTTATGGAATTCTGGAAGTATCATGTGACGATTGATATTGATGCTACCGCAAAGAGCACACTGATGATGCGGTTAATATGTATTGGCCTGTTTGCCTTGTTTATATACTGTTTTTTTATAGGTAGTTCTGCAAGTAAAACCAGTGAAACCTTTTCGGCAACTCCTACTCAAGTAGGTCAATTCTTAGTACTATCGTGTAGTAATGCAGTAAATACGATTAACCAAACATCATTACAGTCCATACCTGATAATTCATACTCTGACAAACTGGCTGGATGGGTTCAACAATGTACAGCTACATATTCTACCCCGCCCACGATGCCAACATCCAATGCCAGTTTACTTCAGCAAGTGAAAGATGCGTGTACTGCGGGAATAAATATTGTAGTAAATGATCCCCTTGTAAAAACGAATGTTGATTCTTCAATGTTAACTGCGATGGGTTCTGGATACATAGATAACTTTTGCCAAACACTGACTATAGGGTAGGCGCAATGATAGCCTAAACCTTTTGCCCCTTTCCTATATAAAAGATGGCCGACCTACCCTTCGTATCTATCCTGACTCCCACCTATAATCGCAGAAGATTCATTCCCTCTCTGATTAAATGTTTCTTGAGCCAGACCTATCCGAAGAATAAGATGGAATGGATTGTTCTGGACGATGGCTCGGACTCTGTGGAGGATTGTTTCAGGGCCCATGCGAAGGATCTTCCTATGCTTAAGTACATCCGCGAACCCGAGAAGCAGACCATCGGGACAAAGCGGAATCGCCTACATCGGGAGTCAAAGGGCGAAATCATTGTTGCCATGGACGACGATGATTTCTATCCGCCTGAACGCGTTTCTCACGTGGTCCTGAAATTCAAGCAATATCCTGATATAGAACTCGCTGGTTCCTCCGAGATTTACATGTATTATGCCGATATCAAGACGATTTATAGACTCGGTCCCTACAATCGGAATCATGCAACGAATGGCACAATGGCGTCAAGACGGTCCTACGCGATGTCTCACGCCTACGATGAGACGGTGACGCATGCCGAGGAGAAGTCTTTCCTGGATGCCTACAAGAATCAGATGATTCAGCTGGACCCGATGAAGACGATGTTGGTCTTTTCGCATTCCGAGAACACGTTCAATAAAATCAAGATGCGCGAGGACCCGAATAATCCGTTTATTAAGAAGACGACGATGAAGATCCGCGATTTCATAAAGGACGCAGGTTTGAGGGCGTTCTTTTCGGGGCTGACTTAGGGTATAACTGTGAATATTCAAAATTGGCACTTGTCTAAAGATATAAATCCATCCTTTATTAAAGGATGGATTTATCATCACATGTAGAACAAATACATTCTATTGTTAAAGGTTTAACCATAAATAGGGTTAAGTCATATATAGATTTATTACATCAATGTCGCCTACAGATAGATCCAATACTATTTAATAGTTTGCGTAGCATATATGGGGCCACTTTAAAGAACTTTTGGAATACGGCGACAATTCCGAAAATATCAAATCGGGCAATTCTATTTGTTGAACGTAGATATGCTCCAAATCTGGAATTCTGCCTACATAATGCCGTATATTTTGCACGGGGTTATTCTGTACATATTTTCTGTAGCGAGGCAAATTACGAGTTTATTAAAATAATTTGTGGAATTCATGTTTCAAATATCCATATCCATGTATTATTCAAAACAATTGGCACGCCCGAAGAGGGGAAACTTGAATATAATGCTCTTCTAAAACAATTCCGATTTTGGAACATATTCCAAGAAGAATATATTCTTACAATGGAAACAGACTGCTATCTATTAAAACCAATTCCTGAATCAATATATAAATATGATTATGTTGCTTCAAGATGGAAATGGTCGCAAAACGAGCCTGGTGGAGGAGGATTAACACATAGAAAAACATCAATTATGAAACAAATATGTAAATTAGAAAATAAAGAGCTACAGCAGAATCCAATGCAGGATTGCTTTGCTTCCACAGGTATTACTATAATTAATGGAATTACTCCAAATTTAAATGATTCGGAAGAATATTTTACAGAGTCACAATTTTCAAGTAAAATTATCGGCACACATCAATGGTGGACATTTATACATAATGGAATGGATGCTATAAAATATCAGATTGAATTCTATTTAACATTAAATATTACAGCCGATTCGTCGGTCACTTGACAATATACGCTACAATCGCACACTCTTTTGCGACTTGATAATATAAAATAGTGGCGCAAATAGACCTCATCGTAGGTAGCCCTTTTATAGACCCCACTGTAATTGAGACAAGTATGTACACAGGCCAAGTCGACCTCAGCCGACTTAACAATACATTTCCTATGATTACGAATATCTCCTGTTGCTTTTCTTTTTATTAAAGCCTGTGTAAAATTCTTTGGACTGAATTTTGCTCTCTTATTACATCCAAACCAATAACTTGGCAGACTTAGAACGGAGACTGCGGGGTCAAAGAGACTGAGGTTGCCCGTGCCTGTCGGATAAATATATTCATCAAGATCGGTCAGTCCTAAAAATTCCGGGCTGAATTTCCAAAGTGTATGGCACTGTTGAATTGTCTGCCCTATACGAATTATTTGAGAATCATCAAAAAAAAATGGAAAATCTGCGTTATATACAAATAATTCGTTCGGATACTTTTCAAAGAGTTCGTCGTAAGCATCCGTGCCTCCAAACTGATTGTCATAGATGAAGAAACATTCAAATCCCAGGCGCTTATGCCATTCAATCCAAGATTCAATTAACCGCACTTCATTTGCTTGAATTGTGGTCAGGCATTTTTTCCCAGTAAATCTGTTATCAATTGGCGGGATATTCATTATGTAATCAGTATTATTTACGGTAATTATTATTTCAGAGGTGTCCTCTGGAAAATTCCGAATAATACCAATTGTTGGAATATGGTAATTCAAGATAGTATTTTGTTCTTCAATTGTCCAATCGGAAGGGTTTTCCATATATTCTTCATCGCGAATAGTTATAAATTCTATCGGGTCACCATTCACTTTTACAGAGAGTATATCAATATTATAGTTTTTTTTCACAAAATGCCTGTTATTACAAAGCAATACGAGTGAATTATATTTATGAGACCGGAATACATCAATTATAACATATTGGCCGGATATTTTCAGAGAATTAAAGGTTAGCAAGTTCTCCATAGCTATAGTTAAATAGATTACATTTGTGAAGATTTACCGTAAGTACAGCCCATTACAATCATCTCAATTTGATTTTCATATTCCTGGAATGCCGGCATGTGAAAATCAATATATGCTCCGCCTCTAAGGGCCCGTTTGAAATCGGGCGATAGGTTTAGCCATTCGCTCGGCCGGTCACGACAGAGTCTGGGGAAATCGGTCGTTAATGGAATGAGGCCGATGCGATGGGCACGGTCATTATACCACCCAGTCACATGCTTATATAATTCCTGTTGATCCGTGATCCATCCCAAATAGTATTCACGCCCGTCAGGTGTAAAATGGGGAGTTTTGCCAGTTGAAACATAGTTCGCGGACCAGTCAGTTAGACGGTCGCGGATATCCTGTTCGCAAGATATGCCGAACATCTCGCCCCAGACCTTTGGGGTGCCCCCCACATAGCACATGTAGATTTGTTTGGCCTCTTCATCGATACCCCGTAAAGAGACGAATTGATCCTCTCGGAATTGTGAGAATCCTGTTATGAACCAGTCGGCCTGTAGCGGGATCATATCTATATCGCTGATCATGACTGCTCCATTGAAGTCCAAGAGTGCTGGATAAAGGAGACGAATACATTGCGCCTGGGTTGCGGTTGGCCATCCAGAAATCGGTTTGAACCAGCGTACAGCGGGGTCACCCTGTAGAGTGGCTGGTAACACCTCACCTACATAGACCATGATACACGGGAGATTCGCTATTCGGAGCCAAGCCTTTTTCACAATGGGCCAAAAGTCTAGGTAGTGAGTATTTTCATTACAGGCGACGAGGACACATGAGAGATTCATATTAATATTTAGACCAATGGGTACTTTAGACCCGTGCGCATCTAAAGTGGTCAAACTACACCTCATCTAGAATAAATGGACAAGATAGATATAATATATTATATTAACCTCGACCATCGCACAGATCGCAACGAAGAATTTCTGGAATGGATTACGGAATCTGGATTTCCTGATGCCAAACTGACACGCATCCAGGCGACTCATATACCTGAAATGCCACAAGTAGGATGTAGTATGAGCCATATAAAAATGTTGGAAATTTTCTTGGAAAGTGGTCACCCGAATTGCCTCGTATTCGAAGATGATTATATTCCACTGAATATAGGGAAATTTTGGAAGCACATTGAAAATCTTTTTGAATCAAAAAAGGAGTTTGATTTAGTGTTATGTTCCTATAACGAATTGAAATCCGAAGAAACGGATATCCCCTTTTTAAGAAAAGTAAGCGAATCACTAACTACTTCTGGATATCTAATTACACGTGATTTTGCCAAAATTCTGTTAGAACACTGGAAAGAGGGACTCAAATTATTTATAGAGGAATATACTGCGGAAAGAAATCCCTTCGCCTATATGCTTGATACATATTGGCAGAAACTCATGCCGACCCATAATTGCCTTGCCTTTTATCCGCGCATAGGAATACAGCGACCCTCTTACAGCGACCTACAAGGACAAAATACGAATTACAGGGTTTAGCAACTCGTTCTATCCAGATGATTTAACAGAAATGTCCCCTGCCCAGAATAATAGTCGGATGCCAAACTATAGGTCTTCTTACCGAGCCAACCGAATCCGAAGCCGGTCGCTTTAAGGGCGCCGAGTTGCGCCGTGTCGCCAGTATACAGATACTCCAGCGACCACCTGACGCCAGTGGCAGGTGTTATATTGACAATCGTGAAATCGTGATGGGCGAGCAAATAATATTGATACACGAGATGGTCAAACTGGCTCCAGGTTATAGCGAATAGGTCTGTAAATCTGGAAAAGAAATGGGGCAAATGCTCCCGTTTATAGACCGGCAAGTCACTCCACCAAGTATAGAGGCCATAATTGGCAGTTTTATTCCGGATGAGTTCCGATTCATAAGCGGAAAAGGCCGTCGCGCTTGACTGTATGATTGGCACCAGAGTCGTAAATCCTGCTACCTCCCCGCCATAGAGGCGCTTACCTGTAAAGATTGCCCCTACTTTTTGAAGAATATTGGCTGCCGTGAAATGCTCAGGGATAATATCAATCTCGGCATCACATACAATAAAATAATCGTAGGCCGAATACTGGAGTTTCTGTAGGGCATAGAATTTCTTGGAGTTTATAATTGCCACGGGATTCAGATTTTCACCGATAAAATAGAGTAGGCCATCTTTCATGGCAAAGGCGTCATAGTCTTCCTGGTTTGAAAATACGAGATATATATCAACGACGATGTTGTGTTGTTTCAGTTTCGTAAGCAGGTTATAAATATAATGATAATGCGGAGGGTAAATAGGAATGATAAAGGCGACTTCACGGATGGTCCGATTAAATGTGGCGATTGGAACAAATAATTTAGAGGCCTCGGTCCCCACCGTCCGATTGACTATCTCCAGTACTCGGTTTCTATCCTTATTCTCATCATGCGCTATCGCCGGGTCAAAAAAAGATTTCAGACCATGCTTATGGCACAGGATATTGAAAATACTCTGGTCTCCTGGATGATGATACGTAATGAGGGGCCGCCCCTCGTGCTTAAGAAATGAATATTTCAGCCAATCGTTCATGAAGGCCGTATTTTGGGGCGTCTTCTTCAGCATAAACCAGGAGGCCAACACATGCGGGACGGCGAGGGCCTCTGTATAATTAATCGCCGGCGCGACTAAGTCCCATACCACCTTCTTATCACAGCAGCCATAGGAACTATTCAAAACATCGGTGGCAAATGAACCGGCAATGAAAGGACATTTATTGAAACAGTGCTCAGCCAATTTATCAATCTGGTGTTCAACCCCCGTTTTAAAATATCGTGAGGAATCGCAATAATACAGAATATCATTTTCGCCCATTGAGTTATAGACTTCAAAGGGGATGATCACTTTGTAGGCACAATAGTATCCGTCGCGACGCCCCTGATAATAAAATGCCGGTAGATCGGCGGCACCCACGTGACGAAACGAGCCGAGAGCCTTCAGCCGGTCAAAATTATAGGCATGTTTCACCACTTCATACTTTGTGAAGCGGTCTATAGAGGCATTTAGAAGCACCTGCGTTTCTATATAGGGGGAATTCTCCGCGTAGGTTATAAAGTGTATTTTTTCAATCGCCGGCATATATATTTATAGAGGAATCTATTTATACCAGTGCCCATGTTGAATGTTCGCGGGTCTATACCTAAACCCCGCAGCTTTAAAGAGATATAGCGAATGACAACCTCCGTGGTGGAGTATATAAGAAATCTTCATGCAGTCCACCTTAATAGTCTGAATGAGGAGCCGGCAACAGCGCCCTTCATTCCAGACGACCTTGTTAAGGTTCCCCTACACCCCCACCAACTCGCCGTCCTGTCGCGAATGGAGGAGTTGGAACAGGGCCTCATGAATGGACTCCGCGTGAAAAGCCAGACCCTATTTTCAAACTGCGGAATCCTGGGAGATTCTGTAGGGGTTGGAAAGAGTTTGATGGTTCTTGCTCATATTGCTCGCCTTCGTACAATGCCCGTCCTGTCCAAACAGAGTGTAATCCATAGTTCCTCGATGGCAAATATGTTCAGTATAACAAGCATAAAGTATTCGGATGTCTTGGAGGCCGGTTCTCTCATTGTCGTCCCCCACACCCTCTTTCGCCAATGGATGGCCTATATAAAAGACCAGACTAATCTGAAGGCATTCTGCGTGGCGAAGGTGAGCGAGGTGGAATCGGAGGATTTTACTAAGATGGTCATGGCAGCCGATGTGGTCATCGTCAGTAATACACTCTGTAAGAACTTCGTGCCGAGATGTCGGGCCCTGGATATTCGCTGGAAACGCCTTTTCATTGACGAGGCCGACACTATCCATCTTCCAGGGGTCTATTTTCGCGATATTGTTCAGGCCAGATTTATCTGGTTTATCACCGCGTCGTGGATTAATCTGCTCTATTTGAATACGAATCTGTATTTTGACAGGAATGCAGTTCAGCTTCACATCTTTTCTCCAGGCACAATCTATGACCATTTACAACCCCATTTTACGTCGCGGCTCGCCACGAATAACACCTTTTACTTGGTGGAGACTCCCAGGGTGCGCTCACACCAGTTCTTACGGGAACTCCTATCTACCAGTCACCCCCTACGTGCGAACCTGGTCATAAAATGTTCGGACGCGCTTATCAAGAAGTCCATTCAGCTTCCGCAACTCATTCGCCAGACCATTCTCTGTAAATCGCCTTTGACGCATAAGATTATCCAGGACGCCGTGTCGGCGAACATCCAACAGATGCTTCATGCTGGGGATATTGCAGGAGCCCTCCAGGAACTTAATGTGAAGGGGAAGGATATGAAGAGCCTGATTGAGGGGGTTACTGCGAACCTCTGTAAGGAACTGGAGCGTCTGAAGAAGACGTACGATTTCAAGGCGTCGCTGGAGTATTCTACGCCGGCGGCGAAGGAGGTGGCCCTGAAATCACTACAGGAGAAAATGACGGCGACTAACCATTCTATTGAGGCCATTGCGGAACGAATCCAGAATTTTGAATCCGAGGTCTGTCCCATTTGTTACGATGAACCGAATGACCACCTGGTGACACCGTGTTGCTCTCGCGTCTTCTGCGCCACCTGTCTTCTGTTGAGCCTCGCGAGAAACGCGAACTGCCCGCTGTGCCGTACCGCAATTCACCCGTCGGCTTGTACGAAGTTGATTCTTAATCCGTTGGCGAATGAGATTGTGGATGTTTCGGGCGCTACAGAGCCCTCTTTGCCGAAGAAACAGGAGGCTCTCCTCCAGATTATGAAGCAGAATCCGGACGGGCGGTTCCTCATTTTCAGTCGTTATGACAATCCCTTTGAGACGATTGAGGCGGCGGTGAATTCCATGGGAATCCAGGTTCGTCATGTGAAGGGGAATAAGCATGTGATTAGCTCTACGCTGAAGGCCTTTGAGACGGGGGCGGCACAGTGCCTCCTCTTGAATTCCCAGTATGCTGGAGCAGGCCTCAATATAACGGCGGCGACTCATGTGATTCTTCTTCACGCGATGACACACGAGGAGGAGAAGCAGGTTTTAGGGCGGGCTTACCGTATTGGCAGAAAGGGGCCGCTGACGTTTATAAAGCTCTTACATAAGGGCGAGGAGGCTTACACTGAAGGTCCAGCGGAAACTTAAGCTAAGCTTTTTGGGAAAAAGCTTGGCAAAAACCCAGATTGGTGGGGATTTATAGGAAATCCCTACATACTTTAAGCTTTTTGGGAAAAAGCTTGGCAAAAACCCAGATTGGTGGGGATTTATAG
>Ga0114951_10004593_pt1 | contig 13325 bp, 15 predicted proteins | sample AM7aDNAmetaG_FD_88677 | JGI IMG/M metagenome (GOLD analysis project Ga0114951, IMG submission 88677) | Freshwater microbial communities from Finland to study Microbial Dark Matter (Phase II) - AM7a DNA metaG | ecosystem: Environmental > Aquatic > Freshwater > Lake | place: Finland: Lake Alinen...
CGTACCGCGTGATGAGCGAAAGCGGACCGGACCATGACAAAAAATTTGTGGTGGGCATCTATCTGAATGACGAGCTGATAGCCGAAGGCGAAGGCAAATCCAAGCAAGAAGCCCAGCGCAGTGCCGCCGAAAAAGGCTTGGAGGCGAAAGGCTGGTAATCAAGTAGTATTTAGTAGCTAGTATTTTGTATATAGTATGAAATGCAAAATGTAAGAACTCGGAATTTACCCGAGTTTTGTTTTTTTGCCCAAATATAGTATAATTAAAATAGCTGATAGTTGCATTAGCTATTATTTGTTTTGAAATATCTTTTATTTATTTTTAGTTCAGTGTAGTCACGTGTGTTCATGTGATAATCAGTGGTTCTGATTATGTATTTGAAGAAATTGGAAATTTCAGGGTTTAAATCTTTTGCCAACAAGACCACGTTGGATTTTTTAGTTACGGCAGAAAATCAAAAAGAACTGGGTACGACGGCCATTGTCGGTCCGAATGGCAGTGGCAAGTCGAATGTGGCGGATGCGCTGCGCTGGGTGATGGGTGAACAGTCGATGAAGAATCTGCGCGGAAAAAAATCAGAGGATATCATTTTTGCTGGCAGTGGCAAAAAAGCGCGACTGGGGTCGGCGAGCGTTACTCTCTATCTGGATAACAGCGATCATCGCATCCCGCTAGAATTTGAGGAAGTGTCCATTACTAGGAAAATTTTCCGTTCAGGCGAATCAGAATATCTCATCAATGGTTCGCGCGTGCGCTTGCAAGATATCGCCGATATTTTGGCGCGCGCCGGAGTCGGGAGAGAGAGTTATGCCATCGTAAATCAAGGCATGGCGGACTCAGTTTTGAATGCTACGCCGTTGGAGCGGCGCACCGTTTTGGAAGACGCGGCTGGGGTGAAACAATATCAGATTAAAAAAGAACGGTCTCTTCGCAAATTGGAATCGACCAAGCAAAATTTGGCGCGGGTCAAAGAATTGATGGAAGAGATTAAGCCGCACATGAAACTGCTCAAGCGCCAAGCGGAAAAAGCTTCTCAGAGCGAAACAGTGGCTCGCGAACTGCGGGACAAACAGACGAAACTTTTTTCCTATCTCTGGCACAACTTTCAAAGGGAGCAGGCCACTTTCAATGAAGCCAAGGATAATATCGGTCGGACTATGATGAACATTCAGCGTGAGGTGGACAAGATTAATGACGAACTGGGCAAGGAAAACCGCCAAGAAGAAAAGAATGAAGAGCTGCCAAAGATGGAAAATGATTTGCGGCAAAAGAGAAATATGTTGAGCCAATTGGATCGCGAACTGATTGTTTTGGAAGGACGCATCGAGATTGAAAAGGAAAGGCAAAAAAGTATGCGCCTCATTGAAGAAATTCGGGTTGAGAGTATTCCGGTGGATTTTGGTTATGTTAAAAGTGCTATCACTGAGTTGAAAGCTGATCAGGAAAAATTGATAAGCCGTTTGGAAAACGTAGAGGAGCTGTCTGAATTGCAAGATATTCGAGAATATGCGCGGGCCATCAGTCAGAAACTTTTTGAATTAAAATCAGACATTGAAAAAGGCAAGAAAGAACAGAAAAGTGCAGAGGCTGACGAGACGGCGCAGAAAGAGCGTCAGGAAAGAGTGGAAAAATTTGAAAAAGAAAAAGCCTCCCAGTTGGCAGTGGTGGCAGAAATGGAGAAAAAAGCCCAAACGTTGCGAGAAGAAATCAAAAAAACAGAAGCAGAAAGTGTTGTTTTGCAAAAAAACATTGAAGAAATGGCGGCCGAAAGTCGCGTGAGTCGACAGAAATTTTTCGAATTGGAAAGAATGTTACGCAGCTCGCAAGATGAGTTGAATAAATTCAAAGATCAATTCAATGAAGCCAAAATTGCTTTGGCGCGCGTGGAAGTGCGCGAAGAAGATTTACGCCGAGAAATCAAAGAAGCGATTCATGTTGAACCGGAAGAACTAAAGGAAGTGACTGAACCAGTGGAGCGGCCGATCATTGAACACGAAATTGGGAAATTGAAAACGCAGATGGAGCAAATTGGCGGCATTGACCCATTGGTCATTGATGAGTACGAAGAAACTAATAAGCGCTATGAATTTTTGTCGACCGAATCGCTGGATTTGGAAAATGCCATGTTGTCACTTCGCGAAGTGATCAAAGAAATGGATCAAAAAATTGAAAAAGAATTTTCCACCACTTATGAAGAAATCAATAAGGAGTTTACTAAATATTTTCGCATAATTTTCGGCGGAGGTAATGCGCACCTCACCAAAGTCAAAGTGCAAAATTCCCGCCGGCGCCTGAAAGATTTGGCGGAAGAAGATGGCGAGAAGACTAGTGAAGAAGAATTGGAAGAAGAGGAGGAGGATGTGCAGACCGGCATCGACATTTCCGCCTGTCCGCCCGGCAAAAAAATCGCCAACCTCACGATGTTGTCCGGTGGCGAACGTTCGCTCACATCCTTGGCACTTTTGTTTGCCATCATTTCCCACAACCCACCGCCATTTGCCGTCTTGGACGAAGTGGAAGCCGCACTCGACGAAGCCAATTCCAAGCGCTTCGGTCGCATCCTAACCGAACTCTCCGGCAACACCCAATTCGTGACCATCACTCACAATCGCGAAACCATGCGCCAAGCCTCCTTGCTCTACGGCGTCACCATGGGCGAAGACGGCATTTCAAAACTACTTTCCGTGAGATTGGACCAGATCGGGCAAGGCGGGCGGATTATAAAATAATTTTTTTATTTTAAATCTATGGAAATAAAAAATCTATTGCAACAAAGCCGTGAGATTTGGGGTGGACAAAAATTAAATCTGGCCCAGATCATTGTCCGCATGGGAAAAGTGTTCGGGGATATTTGTCGCTGGGAGCGCGATGCGGTTAAAGATAAAAATACCCACAATGATGAATAATTGAAAAAAGAACTGGGCAATATGATATTATCCAATATAAAGTGGTGCGACGACCTGGGCTATGATCCAGAAGAATGCATCAACATCGCCATGGGCTGTCAGAAAAAATTTCCCAAATAAAATTTTAAATCAGAAAATTATGTTATTAACAATCGCATATTTAGCTTTAGGTTTGTTTGCTGGCACTTTCAGCGGAGTAATAGGTATTGGCGGCGGCGTGATCATTGTGCCGGCCTTAGTGCTGCTTTTTGGGTTTGCCGAACACCAGGCCCAAGGCACGACTTTGGCGCTTTTGATTCCACCAGTCGGAATTCTGGCGGCCTATACGTACTATAAAAGTGGTTTTATCAATTGGCCGGTGGCGGGGCTTATTTGCGCTGGATTTCTGGTGGGGGGACTTCTAGGCGCCAAAATGGCGATTGATCTGTCGGATGGCACGCTGCAAAAGATCTTCGGAGTGGCCATTATTGTTATTGGCATCTATATGGTGACCAAAAGGTAGAGCTTCTCGGGTTTTCCTGTAAACCCGCCCTTTTATATTTGACTAAAAACCTTATTTGCTGTATGTTTTCTTGATATGATTTTTATCATAGAGTTATTTAAAAATTTGTTTAAAAGTTTGGAAATGAGACTAAGTATGACGTAATAGTCTATGGAAGAAATTAAAATAAGGGCAGACTCGTAAGTTGTTTTAAATTGGGATGTTAAACACACAATATTTTTTGAAAAAGGAAGGGTGCTATGAAAAAGATATTATTCGCTAGACCGTTGGTTGAATTTCCCGTTAGTGAAGTTCAAGAATTGGGGATTCCTCAGTCTTATTTGCATCTCGCGCAATATTTAATGGAAAATTCAGATTGGGAGGTTTCTATCGTAGATTATCGACTAAGAAAGATGTTGGATCAAGAAATTGATCCAATAAAAGATTTTTCTGCTTTTGATGTTATTGCCATAGGATGCTCTACGAATGAATTTCCTCCGGCCATCAATCTTTTTAGCGTTGCCAAGGAGCTTGGCAAAGTAACTGTTTTGGGAGGAATTTTTCCAACTCAAAATAGGAATTATTGCTTGGCTCATAGGGAGGTGGATTATGTTGTAAGCGGAGAAGGCGAGCAAGTTTTGCTAGAATTGTTGAGTGTGATTGGGGGAGGCATTAGTGACAATAAGCTCTCGTCAATCAACGGATTGTCATTCACTGATTCTTCAGGGAGAATTGTTTGCAACAAAAGAGGCAAGTTGTTGAAGCACGTTCCGGAACTTAAATTTGGGACATATTCTTTGTTGAATTTAGAAGACTATGCCAAGTTTATACCTGCTCATCTGATGGCAACTCGGGGGTGTCCTTGCGGATGTTCTTTTTGCAGTCTCAAAAGTTTGTGGAATAGGACTTATCGCAAACGACCAGTGGAGAATGTCGTTAGAGAAATACGTTTTTTGAAAGAACGAGGTTTTAAACGTATCCATCTAAAAGACGAGACTATTACTGCCGATCCTGATTACGCCAAATTACTCTTCGCAGAAATTATAAAAGAGCGGCTTGGCATAGGGATAAAGGTCAAATCCAGAATTGATGGAATCAAGGATGATGAGTTATTGTTTTTGATGAGAGCGGCTGGGGTGGATTGTATACACTTTGGCGTAGAAACAATAAGTGATGACCTGTTGGCCAGGATAGGTAAGGGAGGACTCATAAACAACAAAATGATCAAGTCGGTTCTTGATCGTGTGTTAAGCTATGACATACGAATTAATCCCGTTTTCCTTATTGGCATTCCTGAGCAAGAAGAAAGAGATCTTGATTTGCTTACATCCTTTGTCGAAGCACTCGGAAAGGAACCTAAGGTTATCGTTTATTGCTCATTTTGGAATCCTCATCCGATTGATGGCGAGTATTCGATTGATGATGATATGGTGCTGTTAACGCAAGATCTAAATCGGTTTACCCATAAACAGCCCGTTTCTGTACCAATTAGCCTGGATACTTTTGATGGAAGAAACAAAATGCTTGAAGCTTTTGATTTCATATCAGAGATTACAGGAAATCGTCGCGTAAATCCGATGATTGAATCAAACTACAGGGATTTTTTTCTGAATGCCGCTGGCTGCGATTGTAACAAAGTTCCCCTCGTTAAAAGTGGCGAATAAATAATTAAAAATTAACGGCTATAAAGGAGTTTGTATGTTACCAGATTATCTGAGAAGGCTTGTGGATTTTTTCAACGAAGTGAGTATTTCAGAATGTTCTGTTGATGAGTTTAGTCCAGAATACGAAGTGCGTATCTTGGACATTGATAAGCAAGGGATGATTGAAAAGATAATATCTTTGAACGGAGCAGAGTTGGTAAATAACGAAATGCTTCAGCGTAGATATATCTTCGATTATCCGAATGGCACGCTCAGAGAAAATAGTTCTTGGGTTAGATTAAGATCCGTTGGCCGAGAAGAAATCGAACTCACTCTCAAAAAAAGAGGCAGTGGGTCCGATTTTGAAAAAACGGTCTTAGTCTCTGGATTTGAGGAAACAAAAGTGAGGCTGGAAGCCTTCGGTTTGGTGGTTACGGGGTATCAAGAAAATATACGGACCACTTTTAAGGTGGGTAAAATTATTTTCGACCTTGACACCTGGCCGATGATAAATCCTTACATCGAAATAGAGGCTCCGTCAAAGGAAATGGTTTTGGAGGGAGTGCTTCTTTTGGGATTTACAGAAGCAGACGCTACGCATTTGGTTGGGGAGGCATTGTTTCGGCACTATGGCATAGACTTGGCTTCTATCAAAGAATTAAGTTTTGATTAAAGGTTCATTTCAGTGTATCATAAGGCTGGTAGCGTAATTACGCTACCAGCCTTTCTTAATTATTAATTCGGTGAAGTTATGTCCAAAATAGATCAAAAATTAATTTCCAACTTAAAAGAACATATAAAAAAAATAAGCAGCAATAAAGAATTTAAACATCACCAATGGTTTATTGAATATCATTTGGAAATTGTTGAAAAAATATCACTGGAGCTCTGCGATATTTATAAAAATGCTGATAGAAACTTGGTTTTGATGATGGTGTGGATGCATGACTATGGAAAAATAATAAATTTTAATAATCAGTATGAGGAAACTATTGTGCAAGGAAAGAATTTTTTAATCAGCCTTGGTTTTGATAAAAAATATTCCGAAAAAGCCATCGGTTACATTGAAATTATGGATAAGAAGAGCGGACTAGAAAAAGCTCCGATAGAAATTCAGATTGTTTCATCTGCTGACGGCGCCTCTCACTTGGTCGGACCATTTTTTATGATCTGGTGGCAGGACAATCATAATAAAGATTTCCGTCAACTAATGAAAGACAATTACGTTAAGGCGCAAATAGATTGGAATAAGAAAATTATCTTGCCTGAAGTAATGGAAGCTTTCAAAAAAAGATTTAACGTGTTGATGGAACAATCAGGAGAAATTCAGGTAGAAAATTTTTTATAATGTCTTTTGCAAACAAAAAGGAATAAAATAAATTCAACCACATGCCAATTCTAAGAGAAAATCCAACATTAAAAGATTCTCAAAAATATGTTCAGTAATTGGAAATTGAACGAGGTTTTGGAAAAGAAGATGTTCTTATTAAATGCTTACTATTAGGCGAGGAAGTGGGGGGGGCTGTTTAAAGCAATTAGAAAAAAAGACAAAATAATAAAAGTTGATCACACCTCCAAATTCGGTTCAATTGAAGAGGGGCTAGCGGATATTATTATTTATCTTTGTATAATCGCTAATCGATTTTATATTAATTTAGAAGATGATTTTAGAGCAAAAGAAGAGTCGAACAAAAAGCGAAGCTGGAAATTATACAAGGCAAAGAAGAAAATGGTCGCCATAAGGAATGGTTTGACCGTATGGCTGTTTTAGGTGCGAACCATTGACAAACTTAGGCATATCCTATATTCTATTTAAGTAACTTATTTTATCCGAGTAATCCCGGTTTTATTAATATTATGTTGACCATACGATTTGCCAGAGTAGGAAAAAAGAATAAAGCGCAATATAAAATAGTATTGCAAGAAAGAACGGCTACCCCAACAGGACGGCACGTGGAAATTTTAGGCGCTCATGACCCGCATTTGAAAAGTACCGTATTGAATGAAGACCGGATAAAATATTGGCTCTCGAAAGGAGCGCAAGCTTCAGACACGGTGCATAATCTTTTAGTGAAAAAGGGTGTGATTACTGATAAGAAACGTTCGGTGAAATTGCCAGCTAAGAAAGTGGAAGAAGTGGTGGCTGAAGCTAAACCGGCCGAAACTCCAGCTGAAGCCGTAAAAGCAGAAGTCAAGGCTGAAGAAGCTCCAAAGGAAGAAACCAAGACTGAAGAAAAAGTGGAAGAGAAAAAAGAAGAGGTGAAGGTTGAGGCGGTTAAGGCAGAAGAAGTTGTCGCCGAAGTTCCCAAAGCAGAATAAAGACAATTAAATATATTTTTCCGCAGAAAGTGAGCACAAAAATAAGCCTCATTTAGGAAAGAACAATGTTCCCCCTCATCCGGCCTAGCGGCCACCTTCTCCCGAATACAGGCGAAGGGGATAGGGAATAATCTTTCTTAAGGTCGACTGCGGAAACGCAGTTTTTATTTTTAAACAGCAAAAAATTATGCAGACAAAAGCGCAAAAAATTGAATTGGTCAAAGCCTTGGCTGAAAAATTGAAAAATTCGAAAGCTGTCGTGTTTTCCGATTTCAAAGGCATGACGGTGAAGAATATGACCGATCTCCGCAGTGAACTGAGCGCGAAAGGCGTGGATATGAAAGTGTTCAAAAAAACACTGCTCACTATCGCCCTGAAAGACGCCGGCGTGGAACTGGATGCGACCAAGTTCGAAGGACAAATTGCGGTGGCGGTGGCGCGCGAAGACGAGGTGGAGGCGGCCAAAATTATCGCGAAGATGGCCAGGATGAATGAAAATTTGAAAATAGTCGGCGGCCTTTTGGGCAAGACTATCCTTTCCAAAGAAGAAGTGGTGGCTCTTTCCAAACTGCCTTCCAAGGAAGAGATGTTGGCCAGATTGGTGGGAACGTTGAATGCTCCGATTTCCGGTTTTGCCAATGTGTTGGCAGCCAATTTGCGGGGCTTGGTGCAAGTGTTGAAAGCAGTAGGAGAATCAAAGGAAGCTTAAATAATTTAATTTTAATAAATTTAGCTAAAGCCAGCGCTAATAACTAATAACTAATAACTAATGGCTAGAAGCTAAAGACTAACATTATGACAGAAGAAAAAAAGGAAGTAGTAGAAGTACCGGAAAAATTTCAAAAACTCGTAACTGAGATTGAAAAAATGAGCGTCTTGGATCTATCCGAGCTCGTGAAAGTGTTGGAAGAAAAATTCGGCGTGTCAGCGGCTGCTCCAATGATGATGGGAGCCATGCCAGCGGCGGCTGAAGCCGGTGCGGCAGTGGAAGAAAAAAGCGAATTCGACGTGGAAGTGACCGCTTGTGGCGCTTCTAAAATCAACGTAATCAAAGCTGTGCGTGAAATCACCGGTCTGGGCTTGAAAGATGCTAAGGACTTGGTAGACGCTGCTCCAAAAGTTATCAAAGAAAAAGTTTCCAAAGAAGAAGCGGAAACTATGAAAAAGAAACTGGAAGAAGCTGGTGCAACCGTAACTTTGAAATAGTCTTTCTGAAAAGATTATTTTCCTCAAAAACCCTGTCGGAAATGGCAGGGTTTTTGTTATGCACTTTTTTCAAAATATGCTAAATTTAAGGCATATGAGAAAGAATATTTTTTTTATTCTGCTAGTAATTGTTTTCATCGGGCTGATTTTTGTTATGGTTAAAAACTCTAAAAAATCATTTACGCCCATTAAAGAAGACAAACTGCAAGTGGTGACCAGCTTTTATCCGCTCTATTTTTTTGCGTCTAGTATTGGCGGCGATCGGGCGCAGGTGGAAAACATTACGCCGGCCGGGGCCGAACCGCATGATTTTGAGCCGACAGCGGCTGATGTGGTGAGGATGGAAAACAGCAAACTGATCATTTTGAATGGCGGGGGGTTGGAAGCCTGGCAAAATAATATTCAGAAAAATATCAATCCTGAAAACACAACAATAGTCTTGGCCGGGGAGGAGTTGGCTACCCAAAAAATATCGGAAGACGGACAAATGAATAGGGATCCTCACGTTTGGCTTGCGCCGGTTTTGGCACAAAAAATGGTGGACAAGATTGCGCAAGGTTTCGCCCAAGTTGATCCGGCTAATCAAGATTATTACCAAGCTAATGCGACGGCGTTGAAGAATAAATTGGTGCAGTTGGACGCGCAGTACAAACAAGGCTTGAATAATTGCGCTCGGCGGGATATCATTACTTCACATGCGGCTTTTGGCTATTTGGCGGCGTCTTATGGCCTTCACCAAGTGCCCATCGCCGGTCTCTCGCCGGACGCCGAGCCGTCGCCATCTCAATTGGCCATGATTGCCAAATTCGCCAGAGATAACCAAGTGCAGTACATCTTTTTTGAAAGTCTAGCCAGTCCGAAATTGGCTGAGACGCTAGCCAAAGAAGTTGAGGCACAGACGCTAGTGCTTGATCCTTTGGAAGGATTGAGCGGTGAAGAATTGGCGCAAGGGAAAAACTATTTGACCATTATGCAAGATAATTTAACCAACCTAGAAACCGCCCTCGCATGCACAAAGTAGATCACAATAAAAATATTATCGAAGTGGAAAATGTTTCTTTTGGCTATGACCGAAAAGAAAATGTTTTGGAGGACATCACCTTGGCCATTCATAAAGGGGATTACATCGGCTTGGTCGGGCCGAATGGGGCGGGCAAAACTACCTTGCTGAAAGCTATGCTCAATCTCGTCACGCCGCAAAAAGGCAAGGTAAAATTGTTCGGGACGGACATTGCGAATTTCGAGGAGTGGCAACGCATCGGTTACATTCCGCAAAAGGCGGTTCATTTTGACGCCAATTTTCCCGCCAGTGTCTGGGAAGTGGTCATGATGGGGCGAAGCGCGAACAAAAAATTTTTTCAACGCACCAAGGGGGCGGATAGAGTGGCAGTGGAAGAGGCTTTGCGCAAAGTAGGGATGTGGGAAAACAAAGATCGTCTCATCGGCGATTTATCCGGCGGGCAACAGCAGCGAGTGTTCATTGCGCGCGCGCTCGTTAATGATCCGGAAGTGATTTTTCTGGATGAACCGACCACTGGTGTGGATCGTCATACGCAAGATAGTTTTTACGCGCTCTTGAAAAAACTTAATCAAGATTTGGGCATCACGTTGGTCCTGGTCTCGCATGACATTGAAAGGCTGACGCAAGAAGTGATGCACATTGCCTGTGTGGACAAAACGCTCACCTGCCACGTTTCGCCGGAAGAATATCTGGCCGAAAGCCAATCTTTGCATGTGCGCGGCGAAGACGTGAAAATCATAACTCATCATCATCACACTTAAATGTTAGCTAATATTTTTCAATACAGTTTCATCGTGCGCGGTTTGGAAGCGGGGATTATCGTGGCCATCATTGCCCCCCTCATTGGCATTTTTTTGGTGCTGAAGCGCTATTCTTTGATTGCGGACACGCTTTCTCACGTCTCTCTGGCGGGGATAGCCATTGGACTCCTTTTGGGTATAAACCCCGTCCTGACGGCTCTTGCGGCGGCTGTGGTGGCATCACTCGGCATTGAACGCCTCCGCACCTCGAAAAAAGTCTATGGCGAAAGCGCCTTGGCCCTGTTTTTGTCCGGTTCTTTGGCTTTGGCGGTGGTTATTTTGAGTCTGGCGCACGGCTTCAACGCCAATCTTTTCGGTTATCTTTTTGGCAGTATCGTGACGGTCACTGACAGCGATGTGTGGACCATTTTGACCCTGGCCCTACTGGTCATTTTGACTCTGGGAATTTTCTATAAAGCCCTGGTATACGTCACCTTCGACGAAGAAGCGGCCAAGGTGAGCGGCGTGCCGGTGCGCCTGGTCAATACGGTCTTAATAATTTTGGCCGCGCTGACCGTGGCCTTGGCCATTCCGATTGTAGGCGTGCTGCTCATCGCCGCGCTCATCGTCATTCCGGTGGTGACCGCCTTGCAACTCAAAAAAAGTTTTTTGGTCAGTATTGTTTATGCGGAAATTTTTTCCATTCTTTCCGTTGTGGCCGGCATCTTAGTTTCTTTCTATGGCAATCTGGCCACCGGCGGCACTATTGTGCTCATCATGCTGGCCATCTTCACAGGCGTGTTCATTTTTGGGAAAAAATAGGAAGTGTAACTTTTCCTCGACAAGTCTGTATATATGAGGTAGAATAGAGAACGAGCAAAAACAATGTTTTTTGCCATTGAAAATAGATCTTTAAAAAAGGTTTAGCTATAAACCTAAACCTAAAAAATAGGAGGAAAAATTTTGAAGAAAATCATATTATTCTTCAGTGCAATCGTAGTAGCGTTGGCTTCTCATCAAACTATCAAACTGGATGAGTTTATCGAAGATGATGTTCCGGCCTTGCAAGATCAAGGAGAGGTGCATAAACCTCAAGAGAACATTATAGAAGATGAACCTATTCGACCTGATGAACCGAAACACGAAGTAACGGAAAGTTTGGAAGAAGTCGAACCAATTAACCTTGCTCCGCCTAAATTGGTGGAGAATGTGAAAGTCACTGCCTATGCTTCTTGTGATTCGATTCCGAAAAGGACTAAGAATTACAAAAAAATTAGAATGAGGAACGGTGGTGGAGCTGGTATCACTGCCAGTGGCGAACCGGCCCATGAAGGTGGAGTCGCCGCAGATAAACGCTATTACCCCAAGGGGACTGTTTTTTATGTGCCCGAAATTGGCAAAACGCTAGTGGTAAATGATACTGGCGGAAAGATTAAGGGCCGGCATCATATAGATATCTATCTGGATAAATATGTGGATGCCATCAGATGGGGGAAGCCTAGACTTACAGTGTGGGTCATGGTGGCCCAAAAATGAAAATGCGTAACGCGCAATTTTTTGGGGCAGTCTTCGGACTGCCTCTTTGTTTTGCATAAAAAAAACCGCAGGGCAAGAAAATATTGCCGATGCGGTTTTGGAGAAATTGAGTCCTCATTTCAATTTCTTCGATTCCTTTTTCAATTTCTTTTTTAATTTCTTAAACTTTTTTAATGTCCTTTGTGCTTCTATGGGTATATTGCTGCCCTCAACGTGCTTAGCGCAAAGCCCATCAAATACATGGTAGCCTTCACCGACAGATTCACTACCTTTATTAGTGGTGGTGATAGTTTTGATTTCTCCGTCGACGCTTATTTCTCCACCGTCATCAACGATTACGAAGCACTCACTGATTTCTATACTTTTGTTTTTGGTAGATTTTCTATAGTCTACCGCCCAACCAACAATTTTAATCATTCCATCTTCGCTTGGCAGAATATGTACCTGACAAAGACCGTCTCTTACATTAAAAAAGTAACTGTCACTCAGCGGAACTCCTTTCTTGTTCCTGATATGTTCATTTTCCCACTCATCGGCTGAGGCCGTGGAGCAGAACAGCATCGAGAGGATAATAACTACTAAGTTAATTTTTTTCAAGTTTCCCTCCGTTTTTTAAAAAACCGTAATCGGGGTTTTGATAAACCCCGTCCATTTGCCTGTGACTATGTATCATACGCTTAAATTGATTTTTGTCAATAGGTGCAAATAAAAAACCCGTAACGGTAGTAGATGTGAACTACCGTTGCGGGTTTGGGCAGGTGATGTCAATATTAAAGCATATCACGCAATCTCCCTAGTGTTTCTTGTATATTAGGCGGAAGCGATGGAGATGTCGTGTATGGAAGACATTTTTTTGGGAATACTTCATAACCGTCGTCAGTGGTTTCGTCTCGTGCTCCCTTCCCATGGGGAGTAGTTCTTGTTCGTTTTCCTATCTCAGTCTTTCCATCTTTAAATGAGACAGTAATGTGGTTAATGACAGTTTTACTGTCACTCACATTATGGTCGGTTCCTATTACCTCCAAACTTCCATTCTCGAAGATATCTACTTCGCAGGAAATGTCTGTGGGCTTAGGTAAGGTCAAAAAAAACCCACGTACCATGGCGCCGCTTTTGTTGGTAAATGGCTTTTCTTCCCATTTTTTTTCCCCGAAAGCGTCAGCTCTCGAGTAAAACAGTAAAGAAAAAATTACTGCTACTACCAATGGTAAAACTATTCGGATGATGTTTTTTTTCACAGCAATCCCTCCATTTTAAATAACTATATTTTGGGTTTTTATTACCCCCCCCACTTCTCTCATCTGTAGTTTTCCATTGTAAACTAAAATGGATGTTTAGTCAACTTTAAGGCCTCGAATTCTAATCTGAAGTGCAATTGCCTTTTAAACAAAAGACATCCCGTTTCTGGGTTAAGATAGTTGTATCGAGCAACTTAATCATTAACTCAAACGAGATGTCCTACCAACAGCTTAC
>Ga0114951_10004594_pt1 | contig 13323 bp, 15 predicted proteins | sample AM7aDNAmetaG_FD_88677 | JGI IMG/M metagenome (GOLD analysis project Ga0114951, IMG submission 88677) | Freshwater microbial communities from Finland to study Microbial Dark Matter (Phase II) - AM7a DNA metaG | ecosystem: Environmental > Aquatic > Freshwater > Lake | place: Finland: Lake Alinen...
ATCTTTGCTAATTCTCACATTGGGGGTAAAGGATGTTTATTAAATGCAACCTTTGTAAAAAGGAAAGGGAATATACGTCCAATGATTATTGCAACTTTGAGATCTTCTGAAGTGGTTAAGAGGTTACCTTTAGATTTACTTCTACTTCAAAGATTGGGGGAATATGTTTATGGGCCTACAGTAGACTTGGGATTAAAATTGTATTTACCTCAAATGTACACAGCTGCTGAAACATCGGTAATGTATGACATTCATAAACCCATTAGTGAAGTAATAAAAAATAAAAATATTGATCCTTTAAAACAACCTTGGCTAATGAAGGTAATTTCTATATTGGAAAAATATCGTACTATTGATATCACCACCATCAAATATAAATTGCACCAACGTGCAGTACGCTCCTTGCAAAAAACAGGCAACAAAACCCCTTTACTAGCCAAGAATTTGGTAATTAATTAGTAACTATTCAATTATATATAAACTAAATACTAGACATAATGAGGATTTATGCTAACACCTATCAATTAATGTCCGAGATTTTTAGGGAAATTTGGGAAATGGGTCATTTAGTACATCCTAAGTCAATGCAAAATAAGGATGTATCTCAAGATGATAATTTTGAAACTAAGGAAATTATTAATTATCAATATTGCCTTGAAAGCAGGGATGATGAGGATTTCTTATTTCTTTTTGATAAGAGAAGTCAACAATGGGTTAAGGAAGAATTTAAGGAAAGGATTCATAGCTTCCCTAATAAATACTATGAGTATGTAAGTTTTTCAGTTAACCCCGGAGAAGCCTATAAAATTAGGGAAGAGCTTTGGGTACCCTTTTTAGTGGATGGGAAATTTGACTATACCTATTCTGAAAGGCTAAGTAGGTTCGATACTTTATACAGGGTAATTGAAGAGATTAAAAAGAATCCTGATTCCCGACAATTAATCCTTTCAATTTGGGATAAATCCGATATCTGTAATATAGGGGGTAAGAAAAGAATTCCCTGTTCGGTATATTATCAGATATTAATAAGGGGGGAACAATTGCATATTGTATATAACCAAAGAAGCGCTGATGTAGTAGCTCATTTAGGTAATGATGTTTGGTTAGCTTGGGAATTGGGAAAATTCATTGCAGAGAAAACGGGTTATCAAATGGGTTACCTTTACCATAATATAACTTCATTGCATTGTTATAAAAAGGATTGGGATATTTTATTAAATGGAATTTCACTTTTAGGGAAAGGAATAATATGATAGAATTAAATGATCATGATGGACTTATTATCTTTGAACAGGGAGAAAAAAGGGGTTTTACTTACCAAAAACTCAAGTTCATCGAAGAAAGTTCAGAATTAAATCAATTATTAATCAAAGTTATTAATGGGGATGAATTAGTTACCGAAGCAGACATTTGTCAGGAGATTGCTCATGTTCATATTTTCTTAGAGGCTTTAGAAGAATATTATAATAAGGATTTAATACAGACCCATTTAGATGAACGATTGAATAGAATTAAAACACAAAATAATGAGCCGAATAAGTAGAGATGAAATGTACCTTGAGATATGTAAGATAATATCTCAAAGGTCTACATGTTTAAAAAGACATATTGGATGTGTAATTACATTGGATGATAGGATAATATCCACTGGTTATAATGGGTCACCCAAAGGATTACCTCATTGCACCTCTGAAAACTGTAATGATAAGTCTGTTTGTCCCAATGCAGTACATGCCGAATTAAATGCTATAGCCTTTGCCGCTAAAGAGGGGATAAGTTTAAAGGGATCAACTTTATACTGTTCTCTAACTCCTTGTGTTAATTGTGCAAAAATAATAATCCAATCCGGGATTAAATGCGTAATTTATGAGGAAGCCTATGATAAAATTGAGGGATTACAGGTTTTAAATGATGGGGGTATAGGTACTACCCATTTTATGAATTTTACTAATAGGGAGTATAAAGCTATAATTGAGACCTACATTAATATTCATAAGGGTAATACTGAGTATGGGAAAGATCAATTAGAAGGAATTAGGAAAAGAGAAAATACCCTAAAATTGATGGATCAATTAGAAAAAGATAAATTAATCCATCATAACTTTGAAATACAGAAAGTAATTGATAAGGATATAGAAATTCAAAAACTTACCACTACCCTAGAATTATGAAGTCAGTTCATAAAATAATACAAACAGAAAAGGAAATAGATACCTTAATTCAATATTGTAAACAAACTGGTTATTGTAGTATGGATTTTGAAACCACAGGGGTTTGTTTTTATTTACCTTCAGAATACCCTACCTCTATATCTATAAGCTTTCAACCAGGATCCTCATATATTATTCCTTTAGGACATCCCGAGTCCCCTTTTATTAAAACTTACCCTCAAATCCTTAAAAAATTAGGAAAGCAATTAATAGAGGATAAGGATGTAATTAAAATAGGATGGAACCTTAAGTTTGAGTATAAGTGGTTATTTAATTATGGGATTAAATTCAGAGGCCGAGTATTTGATGCAATGTTAATGAAACATCTATTGGATGAAGAACGACCTCATGATTTAAAATCTATGGTAACCAAGTATCTTCCAGAATTTGGGGGTTACGAAGATGCTGTAAAGGGTAAGAAACATAATGAAATGCCTTTAGAGGTTTCGGCTAAATATAATGGCTTGGACAGTGATCTCACCTTAAGATTGGCTTTGTGGTTTGAGGGTAAACTATTAGGAATGCCTAAACTGTACAGGTTATATAGGAATTTAGTTTGTATTGCACTAAGGACTGTAACTAATATGGAATGGCACGGTACTTTAGTAGATGAAAAGTTATTGGATGAACTAATTATAAAATACCAAGCCCTTTCAAAATCTGAAGAAAAGAAATTAAGGAATCATAAATTACTAAGAAGGTTTGAGAAATGGTTAATTGAAGAACGGAAAGAAAAGTATATTGAATCCTTAAGTAATGAAAGTAAAATTGCTAAAATCCAAGCAGGGGAATTTACTACTAAAAAGGAATTAAAGATCATTGAACCTGTTAATTTTAGTAGTCCTAAACAAATGGCTGAGTTTTTCTTTAGTTCTCCAATGGGTTTGGAATTAGACCCCATTAAAACTAATGACTCGGGAAGTTTTTCTACGGATGAAGAAACTTTAAAGAAATTAGCTTTAAAGGAAGAGGATGGGGGATTTATAAATGCTTTATTGGAGTTTAGAGGTTTAGAGAAGTTAACTTCTACGTATCTGGTAAATGTAAAAGCCGAATTATATGAGGGTAAGAGATATCCCGGTTATTTAATTCATGGCACGAAAACTGGAAGATATTGTATAGGGGGCGAGACTATACTCCCATGTAATATAGGGGATATTAGAATAAAGGATATTTGTCCTAATCGAGAGGCACTACAAATTTTACAGGAAGAGATTAAAATATTAACCCCTACAGGAAAGTATCAAAAGATTTTAACAAGTATTAATAAGGGTAAAGAAGAAATGTTTAGGGTTGAACTTGAAAATGGTAAAACTATTGATTGTACAATGAATCATCAATTTTTGACCCCCTTAGGTTGGAAAACTTTAAGAGAAATTAATAACCAAAATTTAGAAATTTTTTATGATGAAAGAAATCCCTAATTATCCAGGTTACTTAGTTTCGGAAGAAGGAAAGGTTTTTACTCTTAAAGTAAAAGGGGGTCAAGGTAAGTCTTTTTCTGAACCTAAAGAAATGATTTATAGAATTACTCGGGGTTATAGAAGGGTGGGTTTAAGAAATAATACAGGAAAAAAGAAAAATTTTAAAGTTAATCGATTAGTAGCAGAATTGTTTATTCCTAATCCCAAAAATTTACCCATAGTATTGCATAAGGATAACAATAAGATAAACAATCATTTCAGTAATTTAAAATGGGGAACTCATCAGGATAATTCTACTCAAATGGTTGAGGAAGGAAGACAAAATAGTCCTATTTTAGAAAGAAATAGCTCTTTTAAATATGGGATTGATATTTGTAAAAAAATAAAAGAGGAACTTAAAAAGGGGACAAGAATGATTGATATATGTAATAAATTTGAAATTAGTAAGAAACAAGTAATCCGAATACGGAATAATAAAACGGTTGCATCAAGATTATGTTAAAACCTTTAAAAATAAAATCAATCAGGCCAATCGGGATTAAAACTGTCTATGATATAGAAGTGGAGAATGATCATAGCTACATTGCAAATGGCTTTGTGAACCACAACTCAGGGCCTATGCAACAAATCCCCAGGGTATTAACTAATCCCGACATTAGACGTTTATATTATGCTCCTAAAGGAAAGTTTTTCTTGGAAATGGACTATTCTCAAGCCGAGTTAAGGATAGTTGCTGAACTTGCTAAGGAACAGGTAATGATCAAGTGGTTTAATCAAGGTTACAGTATGCACGTTGCTACTGCAGCTTTAATGAATAAGGTAGAGTATGAAGATATTTATCCTATAACTAAGGATGAAACTCACCCCGATTATAAGAAATGGAATAAACAAAAGAAAAAAGCAAAAACGGTAAATTTTGGGATACTATATGGACAGACCAAATACAAATTATCCGAAGGATTAACTGCTGCTACCGGGGTAAAGGTAAGTGAGGATGAAGCTCAGGAATTTTTGGATAATTGGTTAAAGACTTTTCCCACAGTTGCTAAATGGATTAAATTACAACATAAAAAGGTACATAAGTTTGGATATGTAGAAAACATTTTTGGAAGGAAGCGAAGATTACCTCAAATTTATGCCAATGAGTTTTGGAAAGTAGCCGAAGCTGAAAGACAATCAGTAAATTCCCAAACTCAAGGGGGATCTGCAGATTTTACCACTTATTCCTGTAATACCATTAGGGAATACGAACTTAGGGGTTTACTACCCTTGGATTTTAATCAATTAATCCTAACAGTACATGACTCTCAGGGTTATTATGTTAGTCCCCAAAATATTCATCCTGCTTATCCAATCCTTCTAAAGATTGGGATGGGTATAGATTTGATGAAATATTTTAAGTTTGAGATGAAACTGGTAAAAATGAAAAACTCTGTAGATGCAGGTAAAAACTGGGGGGGTTTACATGAATATAAAGAAGGAGTTGATTATGTTAAATTTTTAAAAGAATTAGAATCAAAATAATTAATCTAGTAACATTAAATGATATAAATTATGGTAATTGCAATATGTGGTGCTAGTGGGTCTGGAAAGACCACCTTAGCAAAATGGTTAGCTAAAAATTTAGAGATAGGTTTTTTTGAACAATCTGCGGGATTAATAATTCCAGAAGCTACTCAAAATTACTTACAGGATGAGTATGGTTGGAAAAAAGCTGGACATAAGGAGGTTATTCAACTTTCCAATGCTAATCCCCAATTTGGATTGGAGTTTCAAATTGAAATACTTAGAGCTCGAACGGGGATTTTAAAGAAACTATCCGAAATTAAGGAACATAACTGCATTATTGACAGAAGTCCTGTTGATAACTTATCTTATTTCTTATTGCAGTGTTCTCATAATCAAAATGAAGAGGATTGCCAAAGGTTTATCGGGGCTTGTCAGGATGCAATGCAGTATATTGATAAAATCATTTTTGTACAAACCGGTATTCCCATTATAGACAATGGGTCAAGAGTTCCTAATATAGTTTATCAACAATTAGTGGATAATACCTTTAGTTTTGTTATAAAGGAATATTTTACAGTTATGTTCAATGTACAAGGGCTAACAATTACTGGAACTGATTTAGCAAAACGTTGTGAATTAGCAAGTAAGTTTATTAAGGAATAGGGATTACTATTAATAATAAATATAATATAAGAAATGGGTATAATAAAGGATTATAGTAAAAATTCACAATTAATGAATATTACTATAAAGTATGGTAATGAGAAATTCAATTTTAATCTTTTTAAGGAATTGCAAATAACTGAAGAGAGAATTAACTATGAATTAAAGGAGCAACCTAGTTCTTATGCTTTTCTTTCCCTTTTACATAAAAAGGTTTTAAGGACATATTCCGATAAATTGGTCGAAGCTGATAGGGTGTATGGAAGGTTATTCTCTGCAAAAAAGGGAACCACTAACCAAAACACAGGTAGGGTATTTAATGATGATCAGGCTAAACAGTATGCTTTAAAACATGACGATTATGTTGAAGTAACTAAGGAAGTAAATAGGTTAAAGGAAGAGGTAGGAATACTGGATACTTGTGTAAGGTCATTTGAACAAAGGAAAGATTTATTGCAAACTCTCAGTTCTAATCTTAGGGTCGGAAATTAATTATAAACTTAAACCAATAAATTATGTCAGAATCATTAAAACAGAGATTAGCTAAACAGAAAAAGGATTTAGCATCTCGGGGTAAAAAAGGTAATGTAATCTTCATTAAAGAGGGTACATTACGAGTAAGAATACTTCCTGTAGGGAAAGAAAATGACTTTGCTACAGAAGTAACTCAATTTTATTTGAATGAAAAATTAAAGGGTATCTATTCTCCTGCAACCCTTAATAAACCCTGTGCTCTTATGGAAAAATACCAAGAGCTTAAAGATTCAAAGGATAAAGATGATAAGGAATTTGCAAAGAAATTAGTTCCTAAACATAAGTATTTAATCCCTGTATTAGTATATAAGGATATGAATGGGAAAGAGGTTGATAAAGAGCAATCGGGTAAATTACTTCAGATAACTGGGGATTTATATGGTGAAATCATCAATCATTATCTTGATGAGAATGAGTGGGGAGATATGACCGATCCTTTAAATGGTTATGATATTAAAATTACAAGGGTAGGTAAGGGTCAATATGATACAGAGTATTCAATGTCCCCCTGTAAAAATACTCCAGCTCCTGCGGAATGGAGAAAGCCGGTTGATTTGGAGGAAATGCTTGAAAAAATAATTCCTACTTATGAAGAAACTGAAGAGATTCTGGATGAGTTTTTAAGCAATAAACTCGAAGGCGAAGATAAAGAGGATAAGGTTTCTAAGCAAATTGTTAAGGAAACTTTTGGTAAAAAACCTATAGTAGCCCCTAAGAAAGTAATCATCCTTAAGAAGAAGTAAAATGATTAAGAAAAAAGTAAAGCCAAAGATGGTAGATAAAGTCCTTTCTTTGGCTAATTTGTCTAAGAATTTTCCGGGAACAGGTTTAGCTTCTGAAATAGTTGCATTACCCGATGATATTATTTGGATACCTTCCTCATTCCTTGCTTATAATTACCAATTAGGGGGTGGAGTTCCCTATGGTAAAATAATGGAAGTATTTGGGGCTGAAAGCTCGGGTAAAACTCTATCCGCTATTGATTTAGCAAGGGCAACTATTACTTTAGGGGGAATGGTTATATGGGATGATGCTGAACAGGCTTTTACTTTTGAATGGGCAGAAAAGAATGGCTTAGATCTAACCAAGATACTTATCAGTAACAGTACTTTAATCGAAGAAGTATCGGATTGGTTAGCAGAAAGTGCATTAGCCGTAAGAAGTCTTTTGGTAAATAATGAACCCATTTTATTTGTATGTGACTCAGTAGCCGCTTTGGATTGTTCTGCAAATATTAATGCTAAACAGGTAGATGAAAAAGCCGAAATGGGAAATAGAGCTAAAGCATTATATAAAATGGTTAGAATTAGGAATCAAATGCTTTCAGATTTGGGTATTACGTCAGTTTATATTAACCAACTTAGGGACAATGTTAAAGCAGGGATGTTTCAGGATCCCGAAACTACGCCCGCAGGGAAAGCAATGCGGTTCTTTGCAAGTATCAGAATTGGTTTCTACGGTAGTAAACCCATTAAGGTAAAAAGAAGAGGGGTTGAAATTCCAGTAGGTAGAGAAGTAAGCATAAGGGTAAAGAAAAATAAGGTGGCTCCTTCAAGGCCTACGATTAAAGGGGCAGAAATATATTTCCAGGAAACCCCGGACTACGAAGTAGGCTTTAATAGGTACAAGGGATTAACGGATATTCTATATAGAGAAAGAATCCTTAATAGGACTTCTGAAAAAGGAAGTTTTACTTTCGAGGGTATAAGCATAGGAAAAAGTTTAGAGTCTGCTGATTATTTTCTGGCTGATGATGATAATGCGGGCATTCGGGGTAGAATTTTAAAATCTTCTAATATTAATACTATTTCCAAAACCCGAAAGAAAATAGAAGCCTTAACTTATAATAAATTTCCTGTTAAATCTAAAACCTTTAAACGCCACGAGGATGAATCAGGAGATACAGAAGAATAGGCCTATATTAATTTGCGACGGTGATAATTTAATATATAGGGCTTATTATAAATTCACCAATCTAACCAACCATAAAAGGGAACCTACAGGAATAATATTTGGGTTTCCTTATGTGTTAAGAAAAGCTATTTCTACCTTTCACCCTAAAGAGGTTTATTGTGTATTTGATAGTAGGTCTTCTGAAATAAGGAGAAAAGCTTTACCCACTTATAGGGTAAGAGAAAAGAAATTAGGATTTGACGCTGAAGGATTCCAAAACCAGAAGGAAGTAATAATCAATTTTATAAGGTTATTTAATTGCTACTCAATAAAGGAAGAGGGTTATGAAGCTGATGATATAATTTATTGGTTAACAAGGAAATTTAGGGAACAAAAAATAGTAATCCTTTCAGCTGATAAGGATTTTAATCCCCTAGTTTCTGAAAACCTTTCGATCTTTAACCCTTTCAAGGATCTACATATAACTACTGATAACTTTCAAAGTACCTTTGGAATGACCCCTGCCCAATATCTGGATTATTTAATCCTTGATGGTGATAAGTCAGATAAAATCCCAGGCTATCCAGGGATGGGAGACAAAAGGATTAGAGATTTTTTAAATCAATGGGGGAGCATAAAAGATTATCTAGTAGATAAAAACTCAAGTAGTTATAAGAAGTTAGATAAAACTAAGCTAGAAGCTACCTATAACTTGAATAGGTTATTAATAAATTTAAAATACTATAATTTAAAATATATGCAACATTTTACCCCCACCATTAATAAACCTAAGGAAGATAAAATAGAGTTTAGAAAAATTTGTACAAGGTACGACCTTAATAAATTCCAAGAGCCCCAATTTTTAATGCCTTTTACAAATTTGAATAAATGAATAGAGACCCTTCATTAGTTCCTTTTCTGGATAATCTTTGGAGACGGACATGTGGGATGAAAGAAATTGAATTATTAGAAAATGTCCCCGATTTGGAAATTTTAAAGGAAACTCAATGGAGTAATGAATTTGAAAGTTTAATGAGGAATAGGTTAATAATGGGGGCTTTTAGATATGGGATTTTTGGATTAAAGGATAAACCCAAATTTAATTCGGTAAATTCCATTATTCAAAAGGCTAAATTATATCAAGAAACAGGAAATGACGAAATATTGGTTGATATTGCAAATTTAGCAATGGTAGAATTTATTGAGGGAAACCATCCTAATAAGCATTATAAAGCAGTTGATGATGGAATACACACAGAAATTAAAGAAATATGAAACCTATAGCCATAGCTTTTAGTGATTTACATCTTAACGATTGGAAACAATTTAATCAGGATGATAAAAGGTTAAAAACTCAGTTAGAAGTTTTAACTGAGATTGAGGATAAATCAGAAGAATTAAAAGTTCCTATCTTATTTTGTGGGGATTTATTTCATACCGATAAACAGCTTTCAAATAACATTATTAATAAAACCTTTCCTACTTTATATGATAGGTTTACAGGAAAGGGCCAGAATTTTTATGCAATATCTGGTAATCATGACTTGGATAAGTTCAATAGTAGGTTAAACCCCGCTAACTCTTATCTGAATGTATTTGATTTGATCTGTCCTAAGTTTTGTTGTTTAGATTGGGAATTTACAATGCTTGGAGAATATAACTTATTTGGTATCCCTTTTCTGGATGATAACAATGAAATGGAGGTTGAACTAAAAAGGTTAAAGGCAATTACTCCAAAAGGGAATAAGAAAAGAATTTTAATGATCCATACCATCTTACCAGGAGCTAAGGACAATGATGGGAGGGATTATACTCCTTTAGTAGAAGGCGTAACGGATATGGGTAAGTTTTTTGAGGGTTTTGATTTAGTGTTATGTGGGCACATACATAAGCCAATGCCTTTAAGTAAAAAGGTAATTCAATTGGGGGCTCCTTTACAATATAGGATATCTGATATAAATGCTAAATTGGGTTACTGGATTATTTATGAGGATCTATCCATAGAATTTGCAAGATTAGAAGGATACCCGGAATATAAGTTTTATGTTTCAGAGGATGAAAAGGAAGAGGATGGAAACTACTGGGTTAAAATTGATGAATTGGAAGAAAAATCTATGGAAGAGGGTACTTATGAGACCTTTGATTCTTATGATAAGAAAAAATCTATAATACAGAAATACTGTGAGTTGCATAGTATTAATAAAGTGAAAGAGTCAATAATGTTAAAATACTTAGGATAATATGGAAATAATTGGTTTATTCATTTGGTTAATTTTGGGGGTTATAGGGTTAATAATAACAGTATATAACAATACCTCGGAATTTAGGGATGATTTTAGAGATCAAACTCTTCGGTCAAGCTTTTTGGTTTGTATGTGTATCTGTGGGGGTTTATTTACTTTGGTTTATATATTAATCCCCAAATAACAATGGCTTATGATTGGGAGAAAATTCATATTCCCAGGGAATTGGATAAAAGGGTTAAGTTACAGGAAGAGGCTAGAGTTAAAATTGTATCTCTTAGGGTTGATGGCTTATCCTATGATAAAATTGCTAATCAGTTTAAGGTCAGTAAAAGAACCATTCAAAGGATAATTGATCCTGAAAAATATAAAGTAAAGAAAGTTTGGAAAAGACATCCTGATTCCGATATGAATAGGTTAAATCAAATGGACCACAGGGCTTATAAAAAATCGCTATTTGAGAAAGGTTTAATATGATAAAAGTTAAAAAAGTTATGGTAGAGGGGTTTGGAAGTTTCATAACCCCTTTTTCATTTATATTCAAGGATAAGGGGTTGGTTATTATTAAGGGGGAAAATGGAGTGGGTAAAACTACATTAATCAATGCCCTTTGCTGGGCCTGGTTTGGAGAAACCTTAAAAGAAAAAGCTTCTGTTCAGACTTGGGAACATGAACAACCCCAAAATTTTCAGGGTACTAAGGTAGAAAATATATTTGAGAAAGATGGTAAGGTCTATAAAGTAGTTAGGTGTATAGATTATAAGGGAGATGTATTTGGTAGAAGAGGGAAAAGTGGGTTATTCATAAAAGAAGGAGTAAAGGAATTGCATATTGGGGGGAAGAGAGAAACTCAAATGTATCTTGAAAAATTATTAGGAATGTCCTATACTTTATTCAAAAATTCTGTAACCTTCGGGCAGAAGCTAAATCGTTTTGTAGAAGAAGATGGAAAGACCAAAAAATTAATCTTGGAGGAACTTTTTGAAGTTAATTTTATTAATACTATAAAAGAAAAGGTAGATAGGGATATAAAGAAGTATAAAGAAGCTTTTGATGAAGCTGAGAAACAAAAAATTGAAGTTGAAACTCAAATTAAAGGCAAAGAGGAAACTTTAAAGGAATTAGAGGATTATGAGAAAGAGGATAAAAAATCTAAACAATCTGAGATTAAAGAATTGGAGGAAAAGAAAAGTAAGTTAGTAAAGGAATATTCTATAGCTTCAAATGATTTTAGTGATCTGAAAGGGCTAGATATAAATATTAAGATAACTACCTTAAATAAGGGATTAAATACTTTAAATAAAACCTATCAGGATTCTAAAAGATCCTTCGATAGGGTTATTGATTCTTTGGAGAGTAAACCAGATACCATAGCAGGCTTACAGGAAAGTATCAAAGAATCAGAAAAAGCCATTGAAGTAATTAATAAATCTACATGTCCAGAATGTGGTCAGAAATTACCCCTTAGAGAACGGAGTTTATTAATAAGAGAGAAAACTGAAAAGGTTATAAAACTTAAAAGATTAATTTCTGAAACCCAAACCCAAAATGATAAGGATGCAGAAACTTTAAAGGATTGCAAAAAAGATCTTTCAAAGTTAGAAGAGGATTATTTAAAGGATTCTAAGGATTTATTGGATAAGGCAAATATTTGGGAAAAGAAAAAAGAAAAATACCTTAAATTGGAACTAACCAAAGATAACCTGGAAAAAGAAATAAACCAATTAAGGATTAGATTAGAGAAACTAAAAAGCCCAGTAGTAACCCAGAAAAGTATTAAAATTAAAGAAGATTTAATCAAGCTTAAAAAACAGTTTAAACCAATTAAGATTACTTATAACAATTTACAAATTAAACTAGACAACCTAAAATGGGTGAGTACTAATCCCCTTTCTAATTCTGGAATAAAAGCATTTATCTTTGACTCTCAATTAAATAGGATAAATAAAAAGCTTAAGAATTATTCAAAGTTTATTGGATTCTATCCTAAGATAGAAGTAGATATGGATTCAAGTCGTAAGGATATTATAGTTACCCTATATAAAGGGGATATACAAATTCCCTTTAATGACCTATCTGGGGGTCAAGGCCAATTGGTAAATATAATAATTGCCTTTGCTCAGAATGATATATTTTCTGAAAATAAACCTATGAACATTTTATTCTTGGATGAAGTATTTGAAAGTCTAGCCCAAAACAGTATTGATAAAATAACCGAGATCATAGTGGATAAAGCCCAAAACTTAAATGTACTTCTTGTAACTCATTTAGATACATTTAATCCCTTCAATTCCCAATCCATTACCCTGAAATTGAATGGAGCTAACACGTGTCTTGTTAGTAATTGAAATTACTATTTAAAATAAATTAAGTATCATGGCTATAAACTCAAAAGCTAAGGGGAGTAGGGGAGAAAGACACCTTGCTAAATGTTTGGAAACTTGGGCTAATATGGAATTTGCTCGAGTTCCAAGCAGTGGGGGGTTACATTGGAAAGGAAGACCCGATACTTCTGGGGATATTACTTGCATAACCAAAGAGGGTAAATTTCCTTTTTCTGTAGAATGTAAGTCCTATTGTGAAATCAACTTCCAACATTTGTTATACCTTGAGAAATGTGATATTTATAAATTTTGGGATCAGTGCAAAGGGGATGCAGTACATCATAAACTTAATCCTTTATTATTTATGAGGTATAATGGACTACCCAGAGATTTTTATTTCGTAGCTATCTCAAATAGGTTATACACCATTTTAGAACAGATAGATAACCAAATAGGAGATCATCTTCATGTATCCTTTGGTAAATACAATTTCTATATTATAACATCAACTGATTTATTTCAT
>Ga0114951_10004595_pt1 | contig 13314 bp, 13 predicted proteins | sample AM7aDNAmetaG_FD_88677 | JGI IMG/M metagenome (GOLD analysis project Ga0114951, IMG submission 88677) | Freshwater microbial communities from Finland to study Microbial Dark Matter (Phase II) - AM7a DNA metaG | ecosystem: Environmental > Aquatic > Freshwater > Lake | place: Finland: Lake Alinen...
ATAGAGCACCGAAGTATAAGGATGCATGCCATATCCTCCATAGTATCCTTCAGCATGTTGGCGCGAAAGAAGGTAAGAAGCAAATTTCTCAGCCATCTCCAAGGTCTTCATGTCATCGGTAGCCAGATATTTATCTACCAGAACGCTTAGCATAAAGGAGCCGTTTTGTATCCGCTCCTTGTTCCCGCTCATGTAAAAGCCGTTCTCTTCCTTAAATAGCCTGGCCAGAATTTTCTCCAGAATCTTGTCGCCTTTTACATCGATGGCCGGGTCGGGAAAATGTTTGGATGCCAGCCAAAACCCCAGTAAACCATAATAGCTTTCACAGGAATATCCATCTGCATCACCGTTCAGGTCGGCTCTCGGAGTCAGCCGCAAAGCCTCCTGCCTGGCGCTCTGGATATACCACGACCATTTGGGCCGGACATAGAACCGGCCCATCGCAGTTTTGCCGTTTTCTGCCTTTACGCTGACATTGTAATATCCATATTCACCGGTTTCCGAAAAAGTAGATTGATATTTTCCATTTTGTGAAGCTCCCTTAACGATCACGGGATAAACTTTTCCTGCAGGGTTGGTCACAGTCATGGTGATGGGGCCAGGCGAGAAGATCGAAAACTCTGCCACCTGATCCGGTTCCAGGGTGTAATTGTAAAGATCAAGCATGGGTGCTTCGGCACTCTTTGCCAGTGTGGATTTAACCTGATCCAGCTTATCGATAGCCATGATTTCAATGGTCCAGGTGCGCTCTTCCCCGGAAATGAGAGGTTTATATGCCGGATGATGGTCCGGGACGGGTGGTTTCTGCAGAAGATCCAAACTCGCCGTGTACACGTAATGGTCATACATTTGATTGCGATATTCGATGGTATATGATCCCACCGGATCTTTACAGGAGATACCCAGTATTTTTCCCAATGGTGTCATAAAATATCCCCAGAAATGAGTAAGCTCACAACGCAGAAAGGTTGGAAAATAAAGCGTGTTCCATTGCGGATACTTATCCATAAAGGCATCAATACCTAAAATCAAAGGCAATCGCTCGGGGACAAAATCCTTGTTATTGTTGTTTTTTAAAGAGACCTGAAGCAGCAGTGAACTCTCTGAAATCTTATAGGCCAATTGATAGTAAATACCCTGGATTTCAACAAAATAAACCGGAATCCCAGGCGTATGCTGTTTCAGGGTAACCTGACTGCCAAATCCCGGACCGCTGAATTCATCAGTCCGGAACTTTACTTCCTGCCATCCATCGGAATAATGGACTTTCAGGTTTTTAATGGTTCCATTTTCATTCAGTCCGGCAACGATTCCTTCTGATTCCGAACCAATCACCGTTGTAGTTTGTGCCTGCAGGTTTCCACTGAGAATAGTTCCGGTCAGGAAGAGAATGAGGAGAGGGTGTAGGGGTTTCATGGGGATGGGGTGTCGGGTATCGGGTGTCAGGTATCGGGTATTGGGTGTCGGGTGTCGGGTATCCCCAGACTGAAGCCTGGGGTTAATCAGAGGGCTGTAGCGAATACTTCATTCTTATTACTAATTTCTGCCTTCTGCCCTCTGCCCTCTGCTTTTACCATGCTGATTTGAGCTCATAAACTATCAGCTTTTGAATTTTAATGGCTTTACTGTCACCAAGGATTTGCAGCCCTGACTGTTTTTTAGCGGCATTCAGGGGAGCCACGAAAACAGAAAGCCCATTCTGGAAATAGGATTCCACAGAGGTCCGGTCGATCAGGAATTCCACATCAAAAATCAACGAGCCCGGATTTGGCTGAGGAATTTGTATGCCATTAATTTCGTCGCCGTCCATAGTCGCAATCCTGTTTCCCTGATAATCCACTGACACTGCAGAACCACTCAATGACTCAAATCGGGCCACCACGTGCAGCAGTCCGGATTTTATCTGTCCAAGCTTTTCGTTTGCCTGATCAGCGGTGAGTCCCGACAGATCGTGCTCGGCAGCATGCAGTTTGCTGATGGCAGCGATGGGCTGACTGAACAACCTGACACCTTCTTTGGTGGTTCTCAGAGTAAATTCGGTTGGGAAACACATCATCTGGTTAAAAGGCATGCCTTTGGATGCAATGGTGCCCCAACCAATCTGAATCCTCTTGCCATCGGGCGTGTTGTTATAAGTCTGAGCAGCATATTGATTACCATAGGTGGTCCGGTATTTTCCGTATTTCGGGCTAAACTTTTTACCATCGAAATCACCAAGCATATAGGTTCCGGAAGCAGCAGTAGCCACCCAAAGCATTTTTTTCGGGTCATTGTCAACCGGCAGTTGAAACAACTCTGCACACTCGAAAAATCCTGGCAAATGACTCTCAAATTTCCAGTCTTTCAGATTCTTTGAAGTAAAAAAGCTTAATCCGGCTTCTTCGTACATGACCATCGACCATTCCTTGTTCGGCTCATACCAGGTTACTTTCGGGTCGCGGCTATCGCGACTGGCAAAGCGTTCGGGCTTAACTACCGGGTTGCCTGCAAACTTGTTAAAGGTGCGGCCGTTATCCAGGCTATAGGCCACACATTGGGTTTCCTTTTTCCCATCGGCAGTGTACATCGCTACCAACGCATCTTTCCCCCAGCCTGAAGTGTTATTCTTGTCAACTACGGCGCTTCCTGAAAACATGGTCCCGATCTTATCCGGATAAAGGGCATCATTCAATTCTTCCCAATGAACCAAATCCTTGCTTACGGCATGGCCCCAGGTCATGTTTTCCCATTCGCTCTCGTAGGGATTATGCTGGTAAAACAGGTGATATTCGCCATCTTTATATACCAGCCCGTTAGGGTCGTTATTCCATCCGCGGCGCGACGAAAAGTGGAACTGCGGCCGGTTGGTTTCCTTGTAAAGCGAGTCCTGCCCGGCAAAAATATCCGACTGATAAATCTTCTCAATCCCCTTCACCGATTTCGAAAAGACCAGCTTCAGGGTTTGTCCCTTAAATTGGGAAACATCTTTAAATACCCAGTAGTCGGGCTCATTATCGATCCGTACAACGGCATAGGTGAGGGTATCCTTTCCGGTAAGAAAATTGACTTTAAGCCGGTCCTGCTTTTTGGCGACCGGAAAATTCAGATACTTGCTGGTGATCTTATATTCCTTAACAGTTTCCTGTCCCTGCGCGAACGTGGCAAGGGCTGTTAATCCGATGATTAAACTTAAGAATTTCATAAAATGGAATTAGCGATTATAAAAAATCCGGACTGAAATCAGCCCGGATTAAATATAGGTTTTTTTAGAATCGCTTTTTCCAGCGCAAAGCCACATTTACCAGGCTGATAAGCACCGGGACTTCAACCAGAGGTCCGATGACCGCCGCAAATGCCTCCCCGGAATTAATGCCGAAAACCGATATGGCAACGGCGATGGCCAGCTCAAAGTTGTTGCTGGCTGCAGTAAATGAAATAGTTGCTGACTTTGCGTACCCGGCTCCAATTCGCTTTGCCATGAAAAATGAAATAACAAACATCAGCAGGAAATAGATAACCAGCGGAATGGCTATGCGGACAACATCCAATGGTAATCTGATAATATAATCTCCTTTTAATGAAAACATCACCAGAATGGTAAATAGAAGGGCAATGAGGGTAAGCGGACTGATTTTTGGTATAAATTTTTCTTCATACCATTTTTTGTTTTTTATCCTGATTAAGGAAAATCTGGTGATCATCCCTGCCAGGAAAGGTACTCCCAGATAAATAAATACGCTTCGTGCAATCTGAGCCATCGTGATATGCACTTCGGTGGTTGTCCTGCCGAACCAACCAGGAATGATGGTGATAAAAACATAGGCATAGACGGAGAAAAATAGCACCTGAAAAATGCTGTTAAAAGCCACCAAACCCGCGGCATATTCAGTGTCTCCTTTTGCCAGGTCGTTCCATACAATCACCATAGCAATGCATCTGGCCAGTCCGATCAGGATCAGTCCTGTCATATAGTGCGGCATATCAGGAAGCAGCAGGATGGCAAGGAAAAACATCAGGATCGGGCCGATCACCCAGTTCTGAATGAGCGACAACAATAGAATACGCCAATTACGGAAAACCTGTCCAAGCTCCTCGTATTTTACTTTGGCCAGAGGCGGGTACATCATGATTATCAGTCCGATGGCAATAGGTATATTCGTTGTTCCCGAGCTCAATGAATTCCAGAACCCGGCAACAGAGGGTGAAAAATATCCCCATAATACCCCGACGAGCATCGCCAGGAAAATCCAGAGAGTCAGGTACCTGTCAAGGAAGGATAACTTCTTCATAATGTGATAATGTGATAATTTGATAATTTGCCAACTGCCAACTGCCGACTGCCGACTATTTCGGGAACTTTGAAAAGCGTGCTTCAATCTCATCCCGCACTCTGCGGTAAACTGGCAGCACTTCGTTGTCTTCGCCAACGGCATCTGCCGGGTCATCAAACCCGATGTGGATCCTGTGTTTGACTTTGCCGGTAAAAACCGGGCAAACTTCACGCGCTCCGTCACACACGGTAATTACATAATCGAATTCATCATTGATAAATTGATCTACGAGTTTGGGGTGTTCGCCACTAATATCGATGCCCTTTTCGGCCATTACTTTTATGGCATGCTTATTCACTCTTTCGGCTGGCTTTGTTCCTGCTGAAAGAACTTCCCAATCAGGATTAAAGGACTTAAGAAATCCCTGGGCCATCTGGCTGCGACAGGAATTGCCGGTGCATAGTACGAGAACTTTCATAGTTTTCTTTCTCTGAATTTAAGTTGACACATACATGATCCTGACAGCCGGGCCGCATTATCCATAACAACAGGCATCCCGTCGCGCTCCCATTCGACCATGCCTCCACCGATGCCGGCAATATTCTTAAAACCGGCGCCGGTGAGCATTTCAATGATTTCGCGGGTTTGGATACCAGATGAATCAGCAACAATAATTTCCTGGTCAGCAGGCAGCTGATCCAGATATTTTCCGATCTCCTGCCAAGGGCAATATAAGACTTGGGGCACATCAAAGGCTTTATAGGTGCATAACAGTTCAGGACGGATATCCAGGATTACCGACCCTTGCCGGCAACGCTGATAAGCCTCGCGGGGGGTGTATTGTAATTGGCTGCCTACGGAAAAGCTCATGGCCGGAACTATTTACATCCGCACAAACAAGTTGGTTTCTCAGCAGTTACGGTGATGCTGTACAGGCCGATTCCACTGTTTTTATACGTGTTAACCTGGTCTTCAGTAAGAATCTCATGCAAGATAGCTTCCGGTATATCGATGCGTTTTTTCTTTTTAACATCGATATTCTTAAACCCGTTCTGACGGATAACATCAAGATATACTTCAACCGGCATAGCACCTGCCACGCATCCCGCATACAGTTCTGCCTGCTCGAGCAACTCCTGAGGTATCACTCCTTCGGTAACCACATCGCTGATGCAGAAATGGCCACCCGGCTTCAGAACCCTCATCATTTCACGGAAAGCAGCATATTTATCCGGAACCAGGTTGATCACGCAATTGCTGATGATCACATCGGCTTTATTTGCTGTTACCGGAAGGTTTTCAATCTCTCCTAACCTGAATTTTACATTGGTGTATTCCAGTTTTTCGGCATTGGCTTTGGCCCGCTCGATCATCTGCGGAGTCATATCAACACCGATCACTTCGCCATTGGCTCCGACTAATTGACTGGCAATAAAACAATCGTTGCCGGCACCCGATCCAAGGTCAATCACCGTATCGCCTTCTTTGATTCCAGCATATTCCGTGGGCAGCCCACAGCCTAGATTCAAATCAGCCTCAGGTATATAACCCGGGATGCCCTCATAATCATCTTTGAAGACAGAATAATCCATTCCATCATCATTGCCGCATCCACAACCACATCCGCAGCCACTCATATCTTCCGTTTCGGCAATTTTGCCGTATTTTTCTTTGACGACATCTTTCATATCGTCGGAACTACAACATGACATATATATTAAGTATTAAGTTTTCAAATAGTTACAATTATATAATAGATACCTACACCGATAAACAGTACAGCGACCACCCGGCGAAACCACAGTTCGAAAACCTTAATTTTATTATAAATCGATCCGATACTGCCAACCGCATAGGCGACCATCCACGCAAAAAGAATTACCGGTAACCCGGTGGCAATGGCAAATACCAGGGGAAGATAGAGTCCCTGAGCCGAAGCTATTGTCATGGGTATCAGCATAACGAAAAAGAGTACCCCACTGTACGGACAAAATCCGAGGGCAAAAACCACTCCCAGCAGAAATACTCCCCAATAGCCATTAGCCGCCTGATTCTCCATGCGCTCGTTGAGTTTGCCCAGACCGGGGAATTTCAGGTTGATAATACCCAACATAAATAGTGCGATAACGATCAGCAACGGGCCGAGAATCTTTTCTCCCCATTGCTGAAAAAATCCGGATAGTCCGATTTCGCCCAAACCAAAAAAGAACATCAGTCCGATTGTGGTATAGGTAAATGCACGCCCCAGGGTATAAACAATTCCCTTAAGCAAAACTGTTTTCTTATTGGTGATGCTTTTGCCGATATAAGCAACGGCACTGATATTGGTTGCCAGGGGGCATGGACTGATGGCAGTCATCAGCCCAAGCAAAAAAGCCGTGAATACCGGCCAATGCGAATTTTCCAATAATCCCTGCAACCAGCCCATCTGTTATTTTTTGAATTTTTCTACGCCAGACTTGATTTCTGCTTTCAGCTTTTCGGGTTCAGTCATAGCATACATGAATCCCTTGTCGGTAATGTTGATCTGGTCTTTTCCATTTACGATCAGTAAGGATTGACCCTGAACCTTCAGCTTTTTCACCAGGGCTTTATTCTCCTTGTCCTCAATATTTATCGCTTTAAAAGTAACATCACCCTTCTTGACAGCATCAGCAAAGAATTCATTTACTGCTTCTTCGGAAACTTTCTCAACGGTTTGGCAAGTGGTACACCGGTGGGTCATGTGAAAATAGTAAACTTCAATGGGTGTTGATTTCGCAACCTGCTGAACAGGTTCTCCGGCGAATGCTGATCCGATTAACATACCGGTGATCATTACAGCCGCCGAAATAAGGAAACTAATTTTTTTCATTTCGATAAATTTATTTGGTAAGCATGTGCCTGAGTTCATTTTTATCGGGTATGCGCCCCTTAACCACTACTTTTCCATCGACAACTAATGCCGGGGTAGTCATTACTCCAAAGGACATAATTTCCACGATGTCCTCCACTTTGGTCACCTCGGCATCGAGGTCCATTTCAGCCACAACCTCGCGTGTGATTTTCTCGAGGCTTTTGCATTTTGCGCAGCCTGTTCCAAGTACTAATATGTTCATATTGTTGGGTTAGTCATACAATCTTCTTTAATTATCGGGGTGGGCTGAAAGAGATTCCCAAAAAGCATACGTGCTTTCTGCCAGTTCTCCCGATTAATACAATACCTTATTTTGGGTGCCTCGATGGTTCCCTGGATCAAACCGGCGGCTTTGAGCTCCTTTAGGTGCTGGGAGAGAGTCGAGCGTGCGATTGGAAGATCCTCGGCAAGGTCACCGCTGAAGCAGCACGTCTGGTTCGATAGGAGCTCCATTATGTAAACCCTCACCGGATGTCCTAGTGCCTTTGCAAATCGGGCAAGCTGATCGAAGTCGCTTGTTAACAGATTATTCATGATTATTTCTTTATGGGTGCGCAGTTGCTTCCAGGTTTGGTGCAGCCCGGACCGCATGTGCCGGCCTCAGTTTTGCTAGCGGCCATCACCAATTGGGCCGATGTTGATTCAACATTGAAAATGCCGGTAACCACACCAGTTTTATTGATCGCATAAATGGCGGGTTCAGCGGTCGATACATCAATATTAAAATTCGTTAGGAGTGTGGTTTCTTCCTTATCTCCGGTATTTACTTCCACCGTAATTGCTTGGTCTTTCATCTCTTTCATAGCTTCTTTGCAAATTTGGGTGGCCGCTTCCCGGTTCTTCATCGATGATGTATAAGCAACAATAAAGACACTTTTCTGATTATTGAATGCATCGACAATCGCAGAGAATTTTGGCGAAGGAATCGATTTCAGCAGGTCCTCTGGAGTAGCGGCTGCAAGAGGGAACCCACTTTTGGCTGATCCCTTATTATCCAGTACTATAATGAGTGGCAAAGTCGCTTCGGACAGCCCGTAATTCAATGTTAATTCGCTGTTTCCCTTATCGCTGGTATTGAGTTCAATAACCTCAACCGCTCTCCTTTTTTTTGCTGATGCCATCCGGGCTATCGATACAGCCTTGTCCTTATTGGCATCGTTTTTATTAAAGGCCACCAGGAAAACAAATTTTCCATCTTTGTTAGCCGCCATGATACGCTGCCCGATATTTTTGCCTGGAGGAGCGAAGCTTGTTGCAAATACCTGGACCGCAACCAGCATAGATATCAATAATGTTAGAATAGATTTCATAGTAACTTGATAAATTGGTGTCACATTCAGAAAATCAGATTAAATAAAAACCCAACGATCATAATGCCAAAAGATACGATTCCCACAAAAGTAAAGATCAGGGGGAGTTTTAAGACCTTTCTTAGAATTATCATTTCCGGCAGCGATAAACCAATCACTGCCATCATAAAAGCCAGTGCAGTTCCCAGTGAAGCCCCTTTTTCAATGAGTACTGATACTATCGGGATAATTCTGGCGGCATTGGAGTATAAGGGTACCCCAATCAGAATCGAAAGAGGAACACTATACCATGCTGATTTACCCATAAGCGCCGCCATGAAATTCTCGGGAACATAACCATGTACACCCGCACCAACGGCGATACCAAGAGCAACATAAATCCACACTTTCCCAACAATTTCCTTCACTGCCGTAATTCCAAAAGGGATACGATCAGAAAAGCTTAGTTTTTCCTCCGTATCTGAAGCATCACCCATTTTGGTTTTATACACCCATTCTTCCACCCATTTTTCCAGATGTAATCTGCCGATAATCCATCCGGCAGTAATAGCTATCACCAATCCGGTAACAACATAGGTGACGGCAACTTTCCATCCAAACATTCCGAAAAGCAAAATCACCGCTATCTCATTGATCATAGGGGAAGCTATCAGGAATGAAAAAGTGATTCCTAAAGGAACCCCTGCCTCAACAAAACCCAGGAAAAGCGGTATGGCGGAACAGGAACAAAATGGAGTAACAATCCCCAGCAGCGAGGCCATAACATTACCTGCAAAAGTTGTTTTTCCGGCTAATGCCCTGCGTGTTCGTTCAGGAGAGAAAAATGTTCGTATGATGCCAACGAAAAAGACGATCAGGGTAAGCAACAGCAGGACTTTTGGGAATTCGAAGACAAAAAACCTGATGGCTTCAGTCAGACGTTTCCCTTGCTCCAGGCCGAATAAGTTATACGTAAGATAATTGGTGAGTGGCTCCAAATAGTCGTAAACCAGTGCCCATACTATCAGAAGGCCAGCTATTACCCAAATTGTTTTTTTCTGCCTTATCAAACGTTTCATATTTCGCAAAAATACGAAATATAAATAAGCTGACAACTTTTCTTCAAATTATCAGCTTTAATTTCCTGGCAGCGTAAACAGGAATTTACTGCCTGTACCCAGAGTGCTTTCAACACGAATCTCTCCACCGTTTCTGTGCACAAAATCTTTGCATAAATTAAAACCCAGTCCGGAGCCTCTTTCGTGATTAGTCCCTGCTAAAGAAACAAATGAAGATGTTTTAAGGAGGGTTTCAACAAATTCAGGCGCCATGCCAACACCATTATCCTTTACAGTAACCTCAACATTGCCTGCACTTTCCCTTGATGAAATCTCTAATGATCCGCCTTGATGCGTGAATTTTATAGAATTCGATAATAGATTCCTTATAACGACATCAATGGTATCTCTGTCGGCAAAGGCAAATATCTCTTTCTCTGTCGAATATGATATATTGATTCTTTTTTGGTTGGCAAGTGGGGAGAATAATTCAATATTTCCCTTAATTAATTCATTGATCGAAAAACTTGAAGCCTTCAGACTGAAATCATCCATCTGACTTTTTGCCCAGATCAGCAAATTGTCCAGCATGGTGTAGGTTACCCTCGAAGTATTTTTAAGGTTCTCGATCAGCGTAGTCCTGATATTATCCTCCATCATGGGATCATTGGTGAGCAAATCGAGTATTGGGAAGAAACTGCCAATGGGTCCTCGCAGGTCATGGGATATAATGGAGAATAATCGGTTCTTGGTTCGAACAACTTCCTGTAGCTCCTGCTCAATTTCTTTTTGCCTGGTAACATCAATATGGGTGCCGACAGTTCTTACCGGTTGATTCCAGTTATTCCGTTCCACTACGCGACCATGATCGAGGATCCATTTCCATTCGCCACTTTTTGCTTTCATCCGGTGGATACTCTCGTAATATTCCGTTTCGCCTTTCAGGTGTTTACCCAAAATTTCCCTGACAACCGGCTTGTCCTCCGGATGAAGGAGAGCATCCCAACTTGATTCATTTGGCGCTATCACATCGGGCTCATAACCAAGCATCCTGCACCAGGTCTCACTGAAAAAAACAAAACCGGTTTCATTGTTCCAATCCCAGATTCCCTCATTACCGCTCTCGATAGCCAAACTTAACCTTAACTCGCTGTTCTCCAGTTTTTGTTTTACCTGGTGCCTTTCGAAAGCATTTGATATGGTAAGCGAAACGATACTCAGTAAATCCAATTCATCTTCCCTCCAGATCTTATCAATCCTGTTTTCATCAAATCCAATAAATCCGCAAAAACTATTCTGAACATATATCGGATAAATAAGAATTGATTTAACCTGAAGAGGATTTAATATTTTGTAAAGATCCGTAGGTAAATCAGTCAGGTCTTCCGAAAATATACCACCTTCAGTAATCAGGAGTTTCTCCCACGCTGGAGTCCTGCTGATTCCGATTCCTTGTAAGAACTTCTTTCGGGGAGCAATGCCTTTATTGCACCATTCATAGGTATTGCTGATCTCGGTCCCATCATTGCTATTTTCGAAAATATATACCCTGCTCACATCGAGGTGAATCCCGATATGTTTGAGAATATCATCCATGATCAGGTCGAGCTGCGAATTGCTGTTTAAAAGTTGAGAAATATCAGCCAGGAGTTTCTGTTGCTCGAACAGGTACTTTATTTTTGATTCAGCTTCTTTCAGCGAGGTAATATTATTGGCTGAAGTGAGAAGGTGTTTTTGGTTTTGTATTGTGATCTGATCAACAGAAAAAAGGCAGGTGAGAACATCGCCGGTTTTGGTTCGCGCCAGGGCTTCAAAATTATAGAGGTGCCCCGTTTTTGCCAATAATGCATGTGCTTCATTACGCTGATTCCAGTCAGCAAATAAATTAAGGTCCTTTGATGATTTTCCGATAACCTCGCTTTCTTCGTAACCCAACAGTTCATAGAATTGTTGGTTGGCATTGATAAATACACCTTCGTCGAGAGTGCTTATTGCCATTGCAATCTGTCCACTGTTAAAGGCTTTGTAAAACTTCTCTTCCTTGAAGCGAATCGTTGCCTCTGCATTTTTTACTTCCGTTATATCTCGCACCAGACAGCAGTTGCACTCTCTGTCACCTGATTTGACATACTTCTCCTGCAGAGAAACAGGGATTAATAAACCGGTTTTATTTTTGAAATTACTTTCTGAAAAGATAGTACCTGAAATTTTCAGCATTTGCCAATGTTCGTTCCAATCAAGGAGCCCGTTGCCTGGTGAAGCGATATCCCTAATGGTTAGCCAGTTGAGTTCTTCACGGTTATAACCCAGCAATGAACATGCTGCATTATTAACATATTCAAATTGCCCGTCAGGAGAGATCCAATACGCAGCGTCGGCCATCTGGTCGATAAATACCTGATTAAAGATCAAAGTTTCCTTCTCACTCTGTGGGTCAGACATAAAAAGTAATTATTCAGCAAGATTATTAATGCCAATCCTTTCCAGCGGAAAGCTAGGGCATTTTATACTCTCACCCAAATAATTTTGACCAAATAATAAAGCTGCCATCTTTTCTTAAAAAATGGCAGCTCTAAAATAAAATATCGAAGCTTCTAATTAAAAACCACTTCCAGAATTGTGAATGAATCCGGCTTCATGGTTCTGCGTGGCCTTGGATTTTCCGTAGTCGCAGCCGGTGCCGGTAAATATTCTGCAGTTGGCAGGTAAAGGCGGTGGGTGCCTTTGTTTATTGTGATTGTGCGTGCGCCCTGCTGGGTTTTTATGGTGGAGGCAACCGTAAATTTGTCACCTTTTTCTTCCTGAACAACAGTAATCGTACCATCACCGTTCGAGCTGTAAGCCCTTTTCAGTTCCGGATCAAACATAACTCCGTCGCAGCCGTCGCCAATCGGGAGGGTAGTGATGACCTTACCGTTCACTGCATCGAATACCACCATCATTTTATTGCCGCAAACAGAGAATAAGCGGTGAGTTTCGTTATCAAGGGCCAACCCGCTGGGTTCTTCACCCGGGGCAATCGACCATTTTTGCTCCACTGCGAGGGTGGTGGCATTGATCTGAACAATCAGGCTTTTATCTTCAATATTTGCATAAACCTTTCCTTTGCCGTCAGAAACGGAATATTCAGGTTTCCCGTCGAAAGCTATCGTGCCGGCAACCTTATTTGTTTTACCATCAATGACGGTAGCATTTGCCGTTCTACCATTATAAACAAATACCCTGGATGAGAACTTGTCATAGATTATTGCATCCGGGTTTTTACCGGTAACCGCAACTCCGGCAATTGTTTTCAGGGTTTTCAGGTCGAAAACAAGAACAGTATCGCTCCTGCCACAGCTGATAAAGCCTTTATTGAGATCGGCAGCGATGGCAATACCATGAACTCCGGGAGTATTTTCGATTGTTCCTACCAACTGATTGGTTTTGGTATCAACAACCTGAACTACAGATCCGTGCGAGATAAATAATCTTCCAGTGGATTCATCAACCGTAAGATAATCCCAACCTCCCGTACCCGGAAGATGGATGTTTGATGCAACTTTAGCATTAATCGCACCGGTCTGGGCGTTAATTGAGGAAGCAAAGCCTATCAGGGCCAAGCAAGCGAAAAAGAGGATTTTTTTCATTTTATTTTCATTTTAAAGTTGCCAACTTTAAATGTTTGGCAACATTTGTATTACATCATTAAAGTTGGCAACTCTATTATTTTTCAAACTTATAACAATATTCGGGGAATTATTCTGCCAAATGGCAGATTATCTTATTATAAACGTTCCTTCAAGGCCATTCAGTCCCCGGACTTATTTTTAATGCTTTAC
>Ga0114951_10004596_pt1 | contig 13311 bp, 9 predicted proteins | sample AM7aDNAmetaG_FD_88677 | JGI IMG/M metagenome (GOLD analysis project Ga0114951, IMG submission 88677) | Freshwater microbial communities from Finland to study Microbial Dark Matter (Phase II) - AM7a DNA metaG | ecosystem: Environmental > Aquatic > Freshwater > Lake | place: Finland: Lake Alinen...
AAGGTGTGGTGTTGATCGACCTGAACGCCGACAGCGTGAAGTTTTACCGGGCGCTGGGCCCCAGCCTTGACCTCGCGTTTCAAGACGGAACGCATCACAATAACTACGGCAGCTACGAACTGGCGCGCTGCGTGGTTGAAGGCCTCAAGGCCGCCAAACTCGGTCTCGTGAAATTTCTGGCGGCGGACGTGCTGCCCTTTGATCCTGCCCAACCCGACGATGCCAAAACCATTCATCTACCCGAAAGCCCGCTGCGCGACGTTGCCAAGCCGGACGGAAACTGACTGGGCATGGTCTGTAACCGATCGCCCGCCCGAGTCCCGCTTTAGAAAATATGCGACTTCTTCCCGGTTTTTAAAAAACACCTCAACCCGGTTCGGCAAAATGCCGGTAGAAAGCAACCACCGGCCGCCCGCCTTTTCATCCCCCAATCCAAGGCCAAATAATGGGTTGAAAATTTTTTCAGAAAAATGCAGACAGGGCGGGGAGATGGCGCTATAAAGGCGTCAATGATCCCAGTTTTATCAGCAAGTGCGGCTTCGGGCCGGCCTGTCCTATCGAGGATGAAAGCATTGATGAACCATTCCGTGGACCATTTGTCCGGTTACACACCCGCCGGACCCTTTCGCTGTCTGATTGCTTCCGCCCCGCGTCGTTGCCCTGTCGCTTTAAGTCTGCTTTTAACCGCCACACATCAAACGGCGAATGGATCCAGGCTTTGTGCGAATCGCTTGTTGCGATTGCGGCTTTCCAGAAAGGCATCTCGACAATCCCCGCCTGCGCGGAGGCCGTCCATCCTGTCTCCACGAATCCGGCGCCGCCGGCTATGTGTCGCCGGGCTGACGAAACCGGGGAATCCCGGAGGCTAATCATCAACCGGCGAAAACCACCTGCAACCCTCTATCCCCTTTGAATTATGACCTGGCCCGTGATGAATTGGGTATTCGATACCCTGAGAAGTTATCCGGAGATCGCCATCTTTCTCGCGCTGGCGTTCGGCTTCTATGTGGGCGGACTGAAGTTTGGCAAATTCAGCCTCGGCAACGTGACCGGGGTCCTGCTGGCCGGCGTCTTGATCGGCCAGTTGAACATCACGATTTCCCCCAACGTGAAGTCGGTCTTCTTCCTGATGTTCCTCTTTGCGGTCGGTTACAGCGTCGGCCCGCAATTCTTCCGCGGGCTGAAAAGCGACGGGTTGCCGCAAGTGTTCTTCGCCGTGATCCTGTGCGTCGCCTGTCTGCTGGCGACGTTCCTCGCCGCCAAACTCGCCGGTTACAGCATCGGTCAGGCAGCGGGCTTGCTGTCCGGCGCCTGCACGATCTCGGCGGTGCTGGGCGTGGCGGGCGATACCATCGGACAGCTCGGCCTCCCCGATGATCAGCGTCAGGCTTTGATTGCGGCCATGCCGGTGGCCTATGCCGTCACCTACGTGTTCGGCACGGCCGGCTCGGCGTGGTTCCTCGCGTCCATCGGACCGAAACTTTTGGGCGTGGATCTGGCCAAAGAATGCGCCGAATACGAGACCAAGATGGGTGGCACCGAGGGCGAAGGCGAGCATCTGTCGGCCTACCGGCGTTTGAGCACGCGGGCCTACCAGGTGGGGGCGGATTCCACGCTGGCGGACAAAACGGTTGCCGCATTCGAGGCGCAGTTTTCCGTGCCGCGCGTTATTATTGTGCGCCTCCGGCGGGCGGGGAAAATTCTCGAAGTCAGTCCGAAAACCGTGATCCAAGCCGGTGACGTGGCGGGGTTGGCGGGGCCGCGCGCGTTGTTGTTGAAAATCGAAGCGCTGTTGGGGCCGGAGGTGGAGGACCGGGAAATGTTTGATGTCCCCATCCAAATCCTCGATGTGGTCGTCACCAACAAGCTGATTGCGGGCAAGACGCTGTTGGAAATCCGGAATTATCAAGTGGACCAGCAGGCGCGCGGTGTGTTCTTGCGCAAGCTCCTGCGGGGCGGCCACGAAATGCCCTTCAATCCCGGCACCAAAGTGGACCGCGGCGATGTGGTGCAACTCGTCGGTCCCGTGCAGGCCGTGGATCAGGCCGCCAAAGCCATTGGCTATGCCGACCGGGCGACGGAGAAAACCGATGTCGTGTTCATGGGCTTGGGGATCGTGATCGGCGCGCTCATTGGGGCCGTCACCATCCACGTCGGCAAAGTGCCGCTCAGCCTGAGCACCAGCGGCGGTGCGCTGATGGCGGGGCTGGTGTGTGGCTGGCTGCGCTCGGTGCATCCCGTCTTCGGGCGCATTCCGGCGCCGGCCCTGTGGGTGTTCAATAACATCGGCCTGACCGCCTTCATCGCGGTGGTCGGCATCAGTTGCGGGCCGAGTTTCGTGTCCGGGCTGAAGGCGGCCGGCGTGAGCCTGTTCCTCTGGGGCGTCTTTGTCACCACCCTGCCGTTTGTCGTCGGCATTTTCGTCGGCAAATACATTTTCAAGATGCATCCCGGCATCATTCTCGGCGCGTGCGCCGGCGCGCGCACCACGACGGCGGCGCTGGGCGCCATCCAGGACGAAGCCAAAAGCAAGGTGCCGGCGCTGGGCTACACCATCACCTACGCCGTGGGCAATGTGCTGCTCATTACCTGGGGCGTGGTCATTGTGCTGCTGATGAAATGACTGTTTGCAACCAAAAATCCAAATCACTCACAACTAGAAAAACATTTATGAAAAAGCCAAAAGCAGTCGCCGCGATCCCCGCGTTGCCCACCGGCATCCTGGATCAATTCAACCTTGAAGTCCCCGAGTGTTTTCCGTTGCACAGCCTCAATCCCCGCGCGGCTCAAAACCTCGTCAACAGCGAGGCCATGACAGACGCCAATCCACTGCTGAACCTTTCCTCCTTTGTGACCACCTTCACCGAGCCGGAAGAAGCGGAGGTGGCCCGGCAAAACATACTGAAGAACTACATTGACCACGACATGTATCCCCAAGTCTTCGCGATGGAAACGAAGATGGTCCACTGGCTGCATGGTTTGTGGAACGGGCCGAAGAATGTCGCGCCTTACGGCACCGCCACCGTCGGTTCCTCCGAGGCCTGCATGCTGGCCGGTCTGGCGCACAAATGGAACTGGCGTCAGGCCCGGAAAAAGGCCGGCAAGGATGCGACCAAACCCAACATGGTAACCGGCGGCAACGTGCAGATCGTGTGGAAAAAATTCCTGAAGTATTTTGATGTCGAACCGCGGATCGCCCCGCTGGAAGTCGGCAATTATCGCCTCACCACCAAGCACCTTGAAAAGCTGGTGGATGAGAACACCATTTGCGTCGTGGCCATCGCCGGCCAGACCTTCACTGGCGAAGACGATGATATTCAGGCGATTCATGACTGGCTTGACCAGTATGAGAAACGCACCGGCATCAGCATCCCCATGCACATTGATGGCGCTTCCGGCGGCTTTGTGAATCCATTTCTTTATCCGGACTACAAGTGGGATTTCCGCCTGCCGCGCGTGCTCTCCATCAATGCCTCCGGCCACAAGTTCGGCCTGGTGCCGCCCGGCCTGGGCTGGATCGTTTTCCGCGAGCGGAAGGTATTCAACGAAGACCTGGTGTTTTATGTGAACTACCTCGGCGGCGAGATGCCGACGGCCACGTTGAATTTTAGCCGCAATGCGATGCAGATTGCGGTGCAGTATTACCTGTTCCTGCGCCTTGGCCGGGAGGGTTACACGTCCATCCTGCGCCATGCCGTCATCAACGCGGAGCGGTTGCGTGAGAAGCTGGTCGCGAGCGGCTATTTCGACATCATGAACCAGACGCAGCGCATTCCGGTCGTGGCGTTGACGCTCAAATCCCGTTTCAGGAATTTCAACGAGTTCGACGTGTCGGCTAAGGTGCGGGAGCGCGGGTGGGTGCTCTCCGCCTACACGATGCCGGCGAATGCCGAGAAGGTCCGCTCCTTGCGCATCGTGGTGCGTCCGCATCTCAATCGCAACGTCATTGATATCCTGGCCGGGGATATCATCAAGGCTTGTAAGTTCCTCGAAAAAAATGGTGGCAACGTCCAGCCGCCGGAATTGCACGCGCACAAAACCGGGTCCAAATGCTGACCCATCGGCTCCATGCACCGGAATTATTGCAAAACACACCAACCAGCCGGAAGCACCTTGGCCCATGGAACTGCTGAAACACATCCTGAAATCCGCGCCCGAGGCCGCACTCTTCGCGTCGTTGTTTCTGGGGTGGGCTCTGGGCAAGGTGAAGATCAAAGGGTTCTGCCTGGGCGGCGTGGCCGGGTCGCTCGTGGTGGCGCTCGTGATCGGGCAGTTGGACGTCACCCTGCCCGAAGCCTTGAAGGCGGTCTGCTTCGCGCTGTTCATCTATGCCGTCGGCTTCAAGAGCGGGCCGGAATTCTTCGGCGGCTTGAACCGATCGTCATTTAAACTCGTGATCTCTTCCGTGGTGCAATGCCTGACCGCCTTGATTGCGCTGCTGGTTATCGCCCGGATTTGCGGCTTCGGCAAAGGTTATGCCGCGGGGATCGGCGCGGGTGCGTTGACGGCCACGGCGATGATGGGCACGGCCGGGGACGCGCTCACGCGACTCGGACTCAGCCCGGACCAGTTGACCTTGCTGACGAGCCAGATGGCCGTGGGCTTCGCCATTACCTATGTGTTTGGAACGGTTGGCGTCATCCTCTTTGTGCGCAGCCTTGCGCCAAAGCTGCTGGGCGTGGATCTCAAGCAAGCGGCGCGCGAATTGGAAGTGGAACTGTCCGCGGGCGGCGAGGTGACCCGGCCGGGATACATCACGCCCTTTGTGCCGGTGGTCGCGCGCGCCTTCGAGGTTGAGCAAGACAAGGCGGCCAATCTGAGCGTGGCCCGGCTGACGAAGGAGTTTGAACGCGCCTCCGTCGAGCGGATTCTTAGGGGTGGCATCATCCTCGAACCCGCACCCGATGCGGTGTTGCGCGCCGGCGACATCGTCGGCCTGGCCGGCAAACTGGGATCGGTGGTGGCGGCGGGTGAATTGATCGGCCCGGAGGTGGAGAGCAAGGAGGCGCTGTCCTTCTCCATGGAAGTCATCACCGTGGTGATCACCAGCAAGAACGTGATTGGAAAAAAACTCCGCCGGATTCGCGATGATATCGGCTTGAAGAATCTGGAGGGCGTTTATCTGGTCAGCCTCAAGCGCCAGGGCTTGCCGCTGCCCATCATGACGAACACCCTGGTGCGGCGGGGCGACGTGTGTGAACTGGCCGGCCGGCCCAGTGAAGTGGAACGCGTGGCCGCGGTGGTGGGCTACCCCGAACCTACCGGCGGAAAAAGCGACCTGGCGTATCATGCCTTCGCCATCGTCGTGGGCACCTTGCTCGGATTGATGACGATACGGCTTGGCGGTATTCCGGTGACGCTCGGCGTAGGCGGCGGCGTGCTCGTGTCGGGCTTGTGCTTCGGCTGGATGCACACGCGCTATCCGGTCTTCGGCGCCCTGCCACAGGCGGCGCAATGGATTCTCTCCGAGTTCGGGCTCAGTGCGTTTGCCGCGGTGATCGGACTTTCCGCCGGCTCGAAAGCAGTGGCCGCGATCCAGCAGGAGGGCGTTGCTTTGCTGATCGCCGGCGCCGCCGTGACGATCCTTCCGTTGGTGGTCGCGCTGTATTTCGGACGGTTCGTCTTGAAGCTGCATCCGGTTGTGCTGCTCGGCGCGTTGTGCGGCGGACAAACCGTCGCGGCTTCCCTGAGCGCGGTGAACGAAGAAACCGAAAGCATGACGCCGGTGCTGGGCTTCACTGTGACGTATGCGATTTCCAACGTGCTGCTGGCCGTGTTCGGTCCGGTGATCGTGGCGCTGACTCCCTAAATTATGAACCCGCACGAATTCGAACTGCCCGGCGCCTTCAATGTCGGCGCGGTGTTTTTCTTCGCGTTGACCGGCGCTCTGGCGGCCCGGCGCCTGGGCTATGACATCATCGGCGTGTTCGTCCTGGCGTTCGCCACGGGTCTGGGCGGCGGGCTGATTCGCGACACCCAGTTGCACGGCATCGGCCCCGTGGCGGCGCTGACGGATCCGCGCTTCCTGGTGGCGGTGCTGTGCGCCACGGTGTGCGGATTGTTCCGCTTCAGCACACGGATCGAAAAATTCAACCAGGTGGTGGCGATCATCGACGCCATCGGCCTGGGGGCGTTTGCCGTGGTGGGCACGGACATGGCGCTGCAGCTGGAGTTGCACTGGCTCGCCGCCATTTTTGTGGGCGTGGTGAACGCGGTGGGCGGGGGACTGTTGCGCGATCTGCTCATTCGCGCCGAGCCGCTGCTGTTGAAGCCGGGCCAGTTCTATGCCTTCGCGGCCCTGACCGGTGCCGCCGCCTATGCCGCCCTGACCGAGCATTGGAAGTTGCCGGCATTTCAAGCCGCAATCTTTGCCACGCTGGCGACGGTGGTGTTTCGCGTGCTCGCCATCATTTTCAACTGGAAAACCCGCGCCGTGGAAACGCCGCTCGAAAGCCCATGACGCCGGACCATGATTGCAGCAACGAGCTAAACAAAAACAAAAACAAAAAAAAGCCTATGTCAAAATCAGCCTCCACTTCCCGGGCCAGTCAGAAACAACTACTGAAACTCAGTCCGTTTGAACTGAAAGATGAACTGATCAAACTCGCCGAGGTGGCCTCGCGCGACGGCACGGCCCAGTTCCTCAACGCCGGCCGCGGCAACCCGAACTGGCTTTGCACCACGCCGCGCGACGCCTTTGGAACCCTCCTGCGCTTCGGCCTCGAAGAGGCCCGCCGCGGGGTCAACGTCCTCGATTTCGGACGTCAGATTGCGAAGACTCCCGGTCTCGCGGGGCGCTTTGAGGAATTTCTTAAAGCGAATCCGCAAGCCCCCGGCATCAAGCTGCTGACCGACACCTGGAACTGGGGCGTCAACCAGCTCAAGTTCGATCCGGAGACCTTCGCCTACGAACTGGCCCAGGGCATCATCGGCGATTCGTATCCCGTGCCGGACCGGATGCTCCGCTGCTGCGAGCGCATCGTGCATGAATTCCTCGCCAAGGAAATGTGCGATGGCCGGCCACCGAAAGGGAAGTTCGACCTGTTCGCCGTGGAAGGGGGCACGGCGGCGATGTGCTACATCTTCGACACGCTCATGCAGAACGGACTCCTGCATCGCGGCGACACGATTGCCCTGGCGATTCCGACCTTCACGCCCTATATCGAGATTCCACACATGGATCGGTTCGCCTTCAAGGTCGTGAACGTGGACGCCAGCGTCGAGTGCCGGCCGGACGGCTCCCACACCTGGCAATATACGGACGCGGAAATGGATAAGCTCGCCGACAAGCGCGTGAAGGCGTTCTTTCTCGTGAACCCGAGCAATCCGCCGTCCTACGCCATGCGCGCCAGCTCCATGCGGCGGCTGGTGAATCTGGTGAACAAAAAGCGCCGCGATCTCATCCTCATCACCGACGACGTCTATGGCACGTTCGTGCCCGGCTTCCGCTCGGCGATGGCCGAGCTGCCCCGGAACACGATCGGCGTCTATTCCTTCTCGAAGCATTTCGGCTGCACCGGCTGGCGGCTGGGGGTGGTGGCCGTTCATCAGGACAACATCTTCGACCCGATGATTGGGAAGCTGCCCGCCAAGGTGCGCGCCAAGCTGAACCACCGTTACAGCCCCATCACGCTCGAGCCGGCGAAACTGAAGTTCATTGACCGCATGGTGGCGGACAGCCGCATGGTGGCGCTGAACCACACGGCCGGACTGTCGTTGCCGCAACAAATCCAGATGGCGCTCTTCTCGTCGTTCACGCTGCTGGATAAGTCCGACAGTTACAAAGCGCTCTGCCAGATCATCGTGCGCCGACGGTTCAACGCCCTGCTGGAAGGACTCGGGGTGACGTTGCCGGCGGACGAAACCCGGGCCGCCTACTACATCGAACTGGATCTCATGGTCTGGGCCGAGCGGCAATACGGGCCGGAGTTCACCAGCTTCCTCCGGAAAAATTACGAATGCACCGACGTGCTCTTCCGCCTGGCCGAACATTCCGGCGTGGTGTTGATGCACGGCGGCGGCTTCGGGGGCCCGGCCTGGTCCATCCGCGTCTCGCTGGCCAATCTGCCCGAGGATACCTATCCGAAGATCGGCCAGTATCTCCGGGAGACCATGCTGGCCTACGTCAACGAATGGCAGGCGGCGCAGAAAAAATGACCGCCACGAGCAGTGATCCGCAAAAAACAATCGGCAAAACAAAAACAAAAAACGAATATGAAAACGGCTAAAATTCTCCTGTCTCTCACGTTGGCGCTGGCGTTTGTCCAGGCGGCCTGGGCGCTGCCCAAAATCAAAGTTCTCGCCACCGGCGGCACCATCGCCGGCGCGCAGGCCGCGCAATCCGACGCGGGCTACAAGTCCGGCACCTTCTCCGTGGACGATCTCATCAAGGCCGTGCCGCAGCTCACCAATGTTGCCGAGTTGTCCGGCGAACAGATCGCCAACATCGGCAGCCAGACGATGAACCACGAGGTCTGGCTCAAACTCGCCGCGCGTTGCAACGAACTCCTCGCGCAGAACGACGTGGATGGCATCGTGGTCACCCACGGGACCGACACGATGGAAGAGACCGCCTATTTCCTCAGCCTCGTCGTGAAGAGCGACAAGCCCGTGGTGCTCGTCGGCTCAATGCGTCCTGCCACGGCGATCAGCGCGGACGGCCCAATCAATCTCTACAACGGCGTCGCGCTCGCGGCAAATCCCGAGGCCAAAGGCCGCGGCCCGCTGGTGGTGCTCAATGACACCATCCACTATGCCCGCGAGGCGCAGAAAACGCACACCACGCGGATGGACACCTTCCAGTCGCCGAACCGAGGCATCGCCGGGATGATGAATACCGGCAAGGTCTTCTTCTATTCGATGAACACCACGCGGCACACCACGCAGAGCGAATTCTCCGTAGCCGGGCTGAAGACGAACGACCTGCCGCGCGTGGAGATTGTCTATTCGCACGTTGACCTCGGCGGCGACACAGTGGATTTCCTCGTCCGTCAGGGTGTGAAAGGCATCGTGCTCGCCGGCGTGGGCGACGGCAACTCCACCGACGCGGTGATTGCGGCCTTGGAGCAGGCCGCGAAAAAAGGCGTGGCCGTGGTGCGCAGTTCGCGCGTCGGCAGCGGCGTGGTGGATCGCAATGTGGAAGTGAACGACGACAAGCTCGGCTTCATTGCCGGCATGGAATTGAATCCGCAGAAGGCCCGCATCCTGTTGATGCTCGGTCTGACCAAGACGAACGATCCCAAAAAACTGCAGGAATATTTTGTGGAATACTGACCGGCTTCTAAATGTCAAAACGGAACACAATCCACCAGACGAACACGCCGAAACATATGAAAACAAACATGACTAACAAAATGATCCCCTATCTAGGAATGGCCATGTTCGCTGCGGCTTTAGCCGGGTTGGCCGGCTGCGCCAGCGCCCAGCCAGCCAAGCAAACCATTGTGCAGCCCGCCTCCACGGCGGTTGCCGCTTTGCCCAGTGCCAGTCAACTGCAGAGTGTCGTGGATGAGGCTTACGCCAAATTCAAGGACGACCAGACGGGCAAGAATGCCGACTACATTCCCTATCTCGCCAGCGTTTCATCCAACCTCTTCGGCGTCGCGATCGTCACGGCGGATGGCCAGGGGTTCACCGCCGGCGACGTGAACTATTCCTTCTCCATCCAGTCCTGTTCGAAGGTGTTCACCCTGGCCCAGGTCATGCAGGAATCGGGCGAGGAGTCGGTGTTCAAGAAGATCGGAGTCGAGCCGACCGGCATGCCCTTCAATTCCGTCGTCGCCCTCGGCATGCACGACAACAAGGCCATCAACCCCCTGGTCAACGCCGGCGCGATGGCCTCGGTCAGCCTGGTGAAAGCCAGCAGCGCCGCCGAACGCTGGGACAAAATCCTCGCCTACCAAAGCAAGTTTGCCGGTGAGCGGCTCAAGCTGATTGACGAAGTTTACAAGTCCGAAGCCGAGAGCAATTTCCGCAATCGCGGCATCGCGTGGATTCTTTACAATAACGGAAACCTCTTCTGCGACCCGCCCGAGGCGACGGATGTCTATACCAAACAATGCTCCCTCGGCGTCACCGCCAAACAACTGGCGGTCATGGGGGCCACGCTCGCCAATGGAGGGGTCAATCCGCTCACCAAGGAGCGCTGCATCGACTCGAAGCATGTGCCGCGCGTGCTGGCGGTGATGATGATGGCCGGCTTCTACGATGAATCGGGCGCGTGGGCCTACTCCGCGGGTCTGCCGGCCAAGACGGGCGTCGGCGGCGGCATTGTCGCGGTCGTGCCGGGCAAGCTGGCGATTGTCGGGTTTGCCCCGCCGCTGAACGACGCCGGCAACAGCATCCGCGCCACCAAGGCCATCAACTATATCATTGACGCACTCGACCTCGATATTTTCGGCTCGACCAAGTGAAACCTCAACCATGAAAACCAACATGAAACTGACAAAATTAGTAATCTTAGTGTTCATTGGTGCTTTGCTGGTCGCCAGTGGTTTCAGCGGTCGGGCGCAGTCATCATCAGAAATCGAACAGCTCAAGTCCGCCATGCAGCAAATGCAAAAGACCATGGCGGAGATGCAGCAGAAAATTTCCAAGCTGGAAAGGGAAAAGAGTGCGATGGCTGCGCCGGGAACCAATGGTGCGGAAGGAGTCAGCTTTCTGCCGCCGTCCAAACCCATCATCCCCCACGCCAGCGCCATCGCCAATCGTGACAACATGAACGACCAGCAAGAGGCGGCGCCGCGCCTGAATGACCTCACGCTGGATCCCCAATTTCGGGGTTTTATCCCCATTCCGAATACTCCGGCGCTGATCAAGTTTAACGCCAAGCCGCGCTTGGACCTGATGGAAGACAATCAGAATTCCGGCAACCCGGACCGATTCGTCACGGCAACGATTCCAATGAATCATACGCCATCCTCGGGCGGCGGCGAACAGTTCAACATGACCGCCAAGGGTTCTTCCTTAAGTCTGGATGTGCGGGCGCCGAACATTCCCGGCGACTTCCGCTTCTACTACAACAACGACTTCTTCGGCAGTGGCAGTGGCATGAACTATCGCCTCAAGCAACTCTACGGACAGTTCTACAACGTCACCGCCGGGTTCACCTACAGCATCTTCGAGGATCCGGACGTCTGGCCGGACACGGTGGATTTCGAGGGTCCGAACTCGATGATCTTCGCGCGTCAGGCCACGGTGCGCTACATGCTGCCGCTGTGCGCGCAATGGCAGTTGAACTTCGGGATTCAGGATCCGGCCTCGGAGGTGGATAACACCGGCGCGAACTCGGATGCTTCGAACGTGGATCATCTGCCCGATGGCGGGTTCAACCTCCGCTGGGAGGATGCCAAGCGGGGACACGTGCAGTTTGCCACCATCTTCCGCGATGTCGGCGCCAACAGTCCCACCACCGGCCAGCAGAATGTCTTTGGCTGGGGGCTGAACCTGTCCACCAGCCTCAATCTTCTGGAGCATGACACGGTGCAGGCGCAGATCACTTATGGCCAGGGCATTTTCCACTTCTGCAACGACAACTTCACCTACAACGGCTTCAACGGCGGTGATGCGGCCTACAATAACGCGGGCGAATTAAACCCGCTGACCTATCTTGCCCCCATGGTCGGCTATACGCATCAGTGGTCGGAGAAGTTCCGTTCTACCGCGACGTTTGGCTATGTGAACCTGCAGAACGAATCGGCGCAGGATCCCGCCGCCTATCACGAAACCTACTACGGCAGTGCGAATCTGGTCTGGCAGTTGCGCAAGCGGCTGAGTGTCGGGCTCGAGTGCCTCTATGGCTATAACACCCAGAATAGCGGCAGCTATGGCGACGTCTGGCGCGTGCAAACCGGCATCGCTTACTCGTTGTTTTGACGCGGAAAAATAATCCCGAACGGGTCTGTGCCATTCAATAAAACCGGTGAAAAAGAATCTTTGCCGCCGGTCACCATTACTGCACAGTGAGGCTTCTTCAGCTTTTATGCCTAAAAAAATTGGAGTCGTAACCGGCGGCGGCGACTGCCCCGGACTCAACACCGTCATCCGCGCCGTGTCCAAGGCCGCGGCGATGCGCGGCTGGGAAACCCTTGGCATCCTCGGCGGCTATGCGGCCCTGCTCGAACCGCGCCAGTTTCGCCTGCTGGATTACAAGGCGCTCGATGGATTGCTTACGCGCGGCGGCACTATCCTGGGCACGGCAAACCGCGGCGTGTTTTCCGCGAAGGTCGGCCACGGTGAAGGTCGCAAGCTGCCGCAGGAACTGCTCGACCAGACCCAGGCGGGCATGGACGCGCTCGGCATTTCGGCGCTCATTTCCATTGGCGGGGATGGCTCGCTGAGCATCGCGCAGCAGATGCACGAGCACGGCATCCCGATCGTGGGCGTGCCCAAGACCATCGACAACGACCTGGAAGGGACGCTGCTCACGTTCGGCTTCGATTCCGCCGTGAACTGCGCCACCGACGCGCTGGACCGGCTGCACACGACAGCCGAAAGCCACAACCGCGTGATGGTGTTGGAAGTGATGGGACGTTACGCCGGCTGGATCGCACTTTACGCCGGCATCGCGGGTGGCGCGGATGTGATTTTGATTCCCGAAAACCCGTTCACCTACGACAGCATCCTCGCAAAAATCCGGGAGCGCGAAGCGCGCGGCAGAAATTTCACGCTGATCGTCGTGGCCGAAGGCGCGCATGAAAAAGACGGGGCCTTTGTCACGACCGCTTCGCCGGAGGCCAACCGCGAAGCCCGGTTGGGCGGCATCGGCGCCCGCGTGGCGGAAGAAGTCGGCCGCCGTTCCGGCAAGGAAACCCGCTGCTGCGTGCTCGGCCATTTGCAACGCGGCGGCACGCCCACCACGTTTGACCGCGCCCTGTGCTCGATGTTCGGGGCGATGGCCGTGGAACTGGTGGACCGCGGCGACTTCGGAAAGATGGTGGCGTTCACCAACCAGAAAATCGGGACGGTGAACATCGCCGACGCCGTGGGTCGGCTGAAGACCGTGCCACTGGACGGCACCATGGCGCGGACCGCGCGCGCGCTGGGCGTCAGTCTGGGTGATTGAATTTTTGACGAGCCACGGTCTTGGGCCAGGCATCATGCTAAAAGGGTCCGGTCCATCCTCGAAACGCGAAGCTCGGTGTCATTATCGAAACGCACGTCGGCCCGGGTTAACCGCTGGTCTGCGCAATGGATCTCGATACCGATATGGCGAATTGTCCTGCTGCCCGGCAACTGCGTCGCAGCCTGCTGGATTACGCCGCCGGGAACAAGCTTGCGCCCAAATACGCGCTCGCTCCCGACTTGTTGATA
>Ga0114951_10004598_pt1 | contig 13307 bp, 5 predicted proteins | sample AM7aDNAmetaG_FD_88677 | JGI IMG/M metagenome (GOLD analysis project Ga0114951, IMG submission 88677) | Freshwater microbial communities from Finland to study Microbial Dark Matter (Phase II) - AM7a DNA metaG | ecosystem: Environmental > Aquatic > Freshwater > Lake | place: Finland: Lake Alinen...
CTTGTAATTCCACCAGCCATTCCATTCCGGTTTTGACGGATGGATATACCGCTGGGAAAGAATATTCTCCTGTAAAGGGACATAGGCCTTAAGAAACTCTAGGTCATGCGAGTAGCGGTAGGCTTCCAGAAGAGGCCGGAGCCGCGCTTCGTTAAGCCAGAAATAATTTTCATCCGTATTCCCTATAACTAAAGTGGCTCCCGCTGCTTCTTTAAGAATGAGCGGTTTTATCTCAGAAAAGAGTTTCTTATGTTCCGGTAAGGCCTTCTGCAAAAAGGTCTCCTCCGCATAAAGCCCCGAAAATAGAAAGCACACAACCAGCAGTAACTTTTGAAAAATCTTCCCTATCTTCATTTTACCCTCCAAAAATTTAAGTACACGGTTAATAGTAACCGCTAATACCAAAATAGTTCCTTTACTTTATATCTTTCACTTTGTACTTCGTACTTCACACCTTGTACTTTGGACTTTCTACCTACTTCGTACCTTGTACTTTACTTCTTTTCCTCGATAAGCCACATGCAATCAAAAAATACTTTAGTCAGCGAACCGCCCCGGGGAAGGTCAAACCAGAAACTTCCAGGTGTCCCATCGGCGGGGAAAGTCACCGAACCTATTTCTATAGCATGGAATTCCCCGTCGGCAAGTTCAGAGGCTTTTATTTTATTGCTTATACTGTTCTTACTGATTTTACCGAAATAGAAGCCGCACTGAAAAGCAAAACCTTCGGTGCTTTTTTCAAGACCCTTTACCCGGACGAATACTTTATATTTCTTTCCCGGGACTATCTCTTCGTTCTTGCCGAAACTATGGCCTATCACCCAGCCGCCGTAGCCGGGTACCGCACAGACCCAGCCGTCGGTTGCACCGGCCATCTTTTCCCACCATTTAGAACGCTTGTCCATCTGCCCCGCCTGAATCAGACTATAGGTATTTGGAGCTACGCCCTTGAGTTCAAAGGGCACGGGTACACCTTTTGCCGTAAACAGGGCGGCATAATCCTTTAACCAGGCCAAAAACGGCTCAATCTCATCAGGATCGTTCACTTTGTCTATTTTAAATTCTTTAACAGTCAGGGCTAAATTATTTGAGAGGTCACTAAGCTCAGGCTTACCCGGTTTCTCCGCAAGCATAGTCCAGAGGCGGCCTGAGGGGCTGCGTTTGGCGATTACATATCTTATTGCCATATGGGCATGCCTGACCCTGCGCTCAAGAGTAGGATTTCCCGCCGCAAGTTTATCGGCTTCTCTAAGCACCTTTTCAGCTTCACAAATAATCTCCGGCGCTAAAAAAGGCGCAGACAAGACCGCGCGCCGGCCCAGATGGTAGTCATTTTTCCTACCGAAAGAGTGGATAATATCCAGATATCTCATAACCGGTCCGGCGGCTTTTTCATAATACCCGTCGCAGAACTCTTTTAGCAGGGCAGAATTTTCCACCTCAGGATTCCAGAGAGCTTTTGACCAGGCCCACATCTTATATTCCGAAAAATCGGTACCGCGCCCGGCATGGGTGCCCTGCACGAAAATGCCCACGGCACTATTGTCCGCGAGGAACTTAACATTCGGCACCAGCGCGTCAAGTTCTGGATTAGGCATTAAGTAATGGTCGCGGTTCCCGCTATAATGCCAGATCAGGAGTTTTTTTGCAATTTTACCCCAGCCTTCTATGTCTTCCTTGAATTGCTTATTCTCCGGATTGACTGCAGTGGCGATAGGATGTGCAAAATCACATTCTATGGTACACAAAACTATGATGACATTCTCGCGGGGTTTTATATTTTTTGGAGGTTTTCTTGACCATTCATAGGCGGCCGTTGAAATCTTTGCTCCCGGAACCTGTTTTTCAACCTCCTCAGCGACCTTATTGGCAAAGGTAATTACCTGCCCGGCGTGAGACTCGGCCGCTTTATCGAGCGCCGCGCAATTTTCACAGGTGCAATAATCAGAATTATCATTTTGCCCGACTACCACAAACTCAAGTTCGGGTTTCTCTTTATACTTTCTGACTACACTCTTGACGATAGCTGCAAACACATTGGGATTCGAAAGGCACGGCTGTCGTTCTATCATTCTCTTGCCGACTTTTAACGCCCACATCTCCGGTTTTAGTTCATCCCCGGAAGCCTTTAAAAGCTCAACATAAGAATGGACCAGATTGCCGCTTACAAGATAGCGGCCCCCGAACTTCTCCATACCTTCCGCGTCTTCCCAGGCCATGCCGTTAACCTTATTTCTGGCATACCAGAGCCTGGTCTCCGCACTGAAACTTTCGCCATACATCATATCCCGGTACTCAAGTTTCGGAATTTGAGTTATATCCATTTTAGGAATTTCAAGCCGGTTCATTTTTGGTATAGTGCTTTCCGAGGGGGTCCACCATCTGCAGCCGAGTTTCTCGAGCAGTTCATAAACGCCGTACATTGTGCCTCTTTTACGGCCGCCGATAATAACAAGGTGGGTTCCTACAGTCTTAAGAATAAACCCGTCATTACCGAGCTTTTTAAAATCGGCGGTAACTCCTAGTGTTCTTGTGCTCAAACCCTCTCCGATAATTATTGCTTTTTCCGGAAGAGCTCCGTTTTCAACAGTAACAGGATAAGCTTTGGTGGTCATCTGACTCAAATGCTCCGAAAGTTCCTCCGCCGCCCATTTTTCGGAAGGCGAGGCCTCTTTACTCAAAACAATAACATACTCTCCCTTCTCTCTCTGAAAAGCCGGCGCCCCGCATAAAACACTCCCGCAACTTATTAAAAAAATTCCCGCCAATATTTTGCGCAGATATTTATTCATACCAGCCCTCCAATTCTTTATCATCCATCACTCGTGTCCTAATTACCAGGTTGTAATAGCTAAAACAAAGTCTGCTTAAATCATTTTCTTTAAAAGAACATTTCAGACCTAAATTTTCCGAACAAGCAATAATTGAGCATTTCTCAAGATTGGAAATACGCTCGATGAATCGAGCACTTATGGCTTCTGTAGTTGTCTGATTTATCAGGCGCTTTTACATCTGAAAAAGCTTAATTTGGACAGTAGTGATCAGCCATCAGCAATTTTGAGCGAAGTAGCAAAATCCGCCAACGCTTTGTGCATGCCCGCCAGTCTTTTTGGAGGGGCGGAAGTAATTCATTTACTTCCAAGTGACTGCCGCTGACGGTTTAAAATCTTCCCGGTATTTTTTCCACATTTCCTTAACCCAGGGATCGAAGACCTCGCCCTGTCTTATACCCATATCACTACCGAGGGATTCTTTGATTACTTTAAGTTGGGAGGTATCCTCTTCTGTCATCCAGCGGTCAACATAAGCAAAGAACGGCTCGTGCGCCCAGACACTTTCAGCTTTCAGCATCTTAGCCGCAAGCGCCTCTCCCACCCAGCTCAAACTCGTGCAGCAGCGCCGGTAACTTTCCGATTGTGTTTTTTTAGGCCCGGGCCAGTCTTTTGGCTGGAGGTGCTCATAAGGGCCCCGGTCTTTTATCTTGTCTCCGACCAAAGGATACTGGCCGGCAAAAACGACTTTTGCGCCCGTCCAGGATTTTCCCCAGATGGTATGTTCATCTTCATCAAAACTCGCCTCGCGAATATTTTCTTTCTGATTAAGCATCTCTTTATCGTTAAGAAGAACGGCGGCAAAGACAATGGGGAATTTTCTGCCGTTGCCATAGCCGCCTGCAGCAGGCCAACCGCCGGCTTCACCTTTCTTGCCGCGCCGGGCTATTGCCCAGTTATCCAGGCCAACTTGAATAAGTCCGTAGCAGATCTTTTGTTTTTGTTCCGTTGTAAAATCAGAGCACATCATAAGCCCCGCAATCGAAACAATTCGCGCGAGTTCACGGCCATAACCCGGCATATTTTCTGAAGGGTGGAGCTCGCGGCTCTCCCAGCCATAGACATGGTCTATCCAGGGCCGCTCAAAGGCTCGTTCGAGATACTCAAATTTTGGAACTTTTCCTATGGCAGGATACTTCGGCAGTAGTTCCCATCTTATCTCGCTTGCCGTCCGAAACTTACCTTTCTTTTCATCACAATAGGCGGGTCGGAAAGCATCAGCAGGCGGAAGTTCCGCAAGGCAGGTTAAGATAGCCGCGGTTTTAAGAGGAGTGTCTTCAATATTTCGCTTTCCGACATCTGGGATTATCTGGTTTTGCTGTAATTCTTTTAAGCTGACGGTTGAGATCAAAGAATCCCCGGGCTTCATATTAAGAGGGTACTTAGCCGTCAAATTTTCCTTAAAACAGTTGGTAAACCTGCCGTCATAGCCGCTAAAAGCCGTTACAGGCGGATTTAGCATCGAGCCGTTCCGGAAAGTCTTCCCCGTCCCTGCAGGGGCAGGAGAAACTGCTTTTATAGTCACCGGGCCTATAACATAGTAGTCCCCGGTAATAAATTTTCCGGTTTCCACTTTTCTGTCAAACTGCCAGGTAATGCCGTACTGGGATAAAGCATCAACCGCCTCAGAAAAGACGGGTAACACCAGAGAGCCCATGAGAAAAAGCGCTGAAAGAAATATTTTTTTCACAATATTCTCCTGAGTATCAGCTTTCGTTTGCGCTCAGGTACAAGGTACAAGGGACAAGGAAAAGCTTATTTATTTTCTGCACCCTTGACACCTTGTTATCTTGTACTATTGTATTCTGTTTTAATCTTGTACCTTGTACTTCGTACTTTGTCCCTTACTTCTCAAAAAGCAGAGCGGGTTTTAACTTTTACTTCCCCGAGTATTCCGTAAGGCACCAGATTGTATTTATCGATCCAGTCGGCTTCATCCTGGAAGTAATGCGCCGAGGCCCAGTAGGTAATCCCGGGTTTTACATGATGCGGCCCGAGGAGATTTCGAAGACTGCTGACCAGCTCCAGCTCGATTATATTTCTGCCGTTTTTAGCAAGTGAAGTTATCTCCACACTAAAGGGCTGCCAGCCGATTTTCCCGGCAGATTTTCCGTTTACACTGACTTTTGCCACCACCGCGGTAAGGTTTTCCAGTTCAAGATACAACTTCTCCCCGGCCTTCTTTTTTAAGTCAACGGTCTGTTTATAGACCATTTCTCCGCCATAGAAGGGGTAGCCCTGCTTTACCCAATCACCCTTTACCAGAGTTTTTGATTCTTTGCCGATAAAGTAATGTTTATTATCCCGGCTATAGACGCCAAAATCCCCGATGACATACATACTTTCCAGTTCTATATCCGTCCGGTGCAGAAAGTTAAGAGTAATCTCATTATTGCCTTTTTTTACAAGGCCGCTTATATCTATTTTCTTGAATTCCAGGTCCACCCACCAGTCATTTTCCTTCTTAACATAAGTTACTTTTTTATTATTTACCAGTATCTCCATCCGTCCGGGTATTTCCATCGCGATAAATATTTTTCCGGGAACATCTTTAACTGTAAAATTATATTTGAGCGAGACCTTTGACTTCCAGCCCACGCTCATATTTTTGTACAATTTCCAGAACTGGGTACCGTCATTCACCCTCAATTCTTCGGCTTCCTTTATCCCAAAAGCTTCTCTTATTCTTAACTGCGCTTTCCAGACCGGTACAGTATTCGACCAGGGGTCATCCTTGATCTTGTACCTGCAATAATCGAGGGTTAAGGCGTTATGGTCAAGCCGTTTGCCTGCCCATTTATTGCCCAGTTTAAGTTCCCCGGTAACGCGGCCTAAAACATCATCAACTGCATTCGTGGGTTGTTCTTCTTCATCCAAAATTATCAGACGCGACTGCGCCGGGGCAAATTTCAAATTAAGCGCCGTGACCTCTTTCGTAGTCCCGTTCTCCAGGTCCCAGAGTTCTGTTTTTCCGCATTTTCCCAAATTAATAGCGGTCTCTACACCGGTCTTTTTATTAATATTTACGAAGAAGTAGATATGCTTTTTACCGTCTACCCTGTGCTGGCAGTAGATGGTAGCCGCTTCCTCGCCTTCGGCGTTCTTTATACTTACATCCCGGGGAAGAACTCCGCTCAGAGCTTTTTCAATAGCGGCTTTGTCGTGTTCCACCACCAGAACATTCGGGTGCTTAAACAACTTTTCAAGTTCATTGCTTTTCACGCCTTCCAGCATAACCGGCAGGGGTTTAACGACTACAACTTTTCCCCCGGCCTTCAGAAATTTAGCAAGCAGGTCCACGGTGCTCTTAAACCAGCTTAAAGAAGGCGGGATTACGACCGTTTTGTAGGACATTTTATTGACAACAAATTTACCATTTACTATCTTTGCGTGTTTTTTCATAACAAGCTCATCGCCGTAATCATAATCAAAGTGCAGCGCGGAAAGCCACATACTGAGATCGAGGAATTTATCGTGCATTTTTTTCGTAGGCTCGGGGTCATTGGAATCAAAGAGGCACCAGGCCGAGGAGACAGAGTGCAGCATTAAAATATCCGCAGTGAATTTTCCGCGGGTCATGATATAACTAAGGCGCCCGAAGTAGTCTTCTACCATGTTGTAATATTTCCACCAGCGCTGCTGGTAGCTTATCGCCTGTGGAAAATCGCGTTTTCTGCAGCCTTTAAGAGTATAAAGGGAAAGGTGCTGGCATCTGAAATTCATCCCTAAAACATATTCCCAGTCGCCTATCCATTTCTGGTCTTCAAAGGTTAAGTCCCAGCCGCCCACGCCGTAGAGTTCAGACATCACCCTTTCTTTTTCAAACTGATGCGCCATGCTGGTACATTGTTTTACCGTACCATGTATCCAAAAACAGCCTCTGACCTTATCTACAATTCCTGCCAGGTGGTCTATACCCGGCCACTGCATATACTCGTAATGCGGCATCGCCGCGCCGACAAAGTGTATCTGCGAGTTAAAGGTGTCCTCGTGCAAAACATGCCCGGTAAAATTAATTTTATTTTTGCCGCACCAGGTGCCGACACGTTTTGCAAAATTCTCCACGAACATTTCAGTGGCCGTTTTCCAGAAATCATGGCGTATTTTCTCAAAGCCCGGGGCTTTAAAACTCAGAAAATGCAGTTTATCATCTATTTTGTAACCGTTCTTAGCCTTAAAATAACCAAAGAATTTATCGGTCCAGGGGAAGTTGCTAAAAAAATTCTCACCGTTCGTTACCCAGCTGACCAGACCGAAGGTCGGTTCATCCGTAAAAATTGCCGGCACGGTCTTCCCGAATTCCTTCCCGACAACTTTCCGGTAAGCTTCGTAAGTGGTATCAATGAAAGTATCGGTCACCTCGGGATTTAAAAGGTCGATATAGGAGGTACCGTTAAAACCGGGATTATTTGAAGGGGTAATTCGGGTGTAATAATAGTAGTCCTCATTTTTATATTTATAACTATAAAGAAATTTCAGGTCCGGCAGGTCTTCTTTGGTTTTAAGACAAACTATGCTTTTTTGTCTGAACTCCGGATTTCTTTCCGGGACCATGCCGCCCGCAAAACCGGACGGCCACCGGTCTTCATCATAGAGATAGGCGTACATTCCGAGTTTTTTGGCTTCCTTGACCGAAATCTTAATAATATCCATCCATTCTTTGCCCATATACGGGGTAATTAGTCCTACCCGGGAGTGCATAAAGAAACCGCCGATACCCCTTTTTTTAAAGTCCCTTATCTGCCTTATTATCTCTTTTGCTTCAAGCTTGTCATTCCAGGACCAGAAAGGCGCCCCGCGGAAAATTGCTGCCGGATTCTTGAAATCAATAGAATTCATATTTTTCTCCCTTAAAATAAATAACAGGCTGAATCGAGGCCTGTCTCGCACTTATTTGTATATTCTACTCCAAAAACACAGTTATATTCTACTACTTTAACAATGTATTCTTGTATTAAGAAGAGCTTTTATAGTAGAATATACCGATAATTTCTATTCAGCGGTTTTGGAGCGGAAATGATAAAAAAATACTCTGTAGTTGACGGCCGACTCGCGGAAGCGCTTGAGCAGCCTGCGCTTATTTCCATTTATGTCGATCCCGATGAAACCGAAAAGAAATACCTTATTGAGGAAAAAAAGATAAACGAGCATACCATTCAATCTTCTCTGGATCCGCATGAACTCGGCCGCATTGAATTCACACCGGACCACGCCACGCTTATACTCAAAACCCCAAAAAGCTATGTCTCCGAAGATGACTTCCTTTTTAAAGTGAAATCTTTCGGGCTTTTCATCTTCAGCGACCATCTTATACTGCTGCTGGCTGATGATTTTCCTATCTTTGAAAGTGAGTATTTCAAGAATACTTCTAATATTCAAGACGCCTTGTTAAAACTTATAAATCAGTCTATCGGGCATTTCGAGTCGCACCTTAAAGTAATAAATATGGTCAATGACGAATTGGAACACGAAATAAACACCTCGGTAACCAACCAGCAGCTGCTTAATATGTTTAAACTCGAAAAAAGCCTGGTCTTTTATCTGAACGCTATAAGTTCAAACAGTCATGTCATAGACAAAATTAAAGTCAACGCCGCCAAATTTAACTTTACCCCGGCGCATCTTGAACTCTTAGACGACCTGGCTATCGAAAATGTACAGTGCTATAAAATGGCCGAGATCTATTCCCAGGTCATATCCGGCCTTATGGACGCGAGAGCTTCACTAATAAGCAATAATCTGAACTTCATGATGAAAAACCTGAACGCGCTGGTTATTGCCGTAGCGGTTCCCAGTTTCTTTGCCGGAGTCGGAGGCATGTCCGAATTTATGGTTATCTTTGGCGCAAAGAATACAACCTTGAGTTATGCGCTCTTTGTGCTCTCCATGATATTTATCGGCGCCGGAACTTTTTATATAATTAAAAAGACGGAAAAATTCTGGCAGGATATTTAAGAGATAAATTACTCTTCCAGAAGCCAGAAGCAATCTAAAAATACTTTTCCCGGCCCCGGGGAACTAGTTTGTACATTAAAAGTGAAATATGCAGGATTAACAACCTCACCGATTTCAATAGGTTGAAAGCGGCCTTCCTCCAGGGTTTCAGCAAGGATACTTTTCGATATCTCTTTCATGTGTCTTGCAGCTTCAAGCGAAAGACCCATCGTAATGAATTTTGCCGGGATGCCTCTTGGTTGTTCCACCACTGTCCCATATCCGCTATTGGAAACATTAAAGGAAATAGTCGCTCCTTTTTTTAGTTTGCCCTCTGTTTTTGCACGGGCAAATACCCTGTATTTTTTATCCGGGGTGTAGTCTTCCCCTGGTGTAAGCCCTGACCATACGCCGAAGGTAAATTCTTTTAATACCTCTGCCCAGCCATCACTTGCGCCGGCAGTTCTTTGCCAGAATTTCTGTTCCCCGTCCATCTGACAGGCCTGTATCAATCTGTACTTTGTTACGGCAACATCCTTAAGTTCAGGCGGCAGCGCTTTTCCCTCAAGCTCCGCATAGTCCTTAAGCCAGTCCGCGAATGACAAATTGCCTGCGCCCTGTTCTTTCATGGTTTGCGCAAAGCTTTTCGCCAGCTCGCGTATATCTATCCTGCCTGTCTTTTCTTCGGCCATTTTCCAGGTCAGACTCTTTGGCCCACGTTTTGCTAATATATACCAGACCGGTAGATGGGCGTGCCGCACTCTTTTTTCCGACTCAGGGTCGCCCTTTGCAAGTTTTTCGGCTTCTTTTAACGCCTGCTCGGAGGCGGAAATAATTTCCGGCCTTAGATGGAGCGAATTCAGGTAACTCCCGTGGAAAGGTAAATAAATTTCTTTATTCTCCCGGGGGAACTTATGCAGTATATCAATATATTTTTGAATAGCGGGTGCCGCCGCGCCATAATACCCGTTAAGGAATTCGGCTATGAGCGCTTTGCCGTTAACCTCCGGATTCCAGAGCGCCTTTGCCATAAGCCACATGCGAAGCCCGTAAAATTCCGCACCCCTATTGCCCAGGGAACCGAGAATAAAAATACCCTTGAAGTTATGCTCTGAATAATATTTTATATTGGGGACGAGGACATCCAGGTCAGGGTAGGGCATATAGGGATGCTCCAGGCTAACCGTATAATCGTAAAGCAGCATATTCCCGGAAATCTTGCTCCAGCCTTCCACTTCTCTTTTAACCCTTTTGTTCTCGCCGGGCCGGTACAGGTAGTGGCTGCCGGGCTGAAAATCATTTTCTATATCAATGTTCTCATCATTTCCGGCGGTAAGAGGATGCGCGTAATCACCTGATAAGGAATCATAGGCGATAATTACATTATCCCGAGGCTTCAAGGTCTTTGGCGGGTTGCAGGCCCAGGAGTAAGCGCCGGTAAGAATGCGCGCACCGGGAATTTCCTTTTCCACCCCTTCGGCCACCTGGTTGGCAAAACTGACAATAAGTCCGGAAGGGCCTTCCTCTTTCACCAGTTCGTTACAGTCCCTACAATGGCAATACTTACCTATTCCTTCCGTATCTAAAGAGACGGAAACGAACTTCGCATCAGGGTGCTCTTTCTGCTCTCTTATCACACTTGCCGTTACCGCTTTGACTACTTCAGGATTTGTAAAACACGGTTGAGTGTTCGGTTTGCGCTCTCCGTCTATGAGCTGCCACATATTTTTCGTTATTGTTACGCCTGAACTTAAAAGGAGAGCCTTGGACCCGTGTAAAAAATGACTGCCGACATACTCATACCTGCCGCCGAGTTTTTCCTGGTCTGCCCCGGATTCCCAGGACATCCCGTTAAGTTTATTTCTTGCCATCCAGAGCTTGCCGCTTGCATCCCAGGCATTTCCGTTCATCATATCGCGGTATTCAATTTTTGGAATGTCGGAGATATTTATTTCCGGCAGGCTGATAGTTGTCAGTTTCGGAATGAGAGTATCTGCAGGGGTCCACCAGCGGACACCCAGCTTTTCCAGGAAGGTATAGACTCCGTACATTGTGCCGCGTCTCCGGCCGCCCGCGATTACCAGACATTTACCGACGGTCCGTATCTCATAACCGTCTTCGCTAAGTTTTTTTGGCTCGAGCCTGACTCCGAGCGACTGCGCTGCCGGTCCATCCCCGAGGATAATAGCCAATTTTGGGACCGGAACCGACTCTGTCTGCACCTCAAGCGTCACACCGCTAATTTTTTTTAGATGCTCCACGAGTTCTTCAGCGGCCCATTTTTCCGAGAGGCTCGCTTCTTTGGCTAAAAGTACCACATAGCCGCTTTGGCCTTCAGTAACCAGGGTTAAGTCCGAAGCAAACACAGGAAAACAGGCGGTCTGCAGCAGAGCAAGCACCATCAGGGTTACACTTAATATAGAAATTTCTACTTTGGCTTTCATAGGCTTTTTCCTGTTTACCTTTTAATTATTCCAGAATCAGCGTCCCCAAACCTCTGGCATCTTCCCAGAAGGAAAAATTTGGTTTGAAAGGATAAAGTAGATTCTGCTTTCTTGCCCAGCTTACTATCTCCCTATCAGCGCCTTTTTTTGTCGTCATTAAATTATCCTCTTTATCCCGGTCAGAAACACTTACCTGGAAACCTATACTCTCTCCTGAACTTACATTAATTTCAGCAAGCGGCGCAGAGCCTTCCACAAGATACCCCGTAGAAGTCCGGTAACAGGTGTATTTAAAACCGTTCTTGCCCTCACCGGATAATTTTTCTTTAGTGAGCGGGGCGTCTATCTGCCAGGCAAAATCCCATTTTTCCGACTTAAACTTAAAATTAAGATAATTTGAGCCGGAGAAGCGGAATTCGCAGCCGTCGGTCTTGTCCAAAACATCATCTCTGACTTCCAGACCGAGATAAAGCATCTTAGCGTCATGACAGAGCCGGAGTCGGATAGAAAGGTCTTTAGGCCCGGTCCAGCTGTTTGGGAAAAATACATGGCCCGCCAGGAACTCCCCACCCTCCGCCGTAATATCGGTTGCGTTTTTAGGCCAGTTATCAAGATTTCCGTTCAGCTCAAAAGCAGAAATAATTTTAGCGGACTTCACTTCCGGCCTTTTTAAAATATCCTTTCTTAACTCGAGTTCCTTTTCGAGGCCAAAGCCCAGCGCAACATCTGCCGAGTAAAGTTTTCCGTCTGCAAATAATTTCTTTGCAGCCTTAAGCGGCTCCAGGTAAACTTCCGGCGCGGCATTTTCTTTGAGAGCCTTAAGTCCTTTATAAATATTCTCATAATTCTTAAGCCTATTTTCAACAAAGTTTTTGTATTCAGGGCAGGTGACGGCGGTAACTTTAGGTTCCGTCAAAACATTATCCGTCAAAGTCACAAGTTCATAGGGCGGAAGTTTAATATTTTTCCCGTCCAGAAAGAGTTCAGAAGCAAAAGGAACTTTGCTTTGTATCGAGATGTACCGTTTATTTTTATAATTCACCCATCTGACCGTTACGGTATCAGGCGCACCGGCAACATCCTTTAATATTTGAAAAGGCAGAGAGCGGAAAGCTTTTGCAAATCTTCTGGCGGCCGTCTCCATGCCAAAATACTTAACATTCCAGGTACCCTGAGTTATGCCCAGCCGGTCATTATGGGCTATTACCCGGCCTAAAGAGGCCAGCGAGAGTGAAAGTGGCGGATTAAAATCAGGGCCGGTCCAGTCTTTTCTATACCAGAAGTTTTTTCCATCCATTAAGCCGGTCCACGCCTCATTGAAGGTCGAAAAAACAGCGGCATAGTTTGAGCCCGCATTGTCAGACCGGGCCTGCGAGCAGTCCACATCATAGTAGACAGCCGCGCGCGGCTGGAAGGTATACTGATAGTGGCACCTGTGGTCATCGGGATGGAACATCTCATAAAAATTCAGGCCCTCGATTTTTCTCATTTCTGCAGGATCATTTTTCCAGGATTTAAGACAGGCGGCAACCTCTTTTGCCAGAAACTTCGACCAATCCCCGCCTTCTTTTTCCCATTTTAAAACTATGTCAACCATATCCGGACTGGAATTTCCCTGTATGGTCGTCCCATCAAAATAAGGCGACTGCAGGTATTTATTCCCCACATAGGTCATAACTTCCCAGTCAGGCCGCTTTTTCTTTATAAATTCTACTACCTCTTTTACAATCCCGGCTTTTTCCAGGAGATTATAAAAACCTATGGTTTCCATACTGCCCAGGGCTACACCCTTGAGTGATTTATACTTTCCGTATTTTCCAATAAATTCGCCGAAGCCTTTGAGTATGACCTCTTTGAGTTCCTCCGGTTTCATATTTATCACATCTTTACCTTTGGATGTGACCGTACCGTACATTCCTACCGCGACGATCCCTGCAATGAAATCAATCCCGCCTTTTTCATCCATTACCTTCAGGATGTCGTCCAGATAACCTTTATCGTCCGTATCCCAGGCAGGGACCGTGCACATAGCACCCCAGCTCTGATTTGCATAGACCATCATTGTGACTCTGTTAATGCCCGTATATTTGCAGTACTC
>Ga0114951_10004600_pt1 | contig 13306 bp, 22 predicted proteins | sample AM7aDNAmetaG_FD_88677 | JGI IMG/M metagenome (GOLD analysis project Ga0114951, IMG submission 88677) | Freshwater microbial communities from Finland to study Microbial Dark Matter (Phase II) - AM7a DNA metaG | ecosystem: Environmental > Aquatic > Freshwater > Lake | place: Finland: Lake Alinen...
TGACATTGCCTTTTCATATTTATCTCTCCATTGCTATTAGTGTACCAATAATACCAAGAATAGCACCATAAAGTACCCATGATGCTGGATGTGTTATAATATTATGTTGATCAAGATATTTTCTAAGAAACATTGCTGATGTTATTATAACAAATAGTATAAAAAATTTAATCATATTATTTCTCCTCTCTAAAGTCACCATCTGCATCACAATGTGATGGTGGATAACCAAGTTTTCTGATATTAAAATGTCTTAGAGATCTATTTAATACAAACGCTAAAAAACTAAGACATAAAAACAACATCATAAATATGCCGATAAACACCTTAAAATCACTAAATATAAATTTTAAAACATCAAGCATAAGCTTCTCCTTGAATAAATCTTAAAGATTTTTCATATCTTCCTTTTAGAGAATTTAATTCTTTTTTAACTTCTTCCGGAATATTATCTGGATAATTAATAGATCTTTCAAAATTATGTTTTACATCGGCAAATTTTACTTTTGTTGCAATTTCATTTTTACAACATCTCACTAAATACTCGATATAAGTTTCAGATTTTTGTCTAGTTATCGCATCAACAGCTTCAATCACTTCTTCTGAAAATCCGAGTAATCTTAATATTTCAAATGTACAAAGAGTATCTTCAACTACATCATGTAAAATTGCCGTTATAGCTTCATCCTCTGTTGGATCTTCAAGATATTCATATACTTTTATTGGATGAAGAATATATGGTTTTCCAACTTTATCAAATTGACCTTCATGATATTGTGCCGCTACTCTAATTGCTTTAGTTATCATGTACTATTGCCTCCTGGATTGCAATTTTAATTTTTGATTTTAAATTTCTATCATAATTAATATGCCATACAAAAACTGTGATTCCGATACCAGTATTTATATATCCACTAAGATCTACAGGAGATATATTATAATAACAAATCTTTACATAAGTTATTTTTTCTTTTTCAAATACTTCATTTTTTCTATTCATAATCCATTTATAACCTTGAGAAATTGCTTCTTTATCATTAGAAGCAGTATATAGTTGTTTAATTGTTGTTTCAGTATCATCTTTAGCAACTGTCATTATAACTTGAAAAGTATCCATATTTCTCCCTTTTTTATTTCATCAATTCTTTAACAATATCTATTTTCCCCATTAACAACTCTTCAGCTATAAATTTAGCTTGTTCAATTTCTTTTAAAGTTTCTTCTGTATCATCATCTATAAATTTACTAGCAGCAATAGTTAATCTTTTTAAAGTATATTTATATAATTTAATATCTTCAACATTAGACCATTGTTCTGCAATTTCTTTCCAAGTTTCACCAACCATTTCACACCAAGTTGATAATCCTTCATTTTTGTCTTTTAATAAATTGTTCAATCTTTCTGTGTTTTGTTGTAGCTTATCAAAATCTGGCATAGTTATATCTCCTTTTTATCTTTAAAATGAAAAAGGGCGCTATTAACGCCCTTTTTTGTTACTGTGACCATGTGCCGCGATAAAAGATTGAATATTCATTTTTATATTTTTCAATAATATCTGAATATCCTTCTTCACCTTTGTATTTGTATTTGATTTTTCCGGCTTGATCAAGCTCAGAAAGAATACTTCTCAGTTGTTGATATTTCATCAACACATCAACTTCAATCATGTGAAGAGGAACCTGTTCAGTATACGAACCTTCATGTTCTTCATTGCACCAGGAAACTTCCATCGGAACAGACTCTGTAATGTCATATTTGAATATATGATCTCTCGTACATCCAAATATGATAAAATCAATATTTTTCAGTTCTTCTTCGGAGATTTCTCCTTTTACAAATGATGTTACTAAAACCGTGAAGCTTAATATCATCTTTTTCATATCATTTCTCCTTTAGATTTAATTTTGTTATTATATTATTTCTATATGAAATTAATAAAAAACAAAAAGTGGGATTGCTCCAACTTTTTGTAAGTGGGGCATTATAGCTCAACCACCTAATATTATAATTTCTATATGAAAAGTTTAAATAACAAAAAAAGTTATCGGCAAGAAATATATTACTATTTCTTGCCGATATTTATTTATCTATTATCAAATGTTCTCATAGTTCTAATATTAATTCTGTCTCTAGTTAAAACACATAACATATTTTTCAAATTTTCAAATTTTATTCTGTCTGGTTCAGGTAATTTTACTTGTTTGTATCTTGAATTTACACCAAGCCAAACATATTCTGGATGAATGCTATTAATCATAGTTGTAAATTCAAGAAAATCGAAATCCATAATAGGTTCTATTGTTAATATTTTATGAGGCCAATCTAATCTTAAAAATTGTTCATATCTAATACTTGGAACAGGAGCTTTAGATATTTTTTTATATCCTTCATCTCTATTAGTTTCTAAAGTAGTTATTAATTTAACATTATCTGGTAATATTTTAAGAAACTGATGAAAATATTCAGGTCTCTTACTTTGCATAAAGAATATTTTATCTTTATGTTTTAATAGATTATTTTTAATACTATCAATTATTTTAACAGTAAATTGTGGATCACAAAATGATATGTCTCCATTACCACATACAAATATTGTTTCAGCACTAGGTATTTTATCTAGTCTATCTGGATGTGTGTGAGGTATAAAATTATAACAATCCATACATCTATTTTTCTGTCGCTTAGCTTGTAACTGAAAACTTGGTTTACAATATTCACAATCGAACAAGCAGCCCTTAAAAGGATTCCAAGTTTTTACGTTTGTATACATATTAGATTTTGCTGTCATCTAATTCCTCCACAGTCTTCCAAATCTCTGATATATTATTCTCATGTTTCCTCCTATAAGATTTATCGGCAAGATCTATTTCTAAATCTTGCCGATATTTTTATTCAATACATCCAATTTTTCGATTTAACGAATATTTAATATTTTTAATATCATGCTTTTCTTTAACGAAAATTATTATTCCCATAACAGCTTGTGAATGAGAATATTGATAAGATTCTGGATATAAATGCCAATGATCTGGTATCCAATATAATTTCTTCAATTCTGTTAAAACATCAGATATTGAATATTTAAGTTTTTCAGATTTTGAATATGGATTAACTAATATAAAATTTGATATCAACATTAACTCACATTCAACATTATAATCAACCAATGTCATAATCTTTTTTAGATATTGTGTACTGTTTTTTGGTTGCATTACACCATCATAGTTGATTATAGATATTTTAGGATTGTTAATAACAACTTTCTCTAATTCTTCTATAAAATCTCCATTTATCCAATTAACATTTGGATAAAAATTTCTATTTTCATTAATAATTATTTCTTCTCTATCAACACCAAAATATTGATCTGGGCGAATTAAACCTTTTTCTGTTATATAACCAAATTCACCTTTTATTGGTTTATTGTTCTTAGAATGAGCACCACACATTGACCAATATTGACCATCTTCTGGAATTGAATCTCTTTCAAAAATCATTCTATATGGATTTACTATGGTGATAAAACGAGAGATCTTTTTCTCTTTTATATCCCATGGTGAATTATATATATAGTTTGGAAGAGTTGATTTTCTGTTAAAGTGTTGGTTTGGATGCATGTTTAGAACTCCCATTTATTAATTTCTTTTGTTTAATATGTTTAAAAGCTTCTGGATATTTTGATAAATAATGATTAATATAATTATATCCATTTTCTCTTAACCATAAATAATTAGGTAATTCTCCAAATTTCTTTTCCAATTCTTCAGCATCTTTAACTACTTCTTCAAGTGTTTTATGTGGTTTTGATTGTTTAATATGCTTAAAAGCTTCTGGATGTTTTCTCATATAATAATTAATATAATTATATTCATTTTTTCTTAACCATATTTTAGTAGGTAATTTTCCAAATTTCTTTTCTAATTCTTCAGCATCTTTAATTGCTTTTTCAAGAGAATTTTTAAATTTATTAAGTCTTGTTTGTTTAATATGTTTAAAAGCTTCTGGATGTTTTCTCATATAATAATTAATATAATCATATCCATTATCTTCTAACCATTTTTGATTAAGTAATTCTCCAAATTTCTTTTCCAATTCTTCAGCATCTTTAACTGCTTCTTCTAAAGTTTTTTTAAATTTCTTTTGTTTAATATGTTTAAAAGCTTCTGGATATATTTTCATATAATAATTAATATAACCATATCTATTATCTCTTAACCATTTTTGATTAGGTAATTTTCCAAATTTCTTTTCTAATTCTTCAGCATCTTTAACTACTTCTTCCAATATTTTATGTTGATGTTTTGATTGTTTAATATGCTTAAAAGCTTCTGGATGTTGATATATATGATAATTAATGTATTCACATTCATTTTCTTTTAACCACCCAGTATTAGGTAATTCTCCATATTCTCTTTCCAATCTTTCAGCATCTTTAACAGCTTCTTCTAAAGTTTTTTTATTTCCATTATAAACTTTTCTAAACATCTCAAAATGTTCAATTCCACAAGTTTTAGTACCAAACATTAACAAACTTTTGAAAATATTATTAATAATAATTTCATCAAATCCAGCATTAGCCATCCAACTAACATCAACAGTTTGTTCTTTCCAAGATGGTTTTAATAATTCATGTTGACGACGAAGAATTTTAGCAATATGAATTATTACATCTTTTTGTTCTTCAATTATATTATGCTCTGTTAAGATAGAAGATATATGATCATAAACTTCTTTTTTTGTTGGATTTTCATTGTAGCTAGCTACAATTATAAGTTTTTTGATTACTTCTTCCAATATCTCTTGTTGTTCTGCATCATCCTTAGTTGCTGCTTCAAAAGGATTTAATTTATATTGTTGTTTATTCTTTTTTTCTTCACTTTTTTCTTCTTTAACTGGATAAGGAATAGGATCAACCATTTCCTGAAGAAGTAATGAAGCTACGAAGGCACAATATGATTTACTTAAATGATCACGCCGTTCTTCTTCATTTTTAAAATTAGTTGTGAACGGCAGAAAACAATAGTAAGATATATTTATTTTTTCAAATAAATCTCTCCACAATCTTCCAAATCTCTGATACATAATTCTTAAAGATTCTGGAGGACAAAAATCAACACATTGTTCTGCTGGTATCCAATCAGTTCCTTCATCAAAGATTTTCAATGTTAAAATAACATCTACTTTCTTTGCTTTATCATTATCTAGTAGATCTAATTTTTTCTTTTCTCTATCTTTAGTATCAATTAAATCAACAATTTCACATTCTGGCCAAACTTTTAAAATACGTTCAATAATTTCTTTTTTGAAAATATGTTTATTTTTTTTCCTTACAAGTCTGCCGTTAAATGGACAAAATATAATAGTCTTCTTTTTGTTTTTCATAATAGTTTCAAAATCATTAAAAAGTTCATCTTTTTTATATATTACAAACGAGAAATTAAAACTCTCAATATGTTTAATATTTTCTCTCCAATGTTTGTCGAGCGGCAGATAGAACTTATCAAACTTATCAAATTCTTCTTTTGGAATTATATTGTTCTTGTCTCCACGAAAAGGAGTTGCCGTTACAAACCAAAGAGAACTACTTTGATTTCCATTAATAGTTCTAACCATTTGACCTATTTGATTCGATATAAAATCTGAATATAATATATGATGAGCTTCATCAATAACAACAGATGTATTATCAAAATCTTCCATTGTTAATTTCGCTTTACTAAATACTGTTGCTAAAGCTTGATGTGTTGTAATTAAAACTCTTTCATTGTTATTATTTGTGAAATTTTTCTTTTTTAGAAATTTTTCAATCATCTTTTGTTTTTTAGTATATTTACCACCACAAAGATCATTTAAAATATCCCAATGAATTATACTTCCATCATCATATTTAAGTATAGCTTTTCCAAATGATTTAGCAATAAGTGTTTGAGGTACAGCTATAATTACTTTATGATCTTTTGAATGTAATAACCTATATGCCATAATAAAATTAATTATGGCTGATTTACCACTTCCTGGAGGTTGGGTTAATAAAAATCTTATTGAATCTCTAAAATTATTAAATACTTCACTCTGATTACCTCGCATACTAAAAACTTTAATATCTGAATTAAAAGTATCTCCTACTTCTTCGCTTTTTCCACCTAAGAAATTAGCAAATTTTTTAATAGTTCTACTAAATTGTTCAACAATCATATTTATTTCTCCTTTTAGATAAGTATTTAAACTTTTTAGTTATTCTATTATTTCTATATGAAACTGAAGAAAATAAAAATAATTATCGGCAAGAATCTATTTCTAGATCTTGCCGATAAATTTATATTAGAAAAACGACCGCTTTAAACATTTACATGATAACATTATCGCAGTTGACAAATCTGGATCGCTAACCATAGCGAATCCACATCCCCATTCTCCTGCTCTTCCATCCCAGTCACATCTGAAGGAACTTCCATTGGAACATTTCCCCCAAGCTGCACCTTCATATCTGTTATACTCTGTAATTCCACACTGACCAGCATAACCCGGTCTTATAAATGTAGTTATTAACAGAATAGCCACCATTGCAACCAACAGAACTGATAAATTGATTATTCTTTTCATGATTTCTCCTTTTTTTATTTTATTTTTAACTCTTTTCTTTTACATATCTTTTCTGATATTTTCCACAAATTTTACAAGTTCTTTCTTGCATAACTCTTTCATAATCAATTAATTTTCCAATAGGAACTCCATTAATAAGTCTTTGTTTCGTCCAATCTTCAATTATTACTTCACTCCATTTATTCCAATCATGGAAGATGTGCATCAATTTTTCACCTTTCTAACTCTTTTCTTCTTCGGTTTTTCAACTGGAGGTAAAGATTGAGCAATTTTATCAATATGATCATCTGAGATTTCAGATCTATTGATAATTGAATCAGGTGGTCTATCAAAAGTTGTTTCTTCAACAATTGATCGAAGTCTTTCACCAAAAGAAGGCACTTTTTCTTCTTTTATCGCTTCAATGGAACTTCCAAAACAATAACAACATTGATCTTTAAGATATTTTTTTAATTCTTCAAATTCTTTGGGAATTAAAGTAAGACCAATATTTTCATTCCCAACAGTAATTGTCATCTTACTTGCCAATTTTTCAATTGTCAAATCATGAGTATCTAAGTTAATTTCAACAACATGATCAAAATTCAAAATTTTATTATTTATCATCATCAGTTTCATACTTCCTCCTTTTATTTTATCTATATATTTCTATATAAGATTATTAAATATACAAAAATTATTTTTTATTAAATCCACAATATTCAAATCTTACTTTAATATTTTTCAAATCTATATCATTAATATTTTTAATTTTAATTTTGAGAGGATGAATTAATCCTTCTGGTGGAATAATTTCTGATGATTGATTAAATTCAGGTAAGAATTTTATAACATCTGGATATTTTCCAGGATTTGCAAAAATATCAAATATACGAAATAATTTATCTGGATCTTCATTATATAAAAGATTATCTGCAAATTCTCTACAAGAACTAGAAAATTCATTATTAATTACTATTTTCATTTCTATTGGATTAACCCACAAACCAGGTATTTCAGAAGTTACATATTGATCTTTACGAAAAGCTATTTTTCCTCTCTCTATATAAAAATTAGACATAATACGTTGAGAATCTCGACAATTTGATTCTTCTAAAAGATCAATAATTTCTTGTTTAACTTTCCTATAAAATGGATTAATTTGAATTCTAGTTATAATATTTAAATCTACAACACTCAAACCAATTCTATTTATTTTGTAACCTTCATAATTGATAATATATTTTTCATATTCTGGTCTATTATAGATTATTCTTAACATATCTACTAGTTTTCTCATCTGTTCTTGCCGATGACTAATATTTCTATAATCTTTCATAATATCATCAATTGTTATTAATTTAATATTATTTCTAAGAATCTTTTCAATTTTACCTTCTAAAACATTAATATCCATAGTAATTAAAATTAAATCATCTATTCTTGATGTTTTGATGATTTTATAATTTTTTATATAACCTAATGATGTAGCTACTATTTGATCTTTTTGAAGTTGAAAATTATTAACATCTGAAACACTATAAATAAGTGTACCAGTACACATTTCTACAGCTTCACGAAGACCATTATTAATTGCTTCTTCTTTTGTTATTCCTGTTCCAGTAATGATAACTGCCCATGAATTTGTTGTTAATAAAAGAAATAATATTAACAACATTAATTTTTTCATAACCATTCTCCTTTAAAAATAAAAATTTTGGGCTAACCTAAGTTAGCATTAGCCCAAAAATTTGTTTAATCTTTCTTTTCTTTAACTATGAAATGGTTACTGTTGACAAATTCTCTCCAGTCCATTTCAACACCATTAATTGTTGTTTTATTTGTTTCATAATTGAAATTCTCGAAAAATCTATTCCACGGAAATATCATTATATCTCCTGTATGTCCGAGCTGATCGAAAGCGTAAGGTTTTCTTATCGGCAAACCTTCTATTACTCTCCATACTCGATACATATTTTCCAGAAAGATTTTGCCGGTCTTTCTCTGTGCACGCATATGAATATGAAGAGGAGTAAGATATCCTTTTATGGTTTTTCCTTCCTTCTTATTCATTCTTATATGCATATCTGCTGTTGTAACATATTTTGCCGGTAACTGACTTCTCAATTCTTTCAATTCTTCATTGAGTAATCTCAATTTTTCATTCTTTTCTTTTTCAAACTCAATTATCAATTCTTTTGAAACCTGTGAATTTTTTAATTTGTTTTTATCTTTAGTGTTATCTTTAATCATTCTAATCTTAATATTTGTTTTAGCTTTTAGAGAATCTTCAATCTTATCAAAAATCTCTCTTAAAGAATCAACTGTTATTGCTCTTTTCTTACTTTCTTCAATAAGAGTTGGAGCATTAACCTGTTCCTTAAAAGGAACAACAAATGTTGCCAATACACGATCATTTAATTTCTTCTTTTCATCTTCATATACCTTTAAATATGTATCATTCTTGTTCTTAAGAAACTGAGCAACACACTTAACTGTAGTTGTTTTGCCGTTAACATTGAAGATGAAGAACATACCAGCTTTTCTTTTCGGAGCAAGATTTTCAACATGTTCCAAATATTCCAAAGGACTCCCACATGCAACAAGCTGCATTTTATCCTTACCTGATCTTGTTTTTGTTTTAAGACCAGTTTCTGAATCAATTTCAACTTCTTCACTTCTTATCTTTATAGGACAAGTTGTGTGAGTATTTGAAGATAACATCATTGTGTGAGGAGGATTACAGCCACATTTTGCAATCCAGTAACCTGGAACAATACCAAAATATGCCAATACTTTTGAAAAAGTATTGAATTTCGAAATATTTCCAATTTCTGCCATTAATGCACCAGCAAGCCTTTCAGCAACACCTGTTACATTTGTGAAAAAGTGTTTCCAAAGATCTGTTGTTTGAACATTCTCTATAAGAATGTCTCTGGCTTTAAATTCATTCTTTTCAAGATCAAAGTATAAATCTTGCATCTTTTTTGTTATAGGAAATTGATTCCTATATCTTGCAAGAAGATGATTGCCAAATTGAATTCTTTCTTTCTGAACTCTAACAAAGGTCCGTTCAAGAAGTCGAACTTCCATATTTATTAATTCAATTAGTTCTGCATGAGTTAGAGTTGATGGGTCAACAGGAATTATATCCTTTACTTTCAACTTATCAACTTCTGTAAATTCGTGTTCATCAAATTTTTCAAAATCAAATGTAGAATTAGTTTCTTCCGATTCAATTCCATTAAGATCATTTTGAATTTTTTCTACAAAATTTTTCTGATCTTCTGCTGTTAATTCTTTTCTTACCATTTTCTTTGCCATGTGTGTTACTCTCCTTTTTTATTATTTTTTGGAAAAAATAATGTGTTCAATTAATAATTTGTTTTTCATTTCTATATTATTTCTATATGAAATCAATGAAAATTAAAAATTATCGGCAAGAATCTTTTTCAAGATCTTGCCGATAAATATCATAAACAAGTGATATATTTAATTTCATCTCTAATTCATATTGTGTGATTAGTTTATAGAGATCCAATAATTCATACGTGAATGATAAAGTTAAGAGTTGCAATAATTCATATTTGTCGGATAGCTTTAATAAACTGGGTAATTCATAGCGCCATTTTAGTTTTCACAGTGTGACTGATTCATATAACTATACTTGATTTAAAATTGTTAGTAATTCATAACTTTGTTTTATTTTTCATAAGTTGGCTAATTCATAAATGCACATTAGTTTTAATGAATATAATAATTTTTTGCCGATAAAAGTTTCAATAATACATTAACTCTTTCAAAGTTCGTTTTCTATCACTTGAATCTCTTTCTGTACCATTGTTATCCATCATAAAACAATTTCCATCATTAAGTCTATTTAATGCTGATTCACTAACACAACTATCAAATTTATTCATCATCATCAAATCAAGAACATCTTTATTTTCTTTTTTCTTTCTCATGTATTCTCCTGATGTATTTAGTTTCATATGTTACTAATAGATTTAAATAATTCCATAATTTATATTTTTTGTTATTATCTTCTCCAGTTTATATTTATAAAAAAGTAATCATCAATTTGACGAGCTACAACAATTGTATATCCTTTATCTTTTAATAAATTAACAAGTTTATCTTGCACATCTTTATCATCTTTTAAATAGTTTAATCTAATTTCACATTCATAATGATTTTTAGCTATAGCTTCTTTAACACTATAATCTATATAACTAATCATTCTTCTAAAATCACTATTATGATCTACTGCTTCTTTTGCTTCTTTTGCTGTTATAAGTTCTTCTTCTTTCATAAATATTTTTCCATTACACATTCAATCTTTTCACAAACTATCTTTTGAAGTCTGTTTTTAGTTTCAAGAGGAATATTTACTAACATCATAACTTCTTTAGCTGCAAGAATTATTTCTCTTATTTCTTCTGGTAATTTTGTTGTTATATGTGGTTTTTTACTTATATCATCAGGGTTCATTTATTTCTCCTTTTTAGTAAACTGATCTGTAACTATTTTTGCATAAAGTCCAGATTGTGATTCTTTTTCTTTTTTCCAGAAATCACTAATAGTTCTAAATATGTTTTTCTTTTTAAGAATTATTGTATTATTTTTACACCATTGATCAATTTCATCTCCATTTAAATTAAAGTGATATGCAATCGCATTTGCAACAATAACTTTAATTTCATCATAATTATCTTCAAGATCTTCTTTTGTGTAAATATATGTGTTCATATTTATTCTCCTTTTATTCTCCAAACAGGAGCTTCAACATGTCCTGTTGAAATAGTTCTTCCAGTATTTTCAAATAGTCCAGTTGCAAAACATGCTTCTGCAAATTCCACATTTTCAGACCAATCTTTGATTATAATTTCATTTTTTCCTAATATAGCATCTATAACATTAGTTGTTAAAGTTCCAAATGGTTCAACAAAACCATCTTCATCTTCAACAGTTGATGTAATTGCTAATCTTCCATTTGAATATTTAGCTTCTTTTAAAGTTACTATTTCATCAAATACAGTTATTTTAGTTCCATTTATCATTTGTATTCTCCTTTTTGTTAAATATCGGCAAGACCATATTTCAGATCTTGCCGATAAATTTTTATTTCTTAACTAAATGAAATTCTTTATCACCATCACTAATACAACGATAAATTTCAGTTAATTTACTACCATAAATTAATTTTTTAAACAGATCATCACATTGACATCTATTTAAAAATTTAATATTTTTCTTAACTTCATTTATATCAATTGTAAATTCTTTTAATTCTTCTTCCTTTTTATACTCATATATATGCTCACACATTGGAGCAAATATTTTTCTAAAATCTTCTGCCGATAAAGTATTTGAATATTCTCCATCAATTGAAAATCTTATAGCATATTTTCTTTCAGTTCTTTTTCCTTTATTAGTTACAACATGTCCCCAATATTTCCTATAATCATCATATCTTTCAGTTCTATTATTCTTAGATAGATAAAATGATTCTTTATCAATATGAAAACATTTCATTTTAAATTGTTCTGGTTTTTCACTTTTAGTAATTTTTATATCTAATTTATCTTCAAAATATTTTACAACAACTTTTTCATCAGTTTTAAGAGCATATCTAAGAGCAATATAAGGATCTGCTCCTTTTTCAAGTAAAAAATTAATAACACCATCACGTCCATTAACAATAGCTCGTCTTAAAGCAATTCCATCATTATAATTAATATCTATTTCTGGATTATTTTTTATTAAAGTTTTAAGTTCTTCAAAATATCCATATGTACATAGATCAATTAATTGGGCATATAAGACATGTGAATATTCTTTTTTATATTTAGACTTACTATCATTTAATATTTTTTCTCTCAAATATTCATAAACATGAGTATTTTTTTCATTTGGCCAACAAGTATCTGAATTAACATACTTAATATCTGCTCCATTTTCTATTAAATATTTAACAACATCAAGATAACCATTTCTAACAGCTTTTATTAATGCTTTTCCACAATTATAATTAATATCTATTTCTGGATAATTTTCTTTCAAAAATTTAGCGGCAGATAATTGTGCTTCTGCACAAGCTTTAACAAACATTTCATTTAAGTGTTCTATTGTTTCTTCTCTCATTTTATTTATCTCCTTAATCATCTAGTATTTTTCCATCATTCTGTAAAACTATGTTGTTTTTAAATTTTTTTAGTTGATATGAAGTTGAAATATTAATATCTGGAGTATCTTCAATTAACATTTTTCTACTGCCACAATAAAATCTTCTGATATTATTTGTCATCAAATCAACTAAATCGTAATGATCTTCTTTTGCCATTATTTATTCTCCTTCTTATTTTATATAACTTCTGTTATGATTATCCTTTTACAAATCTTTTTAGCTATTTTAACAGTTTTTTCAACTGTATTACTACCATATTCAATGGTGATTTGCCGATTTTCATAATCTCTAAAATCAATTTCATATTCAGTCTTATAATTTTTCTTTGTTGAATCCATATGAATAATATAAAATTTTATAATTAGAACATCAAGCAGATAAACATAATATTCAATTTTTCCATTCTTTGTAAGCTTTTCGCTCTTTACAAATTTCATTTAGTTATTCTCCTTTTAGATTTCTTCATAAAATAATATATGACATTTTGGACATGTATATATTTTCTTATCATCAAATACAACATTATTAGACATAAA
>Ga0114951_10004602_pt1 | contig 13298 bp, 11 predicted proteins | sample AM7aDNAmetaG_FD_88677 | JGI IMG/M metagenome (GOLD analysis project Ga0114951, IMG submission 88677) | Freshwater microbial communities from Finland to study Microbial Dark Matter (Phase II) - AM7a DNA metaG | ecosystem: Environmental > Aquatic > Freshwater > Lake | place: Finland: Lake Alinen...
ACAGTAAGTGGAGCTGTGGAATTGAATACTTTGGCAGCATCCATGCTTATGGTGCCTGTGTTGGCAATAATAACTCCGCCTGCGGAAATAAAGGGTGTTATCCATTCAGCACCAGTTGTTCTTGAAGTAGAAGTATTATATTGAAGAGTTGCATTTGATCCATAAGTGGGAGCTGCAGACACCGTGGCTATATCCTCAAGTGAGAACACTCCTGTAACGGTCGGTGTGTTTGAAAAGGTTTTCAAGCCAGAATTTGATACAGTGAGATTATTGAAAGTAGTAGCAGTGGCAGAAAGCGTCTGAGCACCGGCACCACTGAAATTTACTGTTCCTGTTCCTGCACTAAATACCGTTCCTGTTCCATTCCAGGCTGTACTGCTCACTGCATTAATATTGAGGATACTGCTTCCCCCGTTTAAAGTACCGGCAGTTAATGTAACTATTCCTGAAAAGGAATGCGTTAAAGCAGATCCTAGATTTAAGTTACCACCAGACCCATTTACTGTGAGTGCTCCTCCATTCACACTTCCGATCAACGTTGCTGTTCCTGAGGTTTTAGTCAGTGTAACAGTACCCGTCGTAGTAAAACCTCCAATGGATTGTGTTGCAACTGTTCCTGCAATGGTAACCCCTCCTGATCCATTCGTTAGCGTGCCTGCATTAATAAAATCACCATGGAATGTCAATAGGTTTGCACCAGGCGTTAATGTAGCACCATTATTGATATTCAATGGAACACTCGTATTATTCCCTATCTGAACAGCACCTGGAGTTGTTATGGCTCCGGTATTTTTTATTATAATTCCACCTGTACCGACAAAAGGACTTATCCATTCCTCAGTTGAGGCAGTTCTTGCTGTGGCAGTATTATATTGCAGCGTTGCATTCGCACCGTATGCCATAACCCCGACAGTAACAACAACCGTTGCTGTTCCTTCTATTGAGAGTATACCATTAACCGTGAGTGACGATGCAAAAGTTTTTATACCGGAGCCGGAAAAGGTAAGATTGTTATAAGTAGTTACCTTTGCGGTCTGTGCCACACCGTAATAATTGACAAGATTACCTGCTGCGGTTGCTGTTAGTGTAGTTACGTTAGCAGTGCCTCCTAAATTTAATATTCCATTCGTTCCATTGGTAAGGTTCCCTGCGCCTGATAATGCCGTTCTTACAGTAAACGTTCCTGTATTCGTGGGTGATCCGGTAACGGCAACACTGCCGATTGATGTAACCGTAGATCCGCTGATTGTTTTAGTTGCACCACTGAAAGTATGCACTCCTGTGCCTGCTGCATTGAAAGTCGTTGCATTATTTGTAAAATTACCGCCGAAATTAAAGGTATTGGTGGAACCGTTTCCGGTTGCCGGTTCATTCCACACAGCACCGCTGTTGAGTGTGACGTCTCCTGTAAGTGCAACTGCACGTGCTGTTCCACTGGAGGAAGCCCAGTATATTGCACCACTCACACTTGTAGTTCCCATAACAGTCAGTGCTCGGTTAAAATTAAGTCTAGCGCCGCTATTGATTGTCAGTTTCTGAATAGTATAAGGCCCGCCGCTGCTTCTGGTAATTGCACCTGTATTGGCTATAATCACACCACCGCTTCCAGAAAATGTAGTCGGCCACTCAACACCAACTGTAAACGCTGCCGGTTTGTTGTACTGCAAGGTTGCCCCCGAACCATAAGTAGGTACTGTCGACACCGTTGCCGTTCCTTCCAACGATAACACTCCGTTAACAGTAACAGTTGTTGTCGTCTTTGCGCCGCTGCCTGAGAGTGTAAGGTTGGAATAGGTGGTCGATTTAACGGTTTGTGCACCACCAGCATAATTAACGGTGTTGCCCGTAGCAGTTGCTGTAAGTGTAGTTATTGTGGAAGTGCCCCCGATATTGAGAATTCCTGTTGCAGCATTGGTCAATCCGCCTCCGCCAGTGAGTGCCGTTCCAATTGTTAAAGAATTATTATTTGTATAAGTACCTGTTACAGCGATATTGGCAATGGATGTAAAGGAAGCCCCGCTAAATATCTTAGCCGCACCACTAAATGTATGTGTACCGGTACTGGTTGTGAAAGTGGTCGAATTATTTGAAAAGCTTCCCGAACAAACTACCGTTGCTGCTCCGGTCTCATTCCAAATACCGTTTATTGTGATATCACCGTTCACTGTGAAAGTAAAGGCAGCTATATCGAGCTTGCTGCCAAAGTTTATGGTCAATCCTGCACAGGTTGTATTAGCTCCCACTGAAACTGAATTTCCACCTGTTGTTGCTATGACAACCTGATCCGTCGTTAATGGTACCGCGTTTCCTACCCAGGTTGAAGTGGTTCCCCAAGAACCACCGGTTGCTGTACTTGTTATTATTGCAGCAATTGCATTATTTGATAAAAAGAATAAAATAAGAACAAGGGAAAACACCAAGTTTAAATGTTTTATTTTCATAGCTATTAAAATAATTTGTTTGATATAAAATTTATTTCAACTAATTCAATATCAGTATAAATAATGAATACGTTTATTGAAAAAGTTAATTTTTATATGTTCGTTTTGAAACTTTTGGGGTTATTACAAATGCAATTATTAGAACTAACTGTAAATTAAACACATATATTACCCATCATGGTAAGGAATATGACTCAATGTTATAAGTATAAATACAAATTATCCTGTGAAAATCAGAGAACTAAATATTTATAAGACAATTCATCATTAATGAGCATTGTATTATTAAATACGTTATTTGATGTAAAATACCTTTTAATGTAATAATATATACAAAGATTAATTCTTTCCTGACTTAAAAAATTATATAATTCTAGAAAATATTTATATAATTCACACATTTTATTGTTAATCTTAACACATTATGATGATATGGCCATTATGATACGGCAATTATGAGTAATTAATCACCAGGCGATTGCTTTAATTCTTTCAGAAAAATAATACATTTGCAAAAAAAAAATATGGCAAAAGTACTGGGCATGGGTAATGCACTTATTGATATTGTTGCTCTGATCAGCACCGACGATCTGCTCACTCAGTTAAATATATTAAAAGGCAGCATGCAGCTTGTCGAAAAACATGTTTCAACCGGCCTTACACTGCAGATCAGGGATTCTATACAAAAAACAGCCTCCGGGGGTTCTGCAGCCAATACTATTTATGGACTTGCTCATCTTGGTGTCGAAACAGCATTTTTAGGTAAAATAGGTAAAGATGAATGGGGTGAGTTTTTTCTTCAGGATCTGGAGAACAGTCGTATCAAACCACTTCTTATTAAAAGTCAGAATGAATCAGGAAGGGCTATAGCCCTGATCAGCCCGGACTGTGAACGAACTTTTGCTACCTTTCTTGGCGCTGCCGTAGAACTTTCTGCAGAAGATATTTTACCTGAACATTTCGAAGGATATGATGTGTTTCACGTGGAAGGTTATCTTGTACAAAATCATGAATTGCTTAAAAAATCACTTAAGCTTGCAAAAGAAAACAATCTGATTGTATCCCTGGATTTATCCAGTTATAATATAGTAACAGAAAACCTTGATTTTCTGCATGAGATTATTTCCAAATACGTAGATATTGTTTTCGCCAACGAAGATGAAGCCAGGGCATTTACAGGAAAAGAACCTGAAGAAGCGCTGGATGCAATATCTGAACTTTGTGATATTGCCATTGTTAAAATCGGAAAAAACGGTTCACTGATTAAAAGGGGCAATGAAAAGTTCACCGTGGGCATTATCCCCGCCAACAGCATTGATACAACCGGTGCCGGCGATCTCTATGCATCAGGGTTCCTTTATGGAATGATTAAAAACAAAACTCTGGATAAATGCGGTCTTCTCGGTTCATTACTTTCAGGTAAAATAATTGAAGAGCTCGGTGCCAAATACCATCCTGATAAATGGGATGAACTCAGGAAATTAGTCGAAGCTATATAGCACGTACATTCAGGTTCCAACGCAGAAAAGAATTAATGTCAGTATTATAAAGCGATGCACCTGATTAAGCTGCAGTTCTTCGTATATTGTTTTCAGTAAAATGAGTGGATAAAATTCCCTTAATGGATTTGATTTGGATTTTTTTAGCCATTAAAATTTCGGGGAACTGGAGTGATTAAATACTTTTTCACAAATTAAATGGCAACTTTTTCAAGGAACCGGCTATAATGAGTTATAAATCACAGGCAGATTCCGGAATTAATTTTTTTATCCGTTAAATTTTTATAAATTTGCAGGCCTTTTTAAAAAATCCATAATAAAAACATTATAAAATAAGATACAAATGAAGGTATATCAAACAAAAGAGATCAGGAACCTGGCACTTGTAGGCGGGGCAAAATCAGGGAAAACAACCCTGGCAGAATGTATTCTTTTTGAGGCTGGCCTGATCAATCGCCGGGGAACTATTGAAGGGAAAAACACTGTTTCCGATTACAGGGATATAGAACTGGAACGGCAGAATTCGGTTTCCTCAACGGTACTTTATGCAGAATATAGCGGAAAGAAACTCAATATCATTGATTGCCCGGGTTTTGACGATTTTCTGGGCGAAGTGGTTGCGGCGCTCAGAGTGTCCGACACGGCCGTGATGGTGGTTAATGCCCAGAATGGTGTTGAAGTCAGTACGGAGATTGCATGGAGAAATGGAATCCTTAATCAGACTCCGTTTATGTTCATCATCAATCATCTTGAACATGAAAAAACAAACTTCGACGAAACTATGCGTCAGCTGAAAAGTATGTTAAGTCCTAAAGTCACCGTTGTTCAATATCCGGTAAACACAGGAATAGGGTTTAATTCCATTGTTGACGTGATGAAAATGAAGATGTATAAATTCGCCGCCGATGGTGGAAAACCTGAGATTCTTGACGTGCCTGCCAGCGAAAGAGCCAAAGCTGAGAAATTACAGGGCGAGCTCATTGAAGCAGCTGCTGAAGGGGATGAAGCCTTAATGGAAATCTTCTTTGATAAGGGGACTCTTTCCGAAGGTGAAATCATCAAAGGTCTTAAACTTGGTATGGTTAAAAGGAATATTTTTCCTGCTTTCTGTATTTGTGCAAAACATAATATGAACGTTGCCTCCGTGATGGATTATATCACCGAAATTGCTCCCGGCCCGGCAGAAACTGCTCCGGTAAAAACATCGGCAGGGAGAGAGGTCGAATGTAATGCATCCAATCCTCCGATGGCTTTTGTTTTTAAAACATCATCCGAATCCCACCTGGGAGAAATTTCTTTCTTTAAAGTGTATTCGGGCGAAATAGCAGAAGGAATGGATTTGCTTAACCCAAACCGTAGTTCAAAAGAAAGGATCACACAGATTTTCGCCATGTGCGGGAAAAACCGTGAAAAAGTGGACAAGATACTTGCCGGCGATATCGGAGCCACCATTAAATTAAAAAATACCCATACAGGCAATACCCTCATCAGCCAGAAAGGTACAGAAGAAACGTTTGCCCCCATGAATTACCCTGACCCCAAACACCGGGTTGCCGTTAAAGCAAAGAACTCAGCTGATGATGAAAAAATTGGCAGCATTCTGAATGATCTGCGTAAAATCGATCCCACGCTCCTCATGGGATACTCTAAAGAATTAAAACAACTTATTTTACAGGGACAGGGTGAATTACACCTGAATATTGCCAAATGGCACCTTGAATCCGTCAATAAAATTGATGTGGATTATATTGCTCCAAAAATACCTTACAGGGAAACCATTACCAAACCTGCAAAATCAATGTACCGCCATAAAAAGCAGTCAGGTGGAGCCGGACAGTTTGGTGAAGTGCACCTGATGATTCAGCCATGGTTCGAAGGTATGGTCAACCCAACTGATTTCCCTATCCGCGGAAAAGAAGAGCATGAGCTGCCCTGGGGAGGAAAATTATTATTCTTTAATTGCATAGTTGGCGGAGCTATTGATGCCCGCTTTATGCCTGCCATTTTGAAAGGGTTAATGGAAAAAATGGAAGAAGGGCCTCTGACCGGCTCTTATGCCAGGGATATCGCCGTTTATATTTATGACGGAAAAATGCACCCGGTCGACTCCAACGAAATTTCTTTCAAACTGGCCGGAAGACACGCATTTAAAGAAGCCTTTAAAAATGCAGGGCCTAAAATTCTTGAACCTATTTATGATGTCGAAGTAATTGTCCCCGAAGATAAAATGGGTGATGTCATCACCGACCTCCAGGGAAGAAGAGCTATCATCATGGGCATGGACAGCCAGGGCTTTTACCAGGTAGTAAAAGCAAAAGTTCCTCTTGCTGAAATGAACCGTTATTCAACTGCTTTGAGTTCTATCACCAGTGGCAGGGCTACCTATACTATGAAATTTGGCGAATACACACAAGTTCCGCCTGATGTTCAGACCACTTTGCTTAAAGCATACGAAGAACAGGAAAAAGACGAAGAATAAAATCCTTTTTATTCTGCGAAGCCCGGCAAAACACCGGGCTTTTTTTATGGACCGGGTTTTTTAACATTATTTATTTCTTATACTTATAAATTATTGTAATTTTGCACCTGCCATAATGACAGTTTTTTAATAAATCTATTGATAATAACTTCATAGATTTGTCTTAAATCATTGAATATCATGGACATAACATCCATAAAATTAAGATACGGGATCATCGGAAACTCTTCTTTGCTCGACAGAGCAATCAATATAGCTTTACAGGTAGCCCCGACCGACCTTACTGTTTTAATAACAGGAGAAAGCGGTACCGGAAAAGAGGTTTTCCCCCAGATCATTCACCAGAACAGTTTACGCAAGCATGGTCAGTATATAGCCGTAAACTGCGGAGCTATTCCCGAAGGCACTATAGATTCTGAATTGTTCGGACACGAAAAAGGATCATTTACCGGCGCACATGAAGCCCGAAAAGGTTATTTTGAAGTAGCTAACGGTGGTACTATTTTTCTTGACGAAATAGCAGATCTGCCGTTATCAACCCAGGTGAGGCTTCTCAGAGTTCTTGAATCAGGCGAATATCTCAGGGTCGGCTCTTCGAAAGTTCAAAAAACCGATGTCAGGGTTGTCGCTGCAACCAATGTGAATATCCCTGCTGCAATAAATACCGGAAAGTTCAGGGAGGACCTGTTCTACCGCCTGAGTAATGTGCCGATACAAATGCCTGCTTTAAGGGAACGGCCGGAAGACATTATCCTGCTTTTCAGAAAATTTTCCTCCGACACAGCTGAAAAATACCGCATGCCCCAGATACTGCCTGATGAAGAAGCAAAAAGCCTGTTGCTTCACTATCGCTGGCCGGGGAACATACGTCAGCTGAAGAATCTTGCCGAACAGATCTCCATTATCGAAACTACGCGAACCATCAGTGCAGAAACATTGAGAAGTTATTTGCCTGAACCTGTTGAAAATTTTCCGGCCATTTATAATAAACCTGCAGAAAGTGGGTTTGAATTCTCGGACAGAGAACTTCTTTATAAGGTTCTGTTTGAAATGAGAAAAGACATCAACGACATGAAAAAATTAGTTGCCGATATTCTTCAGACAGGAGATATGAATAAAACCATAGAAGGCAACAATGCACATCTTATCCGTAAACTTTATGACGATGTGGAGTATATGGAAAACGGTGAGCCGGGTGTTAAACTCCATCAGCCCTCAGGACAGGAAGTTCACGAGCCGATTGAGGAATCTGAAATTGTGGAAGAATCATTATCCATTGCACATAAAGAAATGGACCTGATACGAAAAGCGCTGCAAAAATATAACGGCCGCAGGAAAAAGGCCGCTGACGAACTGGGTATTTCTGAACGCACTCTGTACAGGAAGATTAAAGAATACAATGTGGAATAAAGAATGAAAATTAAAAACATATACATTTCCTTCTTTCTCATGATCATAATAAGCGGATGTCATGTATATTCGTTTACCGGAGCTTCCATATCACCGGATATTAAAACAATCACCATCAGGCAATTCCAGAACAATGCCTCTTATGTCCAGCCCAGGCTTACTCAAATACTAACCGATGCCCTGAAAGACCGTTTTATGTCTCAGACCTCACTTAATATCATACCTGACAATGCCGACCTCTTTCTGTCCGGTACCATAACAGATTACAACACTAAACCTGTTGCTATTCAGGGCAACGAAACTGCCGCTTTAAACAGGCTTTCCGTAACTATCTCTGTAAAATTTATCAATAAAAAGAATGAGAAACAGAATTTCGAATCACCTTTTTCGAGATACAGGGATTACCAGAGCACCCTAAGCCTGTCCGCAGTCGAAGATCAGCTTCTTAAAGAAATTACGGACGAATTGGTTGACGATATCTTTAACAAAGCTGTAGTAAACTGGTAGAGATCATGAGCATGCATAAAGACATTTTTAATGATATCATTGCTGTAAATGATTTCAGCGATGCCACGAAAATTCCGCTGCTGAATGAAGTGCTGTCCGAATACCCCTGCTGTCATCTTATCAGAATAATGTACATTAAATCTTTATATATCAATAAAGACAGCGAATTTGAACAGGAACTCCTGATATCTTCAGCATATATTTCTGACAGGGGAAACCTGCATCGGGTGATTCATGGATTGGATCAGGCTTTACAATTAACTATAAAACACTCATTTGCCCCGCTAACAAACATGAAAGACGATATTTCAAAAGAAGATCTGATCGAGCAGTTTATCCATTCGGAACCGGTAATTGGCCGGATTGCTGATAAGGAAAATACTTCTTTTTCAGGTAAAACAGACGAACTTGCAAAGAAAAGCATCACAGATAATGATGATTTTACCAGCGAAACCCTTGCTGAAATATATGTGAAACAAGGGAATATAAAGAAAGCTATTAAAATATATGAAAAATTAAGTTTGAAAAATCCAGAAAAAAGCAGTTACTTTGCAGCCAAATTAGAAAAAATAAAGAAAATTTAAAATTATAATCAAAAATGGGAGCATATATTTTTATTTCGGTGCTGATTATCATTGCATGTGCGCTGTTAATCCTTGTAGTATTGGTTCAAAATTCAAAAGGAGGAGGTCTTGCATCCAATTTTTCAACCTCCAATCAGTTTATGGGCGTTAGAAAAACAGCTGATTTTCTTGAAAAAGCAACATGGTCTCTTGCAATAGCATTGGTTGTACTCAGCCTTGTGACGATATTCATCATTCCTCGCGGATCAAGTGCCAAGAATGAAGAAAGCGAATTAAAAGATCAGGTGGAAAAGACCCAGGGAGGCCCGGTAAAAAATTATCAGGCACCTCCGCAACAACAGAACCAAACACCTGCTCCGCAGCAAAAAAGCAAATAGAAGGCAATTTTAATAATATTTATTATAATGTCAGAATGTCACTTATTCTGACATTATTTTTTAATCCTGTTGCTATACTGACAAAAAAATCCGGATATCATGTTTGGCATAAAATCTGAATACAGCGTCATCTAAAAAATAATGTTTAACATAAATAATAATAAAGTATGGAAAAATTAGGTAAACCTTTAAAAGACAGAGTCTTAGTAGAAGCAGCTGCTGCTGACGAAAAAACTGCCGGTGGAATTATTATTCCTGACACAGCTAAGGAAAAGCCCCAGAAAGGTACTGTTGTAGCTGTTGGCAACGGAAAAAAAGATGAGCCCATGACCTTAAAAGTGGGTGATAAAGTTCTCTATGGCAAATACTCAGGTACAGAGATCGTTATTGACGGGAAAAATTATCTGATCATGAGAGAAGATGATATTTACATGGTGATCTGAACTATAATTCATTAATAACAATAAAAAATTTAATAAAATGGCAAAAGATATCATTTATAATATCGAAGCACGCAATGCCGTAAAAAGAGGTGTTGACGCACTGTCGAATGCAGTGAAAGTAACTCTTGGTCCCAAAGGCCGCAATGTAATCCTTGAAAAATCATACGGCGCTCCCACTGTCACCAAGGATGGTGTTACCGTGGCAAAAGAAATCGATCTGAAAAACCCTGTTGAAAACATGGGTGCTCAAATGGTAAAGGAAGTTGCTTCCAAAACCAATGATGTTGCCGGTGACGGTACAACTACAGCAACCGTTCTTGCACAGGCAATCTTTACTACCGGTTTAAAAAATGTTACCGCAGGGGCAAACCCCATGGACCTGAAAAGAGGTATTGAAAAAGCAGTAGAAGCTGTTGTTAAAAATCTGAAAGAACAGACAAAACAGATTGGCGACAGCATTGAAAAAATTGAACAGGTAGCCAGTGTTTCAGCTAATAATGATGCTGAGATCGGAAAACTGATCGCTGAAGCTATGTCGAAGGTGAAGAAAGAAGGTGTTATTACCATCGAAGAAGCAAAAGGTATGGAAACCACGGTAAAAGTGGTTGAAGGTATGCAGTTTGACAGGGGTTATATTTCTCCTTATTTTGTTACCGATACCGAAAAAATGGAGACCGTTTATGAAAATCCTTTCATCCTCATCTATGATAAAAAGATTTCCGGCATGAAAGACTTTCTGCCTGTTCTTGAAAAAGTAGTGCAAACAGGTCGTCCTTTGCTGATAATTGCCGAAGATGTTGAAGGTGAAGCATTAGCCACCCTTGTTGTTAACCGCCTCAGAGGTTCTTTAAAAATTGCCGCAGTTAAAGCTCCCGGCTTTGGCGACAGAAGAAAAGAAATGCTGGAAGACATTGCCATACTCACAGGTGGAACTGTTATTTCTGAAGAAAAAGGATACAAACTCGAAGATTCTGAAATAACTTACCTGGGACAGGCAGATAAAATTACGGTTGATAAAGAAAACACAACCATTGTTAGTGGTAAAGGCAATAAAAAGGATATTGAAGGACGCATTGCCCAGATCAAATCACAGATAGAAAAGACCACATCGGATTATGACCGTGAAAAACTTCAGGAACGTCTTGCTAAATTAGCCGGAGGTGTTGCTGTTATTTATGTTGGTGCAGCCAGTGAAGTGGAAATGAAGGAAAAGAAAGACCGTTTCGACGATGCATTAAATGCAACCCGTGCAGCTATTGAAGAAGGCATTGTACCCGGTGGTGGTGTTGCATATATCAGGGCAATTCCTGCTCTCGACAAATTAAAAGCAAGTAATGATGATGAGCTGACCGGTATAGCCATTATAAAAAGAGCACTTGAAGAACCCCTGCGCCAGATCGTTGAGAATGCAGGTCAGGAAGGCTCTGTGATTGTTCAGAAAGTAAAAGAAGGCAAAGAAGACTTCGGTTTCAATGCCCGAACAGATAAGTATGAAAACCTGTATGCCTCAGGAGTTATTGACCCGACCAAGGTCACACGTGTTGCTCTCGAAAACGCAGCTTCTGTTGCTGGTATGCTGTTAACTACCGAATGTGTAATAGTGGAACATAAAGAAGAAAAATCTGCACCCGGAATGCCCGGAGGAATGCCCGGAATGGGTGGAATGGACGGAATGGGTGGAATGGACGGAATGATGTAAGATCTGTTCATCGAATAATATAAGGCAGCTCAGAACGGGCTGCTTTTTTTTTGCCTGAAGCTGATATTATTGTTCTTTTTTCGGTAGTGTGAAAAATTTTGTGTAAGTTCTGGGTAACTGTATTTAAAGGAATAAAGTATAAACCTAAAAATACAGTAAAATGGACGAAGAAAACAAAATTAACATTCCTGAAGACGCTTTCAAGAATATCAAAACCCAGGCTGAACTGGACGATTATTTTCACAAGCTATACAAACAAGCTGTAGAGAATATGCTCAAAGCTGAGATGGAAGAACATCTTGGTTATAAGAAAAATGAGAAAGCAGTTAAAGACAATAAAAACAGTCGAAATGGATTTAGCAATAAAACGCTAAAAACCAACATTGGGGATATTCCTTTAGATATTCCAAGAGACCGTGATTCATCTTTTGACCCCAAGATTGTCCCAAAACATCAGCGTATGTCGGCAAGGATAGAACAGGCCATCATAACCATGTATTCCAAGGGGATGACCACCCGGGATATTGAAGAAACAGTCAAAGACATATATGGGGTTGAAGTAAGCGAATCATCTATTTCAAACATTACCAGCAGCATAATAGAGGACATAAAACAGTGGCAAAACAGACCACTCAGCGATGTATATTTCGTGGTATGGCTGGATGGCATTGTGTTCAAAGTACGCCAAAATGGAAGAGTATCTAATAAAACGATATACATTATCATTGGGCTTAATGGGGATGGGATGAAAGAAGTTCTTGGTTTATGGATCAGTGAAACCGAAAGTGCATCCTTCTGGGTTAATGTTCTGTCAGATATTAAGGCCAGAGGGGTACAAGATATATTGATTGCTTGTACTGACAACCTCGCCGGAATAAATCAGGCAATCAATGCTGTATTCCCTGAAACGACCTCCCAGCTTTGCATTGTCCATCAGATAAGAAACAGTTGCAAGTATGTTGTCTGGAAGGAAAGGAAGCAATTTGTAGCCGATTTAAAAGCCATATACGGCGCAATAAACCGAGAAGCTGCTGCAGATGCTTTAATTGAATTTGAAGCGAAATGGGGAAGCAAATACGGGTATGCTGTTAAATCCTGGCAGAATAACTGGGACCGTCTTACAGCATTTTTTGACTTCCCTATGGAAATCCGCAGGCTGATCTATACAACCAATGTTATTGAAAGCCTTAATAGCACTATCCGCAAGTACACTAAAACCAAGACGGTCTTTCCTGATGATCAGTCTGTTATGAAGGCTGTCTATCTCGCCATCTGCAACATCCAGAAAAAATGGGTAAATCCAATCAGAGACTGGGGTATGATTTTAAATCAATTTATTATTAAATTTGAAACCAGATGCAAATTTTGAGGCAGTTACCCAATTACACAAAATTTTTCACACCCTCCTTTTTTTAACTAAATACTTTTATATTTGTTATTATGAATATTTAAATCCTCTGTTATGAACAAAAAACATTTTTTTACTCTTTCATTCATTTTTATCACTTTTATTGCTTTCTCTCAGAGCTGGCAGTCAAGTATTGATAAAATAAATAATCTCACCAAGTTATATGATCCTTACGTCAGGATATTCAGCTATAACGAATATACCAATAAACTCAAATGGGTCACCAAAGACGGAGATATCACCACCGAAGCATTGATGAGTGATATCACCTATTCTGCTGAGCCGTCGGGGAGCAATTATTATGTTACCTTTAAATGCAAAAACGGCTCCAAATGTATTGACTGTACTTACGGCGGAGCCACCGATGTGAGTTCTATCACTCTGACAAGCCATAGTGCTGCCGACCTTATCATTGAAGAAATTGACAATATTGCCAAATTCAAACCTTTAG
>Ga0114951_10004603_pt1 | contig 13297 bp, 11 predicted proteins | sample AM7aDNAmetaG_FD_88677 | JGI IMG/M metagenome (GOLD analysis project Ga0114951, IMG submission 88677) | Freshwater microbial communities from Finland to study Microbial Dark Matter (Phase II) - AM7a DNA metaG | ecosystem: Environmental > Aquatic > Freshwater > Lake | place: Finland: Lake Alinen...
GTATCTTGAATACGACGAGGTGATCGCCTATCTTGATGAGACTATCGAGCCTGCCTGGGTGACAAAGGTCGGGCAGCTCAAGAATATCCTGCTGCGGGGCAAGGAGGCTAGCGACCAGATACATATTCTTGGAGACGACAGCGTGCCGCTTGACTATCACATCGCCTGCAACAAGGCCGAGGTCATAGATTTCTCAATACTGCAGCAGGACGCTTTTGATCCTATTGATGCCTCAACCCCCCTGCGGCGGCAGCAGTACATGGTCAGCAGGGTTCTCTCTATTTGCGAAACGGTGCTCCTGTTTGACGGTTTCGAGGAGATAGCCGATTATTTCAAAAAACTGATCAACCTGCTGCGGCAGATGAACTATCAGGAATTTCACAGCCCTCGATTCAAGGAGCTTGAAGCCGATATTGATGCCCTGCTTGCCGAAAGGAGGGCCGTCGCATGAAGGCAAAGGCTTTTCAAAAAATATACACCCGTATCGAGAACATCACCAAGGCGACCTGTATGCTGGAGGCCGAGGGCATCTGCAATGAGGAAATGGCCATTGTCGACGGCAGGCCCGCCCAGGTCGTAAAGATTTACCGCAACAAGGTTACCCTGCAGGTTTTTCCTGGCACGCAGGGCATACCCACAAATGCCGAAGTTGTTTTTCTCGGCAAGCCGCCGACTCTAAAAGTTTCAGACGAGCTGAAGGGCCGGTTTTTCAATGCCTATGGAAGCCCTATCGACAATGGCCCGTCAGTTGATGGCGAGGAGCGCGAAATCGGCGGCCCGTCGGTCAATCCCGTGCGGCGCAAGCAGCCCTCGGAGCTTATCGCCACGGGCATAGCGGGCATCGATCTCAATAACACCATCGTCACGGGCCAAAAAATACCCTTCTTTGCCGATCCGGACCAGCCTTTCAACCAGGTCATGGCTGATGTGGCGCTGCGAGCCAAAGCAGACGTCATCATCCTTGGCGGCATGGGCATGAGCAATGACGACTATCTTTACTATCGCACGCTTTTTGAAAATGCCGGAGCGCTTGACCGCATTATCTGTTTCATGAATACCACCGAAAACCCGCCTGTCGAGCGCCTGCTCGTGCCCGACATGTGCCTGACGGCGGCAGAGTATTTCGCCCTTGACCAGAATGCCAAGGTGCTGGTTCTGCTCTCGGACATGACGCTGTATGCCGACGCGCTCAGCATTGTCTCAAACCGTATGGATCAAATACCCTCAAAAGACAGCATGCCGGGCTCGCTGTACAGCGACCTTGCAAAAATTTATGAAAAGGCGGCGCAGTTTCCCGGCGGCGGCTCTATCACCATCATCGCCGTCACCACGCTCTCAAGCGGCGATATCACGCATGCGATTCCCGACAACACGGGCTATATCACCGAAGGCCAGCTGTACCTGCGCCGCGATACCGACGTGAGCAAAGTCATCATCGACCCGTTCCGCAGCCTCTCGCGCTTGAAGCAGCTCGTTATCGGCAAGAAAACGCGGGAAGACCACCCGCAGGTAATGAATGCCTGCGTGCGCCTGTATGCCGATGCGGCGAGCGCAAAAACCAAGCTTGAAAACGGCTTTGACCTGACCGACTATGACCGCCGCACTTTGGCTTTCGCCAAACAGTATTCACGCGAGTTGCTCGCCATCGATGTCAACATAGACATTGATAGTATGCTCAAAACCGCATGGCAGCTCTTCGGCGGACATTTTACGCAGGACGAGGTCGGAATCAAGCAGGAGCTGATGGATAAATACTGGACAGCGGACATTTGCTAACAGGCTGTTGAAAAACGCACATCTGCTGCGTTGCGCTCAAGCATGCTTCACTGCGGCGTACGATAAAGTACACCTCATGTCGCATGATATCGTGCGCCTTGCATCTGAGCATTTTTGAACAGCCTGTATTAAGAGACTTTTTAAAGCCATGGCGATACTTTTTCAATACAATAAAACCTATCTGCAGCAGCTGAGCCGCGAGCTTCGGGTGCGGGAAAATGCCCTGCCCACACTTGCGGCCAAAGAGGCGGCCCTGCGCCTTGAGGTGCATAAGGCACGGCTGGAGGTGAAGGGTTTGGAGCAGGAGCTTGCCGCCCGCACTGAGGCACTGGCAAACACCTATCCCCTGTGGCATGAGCTGCCGGAAAAAATCATCACGGTCTCGCAGGTGCTGGTCGTCGATAAAAAAACAGCAGGTGTCAAGGTGCCACATCTTGAGCGCGTGGTTTTTGACATTGAACGCTACAGCCTGTTCAGTCAGCCTTCATGGGTGCCTGAGGGAATCGAACGTCTCAGGGAGCTTGCCGAGCTTGCCGCCAGAATCGATCTGGCACAAAAAAAAATGGCTGTGCTGGAGCATGCGCGCAAGAAAACGACGCAAAAGGTCAACCTCTACGAAAAGGTGCAGATACCGGCCTACCGCGAGGCAATAGTTAAGATCAAACGTTTCCTGGAGGACGAGGAAAGCCTTGCAAAGTCAGCACAAAAGATCCTCAAGGCGCGGCTGGCGCGCGAGGAGGCGGCATGATCACCGCCATGCGCAGGCTCGACCTGCTGCTCTATCACCGGGAAAAGGATTCTTTTCTGCATGAGCTGCAGGAGCTGGGCGTGGTGCATATTGTGGAAACCCCGGACAAAAACCCTTCTTCTCTTCAGGAGGTGGAAGACCGGATCAGGAAGTGCGAGCATCTCCTTAAAATTTTTAGCGCCATTGCGCCCGAGACACTGCCTGCGCAGCGCACCGATGCAGATCCGGCCGCGGTCATAGCAGAATTTGAAAAACTTGAAACGAGCGATGCCGGACTTGAGCAGGAGCTGCAGCACTGCCAGCGCGACCAGATGCTGCTTGCTCCCTGGGGCGAATTCGACTTTGGGCTTGTAACGCGGCTGCGGCTGGCGGGTCTTTCCATAAGGTTCTACCGCGCAGAACCGAAAAAATTCGTCTCCCTTACCCAACAGGAGTTAACAATCGCACTGATCAGCCGAAGCCGTCATCGCGTATTTTTCATGGCCCTAAACCTTGGTGAAGTGCCTGCCGTGGATGCCGATGAACTACTGCTGCCCGAACGGCCTTTGAGCGCGGTAACTGCGCGCATCGAGGAAATCAAACGCCTTCGCAGGGATATGGACCATGCACGAAAAGGCCTTGCAGCATACCGAGACATGCTTGCAGACTTTGCGGCAGGCCAGCAAAACCTGCGCCGCCAGCTCTCCGCCCGTCTTGATCTACAGGATCATGCCCAGGGTATGATAGTATCGCTTACAGGTTGGCTGCCCGCGGATAAAGAGCAGGGGGTTGCCCGCTTTCTTGACAGTTTTTGTGCCTGGCGCTGTTTTTACGACCCCGCCCCTGATGATGACGTGCCGGTGCTTTTAAAAAATGACCGCTTCACCCGTCTCTTTGAACCGATCACAAAACTTTTTTCGCTCCCGAACTATGGGGAATTTGACCCGACCCCGTTTTTTGCGCCTTTTTTCGCCCTCTACGTGGGTCTCTGCATGGGAGACATTGCCTATGGCGTAATTATCTTCATTGCCGCTGCAATACTCCATGCGCGGGTCGGCAAGCCGCTCAAGCCGCTCTGGAAGCTCATCATGGTGCTTGGGGCATCAACAACGGCAAGCGGCCTGTTGCTCAACTCCTTCTTCGGGCAGACGCTGTTTGGCGGCCAGAATATACCGCAGGGTTCGGCACTGCTGCCCTGGGGCGCACGCTACTTTTCGCCCCTTACGCCGGTGCCAGGGGCGAGGGGAACAATATATCCCATGATGAGCTTTGCGCTTCTGCTGGGTGTTATGCAGGTTGTGGTTGCACTGCTGCTTCGCACGGCAGGGCGCCTGCGCCACCAGGGACTTATCGCCGGCCTGCTCCCGATTTCATATATCATGTGCCTGGCTGGAGCCTTTGTCTGGGGCGCTGCCACCGACTTTATGCACCTGGGCATTTCTTCATTTGCGGTGGGTCCGTTAAAAATCGGGCCCCTGCTTGCAGCTGTCCCGCTGCCGGCAGGCAAAGCGCTGCTCTTCGGCGGGCTGGCCATTATGTTTCTGTTTAATAATCCCGATAAAAAAGTAGTCGTGCGGCTGCCCCTTGGCCTCTGGGAGCTTTTTGGTTTCGCCACAGGCATGTTCAGCGACATACTCTCCTATCTGCGGCTGTTTGCCCTTGGGCTGTGCGGCGGCATGCTGGGAGCTTCTTTCAATATGCTGGCTACCCGCATCATCACCACAAACGGCATTGTCGATTACGCATCTCCCCTGGTGCTGGTAAGCGCCCTTATTTTTGTGGCGGGGCATGCGCTCAATCTTACGCTGTCCATTGTCGGCTCTTTTGTGCACCCGCTGCGCCTAACTTTTGTAGAATTCTACAAGAACCTTGATTTTCAGGGCGGCGGCAGGCCCTATACGCCGTTTGCAGCATTGAAGCTGGGCAGTGGAACTTTAAAATCAAAAACATGAACGCGGCTTTACAAAGTTACGGGATCGATACGCGCAAAAAACAGATTCATTTTTAAAGGAGGATACTATGGAGGTGATGATTGCAATGGTTGGTCTTGGGCTTATGATCGGCTTGTCGGGAACAGGGTCCGCATGCGGGCTGGTCATCTCCGGGCAGGCGGTTATGGGTATGATCAAAAAAAGGCCTGACGCATTCGGCACCGGTCTTGCCATGGCCGCTGCACCGGCAACGCAGGGGCTGTATGGCTTTGTCGCCTATATTCTGTACAGCCAAAAAATCACCCCAGAGCTCACGATGTGGCAGGCGGGCATTGTGCTGGGCGCAGGGCTTGCCGTGGGGATTGTTTGTTGCATTTCAGCGATCTACCAGGGAATAATCTGCGCAAGCGGTATTGCCGCCTACGGAAGCGGCCATAATGTTTTCGGGCAGACGCTGGTGCTGGCGGCTTTCCCCGAGTTTTATGCGATCCTGTCGCTTGTGGTAGCCATTCTCATGCAGGGGCTGATGAAAATATAAAGGGCTTAGCGGCCTGTCGGCATCCGTCACTGTACAGTAAGCCTGACAGCAGGCTGGCCGTTATTGCCATTGTTCCCAACAGGATCAGTCTCGGGCTGCACAGTATCGCTCGTATCGGTTGAGCGGCTTCTGACGGTATAAATTCCCGGAGCAGGAAACACCACCTCAGTTTTCCAGAAAACCCATACATTATCGGCATCAATGCTTTTTACTATGGCAGCGTCCTGCCAGCTCGCGCCGCCGTCAGCGGTCACTTCAACGCGCTTGATTTTTTTTCCGCCGAAGGCCGCGCCGCCGATCTGCACCGGCCTGCCGGCCCGGACGGTAGCGTCATTTTCAGGAAAAAAAATACTGGAGTCAACCGCCATGGGCAGGCTCACATCCCATCCCCAGTCTCCCCAAAAATCCTCAGGTTGTCCGTCAATAACTTCAATTTCAACCACCCAGGCAGGCTGCTTTGCGCCGTAAAACCCCGGATTTATAACCCTGAGAGGAAAGCCCTGCTCCGGCGGCAAAGGCCTGCCGTTCATATACAGAGCGCCGATAACGGGACCGTTTTTGAGTTGGTCAAGAGTGTGCGATGCATAATAGCCGTCTGCAGCCGTATATTTTACGCCGGTTGCACGCTCGTCAAGACCCAGTGAAACCAAAAAATCATATACGCTGAAGCCCTTCCAGACAGCGGTGCCGATAAAGGCGCCGTCGGGCGAATTGCCGATGCATTCTATAGTAACCGGCAGGGCGATTAGCTTCAGCCTGCGCAGTTCGGCAAGCGACCAGGTGCCGGGCATATTCACCAGGCCGCTTACTTTCAGCACGTAGGAAGCTGCGTCGATTGCCGGGACGTCATCGATGCGGGTTATAAAATAATCTTTGTTTTTGGTGATGAAATCAGGATAGCTTCCGGCAGGTTTGCAGCTTGAAGCTGCAACCAGCACAAGCAGTATGCCTAAAAGAGTCGAAATACGTATTGCGGGCCTTATCACGGTTTGTTTTGCTTTTTGCATAAGCTCTTTCCCTGTGCGGATCAGCTGACGCTCTAATCTATATGATAAACCGTAAAAGACCGGACAACAACCCCATGATGATAAATACTTTATTGTTTCGGCAGCGACAGTGCCCCCACCGGGCACATTTCAATACAGGCGCCGCAGGCGGTGCAGTACTGTTCAAAAACCACTGCTTTTCCCTCAAGCTCAAGCGCGCCCTGCGGGCAGACCTCGCCGCAGCAGCCGCAGCCGATGCATGCCTGCGTGTCTATTTGAATTGCCATAATTAAGTCCTTCAGCAGGGTTTGAAAAAATTCTGACTTTTCATATGAAAGTCGAAAAAAGTTTTGTCATTTTGAGATGACAGAATTTTGAATTGCGACACAGTCTCTACGCGCAGGATGGGCAGGTTGGTGCTCATCAAAAAAAACGGCGCCTGATTGGAGGGGAACAAGCAACAGAGCGACCGTTTATTTCTGAATCTCCTCCACCGTCGGCTTCGCATATTCTTTGCCGGGCTTGGGGGGAGGTTCTCCAGTATCTTTTTTATTCCAGACGGCATCTGGTTTTTTTCCGCCGAGATTGTACGGATCTTTATTCACAAAGCGACTCTCAGACGCTTTATCCACAATAATAACATCAGGGCTTTTATATGGCGGGTCAACGCCGCATTTAACAGCCCACTCATTAAAATCCATTTCTCGCTGTTGTCTGGAATACTCTCCGACACCGCTGTGAGCAGAAGAAAAGCCCTGTCGACAGTATTCTTCCCGCTCTTGTGCCCGCTGTTCATCCCGTACCCTTTGAGCTTCCGCCTCAACATCTTCAGCCCGATAGCCCGGGCGGGTTTCAATAATGGGGCCGGTCTGCTGCGCTACTGCAGGTTCTTTGGGCTCAGCAGTATATCCATGTTGCTTTGCGATTTCAACTTCATAGTCTGATCTTTTTATAATCATGTCCATCATCCGGCCCACGCGCAGTTCTTCTTCTTTTTTCTTTGCTGCTTCAAGCTGTTGTTCTTTCAAAGCCCTGTATTCTTCAGGGCTCTGAATACCCGGATCAGACCATATGCCCAGACTCTGCTTTTTTGCATATGATTGTGCTAACGCATATCTATCATCACCCTGCTTTGCCCAGGCAAGCCCTGCTCTTACCAGCAGCCTGTTTACAGGATCTTGTTTTTTTGGCGAATATACCTCGGCCAGGACAAATCCTTGCCCGGGTTCTATATCTTTAAGTTTTATATTTTGTTTAAGCGCCAGTTCTTCAACACATTTTTTAGCTTCATATCTAAATTTTCGATCGAATTCCGGCGCATCAATATAGCCTAGTTTAACCGTGTGTTGTGTGCCGCCGGCAATAACCAATAACGTATTACCGTCTATCACTTGACTGCAAAACCCCGTAATTTCGTCGGCAAGAGCTGAGCCGGTAAAAAAAGCAACTGCAACCACTACAGCCAAAAAATTTTTAATCATGACTTTTTCCTGTTTGCAAAAATTATTCACTTTTTTAAATCTAAATTCTGGTTATCTCAATTTATTATTTTTTTGAAAAATCCGAGAGTACTATTCTTTATTTTTACTTATCTGTACTGTTTTCAATAATAATGCCAAGTTATAGCTATCTAATATATCTATACTTTCTTACAAACACCAAACGGGGAAACAATAATATGCATGAAATTTCATGCACAATATATATTAAATTTCATACACATTCGAATTCAGCACATCCACAGGACGAAATTGTTGAAGGCTCAAATTAAAAGGCTAACCTCAGTGCATATTCATGTGTTAAAAGAGATGACAGCTTCACCGTAACCGGAATATAACCGCAATGAATACCATCTTAGGAGGCTGCCCCTATGTTTCCCTATGACTCGCTGCGTGATTATGCCCAGGCACTGGAGGCCCGGGGCAAGCTGAAACGGATCAAGGAAATGGACCAGGATGCCTATGAGATGACGGCCTTTGCCTACCGGCTTCGCGACCGCATGCATGAGCAAGCCCCGGGCTTTCTTGTGGAGCGCACAAAAGTCGGTGGCCGCTGGTATGACAGCCCGGTTATAGGGAATATCTTCAACGGTTTCGGCATGGTGGCGCAGGCCTTCGGCTCCGATGAGTTTGACGGCGGGCAGAGCGGCATGCATGCAGCGGCAGTGCAGAGAATTTTGAGCTTTATGGATAAAGATTTTCACTGGCGCACAATAGAGCCCGTGACAATTGAGAAGCATGCTGCGCCCTGCAAGGAGGTCGTGCTGCTGGGCGAGCAGGCGGATTTAGGCCTTTTCCCCTGGATACGCAATAACCCCTCCGATGCAGGCCAGTACATCAGCGCCGGTTCGGTCATCATGTGCGACCCGGAGCTCGGGCGCAATGTGGGCACCTACCGCATGCAGGTGAAAGGGCCGCGCAAGGCGGGCATCTGTTTCACCAATCAGAGCCACGGCTTCAAGTTCATGGAGCGCGCCATGGAGCGCGGGCAGGAACGGGTTGCAGCCTCGGTTGCCATAGGCATCGACCCCATATCCTGGATGATGAGCTCGACCCGGCTGGCTGATATGGGCGAGGATGAATTTGCCCTGGCAGGAGGGTTCCGCGGCAAGCCGGTGGAGCTTGTAAAAAGCGAGACCAATGACATACTGGTGCCCGCCCAGGCCGAGTTCATTCTTGAGGGCGACATCGTGGCTGAGATGGAAGAGGAAGGCCCCTACGGTGAAATGATGGGCTATATCGGCAAAAAGACCTTTGCCTTCACCATGGATATAAAAGCGATTACCCACCGCCGCAGCCCCTGGGTCTACAATCTGTGGCCGGGCATAGGGGGCGCCTATCTGACACTGCCCTGGGAAGTGGCGCACTTTGCTCGTCTGAAAAAGATCATGCCCAGCCTTCAGAAGCTCTATACGCCGCCCGATGTTCCGTCGGTCGTCATTGCCTGCATAGATAAGCGCCTGCCCGGCGAAGGCATTGAGATGGGCATGCTGATTCTGGGGTATCGCATGGTCGGGTTCAGCAAGAAAGTGGTTATCGTGGTAGATAAGGATGTTGACCCAACAGACCTGTCTCAAGTCATGCATGCCATGGGCACGCGCTGGCAGCCGCACCCTGCAAGCCTGATCGTACCGCAGACGATCCATATCCCCATAGACCCAAGCTGCAGGGAGATGTTTTTAAGCAGCAAAATCGTCATCGACGCCACTCGGCAGCAGCCCGGCGAGGGCGGGCCCGACATCTACCCCGAGGATAACCGCACAGCCGTTATGGAAAAAGCGCCCGGTGCCTTTGCACTGGTAGATAAAAAATGGGATACTTATTGTGTGGACTGATATTTCAGGTTGGGAGCAAAGTTTAAGGTGAAAAATATCTGGACATTGAATAAAAAATTTATTAAAAACAGCAAATGTTGTTAAAATAAAATATCTTTAACATGAGAGGAGCAAAACATGAAGTTAAGCTGGCAGAGGATTTATAGATTTCTGAGTATGTTCTGTATGGTTGCACTGGTCTGCGCATTTGCTGCAGGCTGCAAAAAGGGGCCCAAAACTATTAGAACCGTCAGGGGAGAAGACCGGTCGAAGTGGGAACAGGTAAACAAACCCGGTTTCGGCAATAAAGAGAACGGGGGCATTATCGCCCTCTGCGAATTCAAGGACAGCATATATGCCCTCACCAGAAATGACGCCACCGGCTTTGAACTGTGGCAGACCAACGGCCGGAACTGGGAACAGGTTTTGGTGGCAGGCTTTACCGACGGTATTTTCCATGATCGTATGAATAATGTGTGGGGGGATATGATCATATTCAACGATAAGATGTATGTCACCGTATCGTCGGGCTTTCAGGGCTCCAAGCTGTATAAAAGCGTCGGATTTGAAATATGGCGCTATGACGGGACAGCCTGGGAGGCGGTGGTCTCGCATACACTTGGCGAACAGGTGACGGGAACCCTCAGCGCCATAGACAGCTGCGCCGCAGCTGACGGCACCTCAACCGCCGTCTTTACAGTATCGGCAAGCTTGACCGACAATGCATCTGCGGGCGGCATTCTCTGGATAACCTCGGGCGCAGGCAAGGGCCGCACGTTTGACATTGTCGGCAACACGGTCGATACCGTCACGGTGCAGGAGAATGAAGTGGCCGGAACCGTTGAGGACACAGTGTGTGCCTCGCAGACCTTCAACGCAGATCCGCCTTTCCCTCAATATACGGTCGGCGCAATTGCCGTGGGTGATTCCTTTAAAATAATAAAAGGCGTGACTGCAAACGGTTTCGGCGAACTGTGGAACGAGAGCATTGTTGATCTTGAAGTTTACAAGGGTGAATTGTATGCCTCTGTCGGGTTCAATTATGAAAAAGGCGCCCGCGTATGGAAATCAGCAGACGGCAAAACCTGGACGCCGTCTTCAGAATACAGCATGGGCTTTTATCACGGCTATGATCATGGCGGCAATCCAACCGGCGTATGTATTGTGCCGGGGCAGGAAGCGCGCAATGGCCAGCCCGTGTCCTCAAGCTTTCCAAAATTTGGCAAATTGATCCTGCCGGGCGAAGAAGTACTGGTTATCGGCGGCACTGGCACACAGGGCTGCAATGGTCGGGGCGTGCGTATTTTCAGGCTCTATGATGACGGATGGAAACCGATTGTCGATGATTCCGTCGACAATAATACTACGGGCACCAATGAAAATGGTATCGGCGATGACGGCAGCTCGTCCAGCGGATTTCCCGCTTCAAATTTCCAGGCCTGGAGCTGGGCGATGCACGATGACAACCTTTTTACCGGCATGGGACGCCTTATCGGCGGTCGTATCCTGTATACGCCAAATGCCGACCCCGCAGATGGCAGCTGGTATTATGCCGTTGGCCATGGTGCAACGGAGACGGAAGGTTTGGGCTATACGCCTAATATAGCTTTTAATATTTTTAACCTTGATAATACAACGCTGCTTGCGGGAACTATTGAGGAAGAAAGCTTTACCGCCGATTATGTTATCGCCGCTGAGCGCGGAGCTGATCTCTGGCGCGCTAGCGGTGCGGCTGATGCTCTCACCTGGACGGCAATAACAACAACTGCTTTCAAAGACTCAACCATTCTGCAGTTTGAGGCCCCCTACAAAACAGCAGATGGAACATTCTATATGGTTGCTTCATGCCTTGGCCCGTCAACACCTCTTGATGGAGCGCGTGAAGGCTATACGGGCGCGAAAATTTATCGCCTGGCTTCTAAGTTTAAATAAGTTTTACCTGCCAATAAAAAAGGCCCGCGAAATGCGGGCCTTTTTTATTGTAATAATTAATACACCCGACAACGCCATATTTATTCGGCTTTTGCATAGTTAGGTTTTGCCGCTTGATTTTGCAGGATTTTCTGTTACTTCTATGAGTGAAATGTTTTAATTTCAACGCGAAGCTTCAAAACTCTGCGGCAAGCTAACACAGGAGACCGCTCTGCCATTCGCACAAAAATCGGGGATAATCGCATCAGGGCTACCGGTGGGCTTGCCCGGTGCGGCAGTCCCGGATAACTCTCAACAACACATTACGGAGAAATACATGCAGACGCAGAAAAAAGAGATACCGGCAGCAGAACTCGAAAAAGAAATCATCGACTTTCTGATGGCACAAGCAACACACGGGGGCGGCGCACATACCAAACCCGGCTGCAACTTGCGCCATGGCAAGGCCTGCGTGCTTGCAACCTGCCACGACAACGAGCCCAGGGCAACACCTGTCGACTTTTTCTGCGACAGCACACTCGCCCTCTGGATCAATGCCGAGCCGGGCGGCAAAATCGCCAATATCATGCGCAACCCGCTGGTGGCCGCAGGCATCTATGATCCCGTTGATCACAGCATAGAACAGAAGAGCATGCAGCTCTGGGGTAAGGCCGAGCTCATCAACTTGAAAAACAATCCGGATGTGTTCATGGCTAAAATGCATGAATTCGGGCTTGATGAGGCAATGGCCGGCATTATTGAAGAGATGGCGCAAAAAGGTAGTGTGCCGGCCGGGGCCATGAATGAGACAATAGAGAAAATCCAGAAAATGATAAATCTCATAAAAATTACCCCCGTAAAAATCACGCTGCTGCACATGAAGCCGGGAGGCCTGCCGATAAAAAAAACATGGGAAAACGGCAGGGCATTCGAGCAGATCGGCATGGTGTAATAATGAGGAGAAATTACCGTGAACAATGAACTGTTTATAAAAAACTATTTGCACCCGTGCCTTGACGGCCTTGACCGGCAGTTCACCATGCCCCTGCCCGATGAAGAAAGCCTTGAGAAAAACGCTGAATTCATCCTGCAGAGCCACTGCCCGCCAACTTACTCCACCAATGTCATAACACGCTATGAGAGCCCCGCAGACGGCCTCCGCCTTGTGGAGGTCTATAAGAGCAGTCAGAATATAGACAGCGGCAAATTCGTGCGCCTTGTGGGCACCATGGCGCTTGTCAAAAAAGGTTATCCATTTTTATTCCTTGACGCCGCGATTACCAATATCGATCTGCAGACCGGCGAGGCTGCTGACGTAGGCACGCGGATTGCCGTCCACATGCCGCAGGCTGAAGACATCGGCAGGCAGGCACTGATGGATACTCTGTCCCGGCAGGCAGCAGAGGCAGGGCTAAACTGCGGCGTCAGCACAATCGAGGCTCTGCCTTCATTCTGGGGCCCGCTGTGGCATGTGCGCATGCCGGGTGTTGCACATGACACGATTGCCCGGCTTCGCTTTTTTACTTGGAATGCCTATCAGGCATATTGCGCAGCCACGTCCCCGGCTGAAAATTTTGATTACAACCCCGTGCAGGTGCAGATGATATTAAAAAACTCCAAAGCCGAACACGGGCAGTTTCTGCGCATGGGCCTTGACGTGCCAGTCGAGGTGCAGGCAGCTTTTTTCAGTATCCTGTGCACGGGCATATAGAAGGACAGGTAGCGGCAGGGTTTCAACCTGTCTTAAAAAATCCGCGTAAGGTTTTCGCAGAGACATTTCATTAATTGTCTCTGTTTTTCCAAACATGGATACACGCAACAACCAATGCATGGAGATACCCTATGAACATAGCGGATTAAAGTGCTATTCCTGCACAATTTTCTTTTCGGTCATCTAGGGCATTTAACTTTTTTCTGTAGACTATTTTTTTACTGTCATCTCGACCGCAGGGAGAGATTTTTAAAGATTTCTCATCCCGCCTGCTGCAGGATTTAAAATGGGAATGACACCCGGCTACATGATTTACTTAAATGCTCTAGGAGTCTGTCGGACTTTCCAAGCATCCTATGATATAATGGCGTAACATTAAACAATTGATTTCAAAGGATACGCCA
>Ga0114951_10004604_pt1 | contig 13297 bp, 13 predicted proteins | sample AM7aDNAmetaG_FD_88677 | JGI IMG/M metagenome (GOLD analysis project Ga0114951, IMG submission 88677) | Freshwater microbial communities from Finland to study Microbial Dark Matter (Phase II) - AM7a DNA metaG | ecosystem: Environmental > Aquatic > Freshwater > Lake | place: Finland: Lake Alinen...
GAGAACTGAAGGCCATGGCCGGGTCTTCCTGTGTTAAGCCCCCTCCGGGGGCAACATCTTCCGCTGGCCCCCTTGGGGGGCCTTCCTGAGGCCACGCCCTATGGGCGTGGTCCTCACTTCCAAACGAGCGAGCCATGACTGAAACGCTGCTGGAAAAGCTGAATCGCCTCAAGAGCGCGCGCAACGCGGTGATCCTCGCGCACAATTATCAGCGCGCCGAGGTGCAGGATGCGGCGGACTACGTGGGCGATTCGCTCGGCCTGTCGCGCCAGGCGGCAAAGACGACCGCCGACGTGATCCTCTTCTGCGGCGTGGACTTCATGGCGGAGACCGCGGCGATCCTCTGCCCGGAGAAGCGCGTGCTCGTCCCGGACCTGCACGCCGGTTGCCCGATGGCGAACATGGTCACGGCGCGGGAACTGCGCCAGCTCAAGGCGCAGCACCCGCAGGCGCTGGTCGTTTGCTACGTGAACAGCAGTGCCGAGGTGAAGGCGGAGAGCGACGTCTGCTGCACCAGCGCGAACGCCGTGCAGGTGCTGGAGCGCCTGCCGGCGGACAAGGATATCCTCTTCGTCCCGGACAGCAGTCTGGGGCAGTACGCGGCGGAGAAGTCGGGGCGGAAAGTGATCCTCTGGCCCGGCTACTGCCCGACGCACCATCGCATTATGGCGGATGATATTCGCAAAGCGCGGGCGGCGCATCCCGGCGCGGAGGTGGTCGTCCATCCGGAATGCACGAGCGACGTGGTGGCGCTGGCGGATAGCGTGGCCAGCACCACCGGCATTCTGCGCGTCTGCCGTGAGAGCGCAAAGGAGGAGTTCATCATCGGCACGGAGGTGGGCCTGCTCCACCGCCTGCGCCAGGAGAACCCCGCCAAGCGCTTCCACCCGGCCTCACCGCAGGCGGATTGCCCGAATATGAAGATCAACACCCTCGAAAAAATGGTCTGGGCGCTTGAGGAAATGATCTACCCCATCACCGTCCCGCAGCCCATCGCAGTCAAAGCGCGGCTGGCGATCCAGCGGATGCTGGAAGTGGCTTGATGGCGACGGCGTTCACCGCGGAGACGCGGAGAACGGCGGAAGCGGGGCAACGACGACAACGGAAGTAACTACGAAACACGCGAAAGGCGCGAAAAGAATCCAAATTCAAGTTGCCTGCTTCCTTTCGCGTCTTTCGCGTGTTTCGTAGTTAAGGCCGTTGCCGTCGTTGCCGTTACCCTCTTCGCTCCGTTCTCTGCGTCCTCTGCGTCTCCGCGGTGAAGGCCGTCGTTGCAGCACCAGCCTTGCCGCCGCCCATCGCATCTGCTAAAGTCATGCAGGGTGCGCCCCAGGAGCCCAGCGCGTTTTTCCCGGATCCCTGATATGAACCTCGGACCGCTCCTGGTCGGCTGAGTCTTCCGCCCCGCTCCATTGGGGGTGAGCGCGCGAGAGCGTATGAATTGCGGTCGGATCGGCCCGCACGCCTGGTCCGTCTCGCTGAAGGAGAGAGTGACTGATGGCGCTGGAAAGACTTCAGAAGATCCTGGCCGCCGCCGGTCTCGGCTCGCGCCGGTCCTGCGAGGAGTTGATCCTCCAGGGGCGCGTGACCGTGGATGGCAAGGTGGTCGCCGAGTTGGGGAGCAAAGCCGACCCGGCCCGGCAGAAGATCTGTTGCGACGGCGAACTGGTCCGCAAGGCGAGCCAGCTCTATTTCCTCATCAACAAGCCGCAGGGGTACGTTTCCACCAATGAGGATGAACGCGGGCGGCCGCGCGTGGTCGACCTGCTGCCGATGCACGGCGAGCGGCTGTTCACCGTCGGACGGCTCGATGCCGACACGGAGGGGCTGCTGATCGTCACCAACGACGGAGATTTCGCGCAGCGCGTGGCGCACCCGCGCTACGGCGTCACCAAGACCTATCGCGCCAACGTGCACGGCGTGCTGAACAATTTCGCCAAGCAGGAGCTGATGGCGGGAGTCTGGATCGCCGGCCACCGCTGCAACGCCGACTGGGTGAAGGTGGTGAAGAAGGGGCACAGCGATTCGCAGGTGGAAATCACGATGCACGAAGGGCGCAACCGCGAGGTGCGCCGCATGCTGGCCAAGGTGGGGCATCCGGTCGCTCACTTGCGCCGGGTGCGCATCGGACCGCTGGAGGATCATAATCTCAAGCTGGGCCAGGCGCGCCGGCTCGAACCGATGGAGGTGCGGGCGCTGCTGGAAGCGTCCACCGCGTCGCCGCGCCGTCCCGCGTCCGCCGCCCGGAAAACGCGACCTGCTCACAGGAAGGAACTCTCATGACGCAGATGGAAGAGGCTCGCGGCGGCCGAATCACCGCACAGATGCGGGAGGTGGCCGCGCAGGAACATATGCCGGAAGATATCGTGCGCGAACGCATCGCGGCGGGGGTGATGTCCATTCCTTTCAACCGCCGGCGCATCGCGCTGGGGCTGCCGCAGCCGAAGGGGTGCGGCATCGGCCTGGGGTTGCGCACGAAGGTCAACGCCAACATCGGCACCTCCCAGGACTTTCCCTCTCCGGAGGCGGAGTTCGCCAAACTGACGGCGGCCTGCGAGTCCGGGGCGGACGCGATCATGGACCTTTCCACCGGCGGCGATATCCAGTCCATCCGCCGGAGCCTCCTGGAGCGCTGCCCCGTGCCGGTCGGCACGGTCCCCATTTACGACGCCGCCGTTCAAGCGTTCGCCAAGGGGGGCGGGATCAAGACGATGACCGCGATCGGGATGATGCAGGCGGTGCAGGCCCACGCGGAGCAGGGGGTGGACTTCCTGACGATCCACTGCGGCGTGACGCGCGAGGTGATCCGCACGCTGGAGCGCAGCCCGCGCGTGTGCGGCATTGTCAGCCGCGGCGGCACGTTCCTCTCGGCCTGGATGAGCTGCCACAACAAGGAGAATCCGTTCTACGAGCAGTTCGACGACATTCTCGCGCTCTGCCGCGAGCATGACGTGACGATCAGCCTGGGGGATGGCCTGCGTCCCGGCGCGCTGGCCGACGCGATGGACCGCGCGCAATTGCACGAACTGAACATTCTGGCCGAACTGGTGCAGCGCTGCCGCGAGGCGGGGGTGCAGACCATCGTGGAAGGCCCCGGCCACGTCCCGTTGCAGCAGGTGGAGACGCAGGTGCGCCTGCAGAAAGAACTGTGCAAAGGCGCGCCGTTCTACGTGCTGGGGCCGCTGGTGACCGACGTGGCGCCGGGGTACGATCACATCACCGCGGCCATCGGCGGGGCGGTCGCCGCCGCCGCAGGAGTGGACTTCATCTGCTACGTCACGCCGGCGGAGCATCTCGGCCTGCCGGACATCGAGCACGTGCGCGAAGGGGTCATTGCCGCTCGGATCGCCGGACACGCCGGGGACATCGCCAAGGGAATTCCCGGCGCGGCGGAGTGGGACCGCGATTTCTCCACCGCCCGGCGCGCGCGCGACTGGGACCGCCAGTTGAACACCTGCATGGACCCGATCCGCGCGCACAAGCTGCGCGCCGAGCGCCGCCCCGGCAAGGAAGAAGTTTGCAGCATGTGCGGGGAGTTCTGCACCTATCGCATTACCGAGGAAGCGCAGCGACAGAAGAATCAGGGAACCGCCTGAGTCCTGTTGGCGGTCTCCCATGGGAGGGGTCGCCTGTGGAGATGACGAAGCGCCGAACGAAGATCGTGGCGACGCTCGGGCCGGTCTCCGAATCGCCGGAGATGGTCGGGCGGCTGATCGCGGCCGGAGTCAACGTCTTCCGCCTGAACTTTTCCCACGGCACTCATGAGAGCCACGGCGCGGCGATGCGCGCCATCCGCGCGGCGGCGGCGGAACGCCGCTCGAATGTCGCGATCCTCCAGGACCTTCAGGGGCCCAAAATGCGCATCGGCGCGCTGGCGGGGCATGAGCCGGTGACGCTGGAGGCGGGGGCGCGGGTGAGGATCGTCACCGACCCGATTCTCGGCACCGCCGAATGCCTCTCCACCACCTACCAAGCGCTCCCCGAGGATGTTCGCCCCGACGACCTGATTCTCCTGGATGACGGGCGCCTTCAGCTCAAAGTCGTCAGCAAGCAGGGGCGCGAGGTTGTCACCGAGGTGCTCGTCGGGGGGTTGTTGAGCGAACACAAGGGGATGAATCTTCCGAAGACGCCGTTGAGCGCTCCCTGCCTGACGGAGAAGGACCTGGACGATCTTCGGTTCGGGCTGGAGCAGGGGGTGGACTTCGTCGGGCTTTCCTTCGTGCGGCATGGGGCCGATATCGAGAGGCTGCGGCGGGAGTGCGGGGTGGGGCGTAAGGTGATGGTGATCGCCAAAATCGAGCGCGTGGAGGCGATTGAGAACCTGGCCGAGATCGTCAAGGCGGCGGACGGGATCATGGTCGCGCGCGGCGACCTGGCGGTGGAGACCTCCACCGCCGAGGTGCCGGTCCTCCAGAAGCAGATACTGGCCACCGCGGCGCGCTACGGCAAGCCGGACATCACCGCCACGCAGATGCTGGAAACGATGGTCGCCAATCCCCAGCCGAGCCGCGCCGAGGCGACCGACGTGGCGAACGCCGTCTTCGACGGCACCGATGCCGTGATGCTTTCGGCGGAGACCGCCGCGGGGAAATATCCCGTGGAGGCGGTGCGAATGATGTCGGCTATCGCCATGCATGCCGAGGAACATCTGGAAGAATTCCGCGGCCCCGCGTCGCGCAAGGCGCCGCTGGAATGCTCGGTCGCCGCCGCCACGGTCCATTCCGCCGTCGTGGCCGCGCACGAATTGCACGCCAAGGCGATTGCCGTCTTCACGCTCTCCGGCCAGACCGCCTTCCTCGTCTCCGCGCGGCGGCCGATGCAGCCGATCCTGGCCTTCTCCCCCCACGACGAAACGCGGCGGAAGCTCTCGCTGAGTTGGGGCGTGCAGGCGCACCCGATGGAACTGGTCCCGCCGGGCGGCAGCCTCGACCTCATCGCCGATACCACCCTGCGCGCCAGCGGTATGCTGCGCGACGGGGACCTCGTGGTGATGGTCGCCGGCTCCTCCGTCGTCGCGGGGGCGACGAACCTGATGAAGATACACCGGGTCGGGGCGAGCGGGTGAAGTGTAGTTCGTCGCGAAGACAGGGAGAACGGCGAGAACTGAGAACTGAAGACTGAGAACTGAAAGGGCGTCGCGCGGACTTCGTTCCTTATCCTCGTTCATCGGCAGTTTCCAGTCCCGTTGTTGCTCTGGTTCGTCGTTCTCTGCGTCCTCTGCGTCTCCGCGGTGAACATAGTTGTCGTAACCTTGACTCGTCGTCCTCCGTGCCTCCGTGTCTCCGTGGTGAAGGAATGCTGACGACCGATGAGTGAGAATTTGGAACTGGCGTACTGGGCTCTTCTGCACGGCATCCCCGGCATGGGGCCGGTGACGTTCCGCCGGCTACTCAGCCGGTTCGGCACGGCGCGCGCCGCCGTGGCGGAGTCCGATGCGGCATCGCTGGGGGAAGTGCGCGGGGTGCCCGGCATCATGGCGGAGGCGATTCTGGCGGCTCGCGCGCGCATCGGCGCGGTCGAGCGCGAGGTGGATGACCTGCGTCAGCGCGGCGTGGCGCTCCTGCGAATGAGCGACCCGGCTTACCCGAAGTCCCTCCATGACCTGACCAACCCGCCCCCGCTGCTCTACATCATTGGCGCGGTGGGGGGCGTGGGGGATCGGTTCGTGGCGATGGTGGGGACCACCCGCCCCTCGGACAAGGGGCGCGCGATTGCGCAGCAGTCCGCGGGCCGTCTGGCGGCCGCCGGGGTGACGGTGGTCAGCGGCTACGCGCATGGAGTGGATGCCGCCTCGCATCGGGGCGCGTTCAATGCGGGCGGGAGGTCCATCCTGGTCCTTCCCTACGGCATCCGGGAATTTCAGGCGAGGCCGGACTTTCCGCCGGTGCGCGAGATCGCGCAGCGCGGCGCGATCCTGAGCGAGTGCCCGCCGGACATGGAATGGAACGCCGCCGCGGCGGTGGCGCGCGACCGGCTGATCGCGGCGCTGGGGCAGGCGCTCTTCGTGGTCGAGACGCGCCCGAAAGGGGGGACCATGCACACCGTGCGCGCCGCCGAGCAGTTGGGCCGGCCGATCTTTGCGCTCCAGTACCTCCAGCCTCCCGAGGCGGCGCGGGGCAACAGTATTCTCATCGCGCGCGGGGCGACGCCGATTACGCGGCTGGGCGAGGTGGAGAATATTCTGGAGGCGTTGGGGAAGTAGGGGACGGAAGAGTGCGGAGTGAACGACGAGAACTGAGAACTGAAAACTGAGAACTGAGAGCGCGTGTGAAATGTGCCGTGCGCGCCACGCGGCGCGCTTATCGTTGTTGCCGTCCTTGCAGTCCTTCCTGTCCTTGCCCGCGAGCCCTCATGCGCGATTTGTGCGGTTGTCGGCTTGCGTTGCCGGGAGGCGTGGCGTCACGAAGATCGCCAGGGCTGCGAAGAACATGAAGATAGCGACCCACTGTGCCGGGCTCAGCTGACCCCGCGTGTGATCGCCGCGGAAGAACTCGACCGCGAAGCGCTGGACGGATTCCAGGAGCAGGTACAGGGCCAGGACGTCTCCCATCCGCTTGCGATGACGCCAGAAGAATGAGAGCGCGACGAAAAGGATCAGCAGGTTTAGCGAACTGACCAGTTGGGCCGGGAACAGCGGAGTCCCGGGGGGGATGCCGGTGGCGGGGGAATAGACATCGCAGTCCGGCGGCAGCGGGAACCGAACCCCGTACCACGCGTCGGGCGAGACGGGGACGCCGTAACAGCAGCCCCGGAGGAAGCAGCCGATCCTGCCGAACGCCTGCCCGAGCGCGACGGAGGGGACCAGAATATCCAGCGCGTTCAGCGCCTGGAGCTGGCGGCGTTTGATGACGATCAACCCCGCAAGCACCGCCCCGATGAAGCCGCCGTAGAAAACCAGCCCGCCCTTCCATATCTTGAACACTTCCCCGATGTTGCTGAACTCCTCGGGATATTCGATGACGTAAAGGGCGCGCGCTCCGACGATGCCGCCGAGCAGCGCCCAGATCGCCACGTCGGTGATATGGTCCGGGTCCACCAGAACCTTCCGCGCGCGCCAACGCGCGACGGCGAGGCCCAGGAGGAAGCCGACCATGATCATCACGCCGTAGGAGTGGATCGGGATGTCCGCGCTGCCGAAACGGATGTGGAAAAGGATGTCGTGCATCGATTACTCCGGAGACAGTAGGGTGTTGTCGATCAGCCGGGTTTTTCCGAAGCGCGCGGCAAGAAGCACCACGGCGCCGGTCTCGATCCGCCGAAGCTCCTGCAAATTGTTCGGGTCGACGACGGCGGCGTAGTCCAATTGCGCCAGCGGCGCTTCACGGAGGATCTTTCGGACCTCGTTCAGCAGCGGCGCTGCGCTGCGTTCGCCGGAGGCAAAGGCCCGCTCCGCTCCGGCCAGCGCGCGCTGCAGCGTCGCCGCCTGGAGCCGCTCCTCGGGGGAAAGGTAGATGTTGCGCGAGCTCATGGCCAGTCCATCCGCCTCGCGGACGATGGGGCAGACTCGAATGTCCAGCTCCATGTTCAGGTCCTTGACCATGCGCCGGATCACCACGGTCTGCTGGTAATCCTTCTGCCCGAAGTAGGCGACGGCGGGCCGGAGCAGGTTGAACAGCTTGGCGCAAACGGTGCAGACGCCGTGGAAATGCCCGGTGCGGACGGCCCCCTCGAACGCCTCCGTGTAGCGTTCCTGGAGGACGTACGTGCCGTACCCGGCGGGGTACATCTCGGCCGGGGAAGGGGAGAACAGCAGGTCGACACCGGCCTTCTCGCAAAGCGCGCGGTCGCGCTCGACCGGGCGCGGGTACTTGTTGAAGTCCTCGGAAGGGCCGAACTGGGTGGGGTTGACGAAGAGGCTGACCACGGTGGCGTCCATCTCCTTCCGCGAGCGGCTGACGAGGCTCAGGTGCCCCTCGTGCAGCGCACCCATGGTGGGGACGAAGCCAATCTTCCCGCTCTTCCGGCGCAGGAGATTCAGCGCTTCTTTCAGCGCGTCGACCGAGTTGATGAATTGCATGCTGGTTCCTTTACGTCACGTGTCAAACGAGCGTCGCCGCTGATAATCCGCAGTCCGTCCCCCGCAACCGGCTCATGCCGCCTTCTGTATGCGCGCGATGCGCTCGAAAAGCTCCTGGAGCGCGAGGTTCATGGCGACGTTGGAGTCGATCATCCGGCGGGCGTTCCAGATCGCCTCCTCAATGCGCAGAATGCCGCTGACTCCCGGCGCGCCGGGGCGCGCGGCCCACTGCGAGGATTGCTCGGGCATGAAGGGCAGCTCGGCCGCTCCCACCCGTTCGGCCAGCAGATCGCGCCAGGCGCAGGAGAGCAGCCGCAGGAACTCGCGCACCCGCTCGCGCTGCGGCTCCAGCTTGGACGAAGTGGTGCGCGCCCAGTCGGCCACGCTGTCGGAAAGCTCGAAGGCTTCTCCGCGGCCGGCCGCGAGCAGCGGGGCGATCACCTCGCTGAATATCTCCCGCCCGCCGGAATCGAGGATGCCGAAGGCGCGGCCCGCCGAGCCGTTGGCGAAGCGCGCCGCGAATCGAACTTCCGCCTCCTCCAATTCAGGGCGCGTGCGGAGTATCTGGCGTATTTGCTCCGGCGTGAGGGGGCTGAAACGCACCTCCTGCGCGCGGGAGCGGATGGTCGGCAGAAGCGACTGGATGCGGCTGCTGGTCAGGATGAGCAGCGCGAAGGAGGCGGGCTCTTCAAGCGTTTTGAGCAGCGAATTTCCCGCCTCCTCGGTCAGGTTCTCCGCCTCGCGGATGATAGCGATGCGCCGTTCGGCCTGGACCGGCATGATGGTGAGGAAGTGGCCCAACTCGCGCGCCTGGTCGATGCCGATCAGCCGCTTCTCCTCCTGCGCCTGCATCACCAGCACGTCAGGGTGGGTTTCATGCTCCATCATCCGGCAGTCGCGGCAGACGCCGCAGGGGCGTTCGCCGGTGGCGCGGCAGAAGAGCGCCTTGGCCAGGTCGAGCGCCAGGAGGGTTTTGCCGACGCCGTCGGGGCCGCTGAAGAGGTAGGAGTGGCCGAGGCGGTTCTGCTCCACCGTGCGCTGCAAGAGTTGCTTGGTGCGGTCCTGCCCGATCACGCTGTCGAAACGCATGGCGGCGTTCATTCCTCAGGGGTGCTCAGGTCCAGGTCATCCACCTCCGGCTCCTCCTCCTCGGCCTCCTCTTCCTCGGGGCAGTCGAGCAGCGCGACGGGTTCGCCGCCGCGGACCGTCTCGTCTTCGTCCGCGATGCGCTCCAGCAGGACGCCGGCTTGCGGCGCGGTCACTTCGACGGTCCCCGATTCCGTGGAGATTTCCAGCAGGATCTCTCCCAGCTCGACGAACTCCCCTTCGTCGAAATGCCACTCAACGACCGTCCCCTGTTCGTTGTCCGTCCCGAGATCAGGCACTTCCACTTCCACGTTCATCGAAGTCCCTCCGCAGGTCAGGACCACAGGCTTCAATTATTGTATTCGGACCAGACAGCAAAGCAATTTGCCACTCGGTTGTCAACTGCCATTGTGCTGATTTTGCAATCCCTCAGTTGCGGTGGGAGGGAGGCGCGAGCAGCGGGCGCACCGCTCGAACGCTGGGGACACAAAACTTTGCTCCGCAAAGTATTGTGTCCCCAGTTCGCGCAGTTCGCGCCATCTCAGCGCTCCGCGCAGGAGGCGTCATACAGCGCGCCGGCGTGGTATGAGCTTCGCACGAACGGGCCGCAGGCGGCTCCGGAGAACCCCATCTCGCGCGCGCAAGTCTCGTAGTCGGCGAAGCGTTCGGGCGTCACGAACTCCTGCACCGGCAAGTGGTCGCGGCTGGGGGAGAGATACTGGCCGATAGTCAGCAGGTCGCAGCGCGCCGCGCGCAGGTCCGCCAGCGCGGCCATCATTTCCTCGCGCGTCTCGCCGAGTCCCGCCATCAGCCCGCTCTTGGTGCTGACTTCCGGATGCCGCTCCTTCACGAAAGCCAGCAGCGCGAGCGACCGGCGATAATCCGCCTCCGGGCGCACGACCGGGTAGAGCCGGGGCACGGTTTCAATATTATGGTTATACACGTCGGGGCGGGCCGATGCCACGAGTTCGATGGCCTCCCGGTTGCCCTGAAAGTCGGGGGTAAGCACCTCGATGCGGCAGGCCATCCTGCGGCGCAGCGCCTCGATCGTGAGACGAAACTGCCCGGCGCCGCCATCGGGTAAGTCGTCGCGGGTGACGGAGGTGACGACCACGTGCGCCAGCTTCAACTTCGCGGCGGCCTCGGCGAGGCGTTCCGGCTCCTGCGGGTCCGGCGGCTCGACGGGGCCGTGCCCCACGGCGCAGAAGCGGCAGTTGCGCGTGCAGCCGTTGCCCAGGATCATGAAGGTGGCCGTCCCGCGCGCGAAACATTCGCACTGGTTGGGACAGTGCGCGCTCTGGCAGACCGTGGATAGCCGCAGCCCGCGCAGCAGGTCGCGCACTTCGTCGGCCACGCCGCCTGAGGGGAGGCGCTTCTTGAGCCAGGGAGGGAATCTCGACGGGCGGGGTGACTCCGTCACGGCCTCTCCTCCCGGCGCATCGCCGTCATCGTTTGCCCGGCGTCGAACCCGAATTCGACCATGAAGTGGCGGATGATCCGTCCCTCCACCTCCGCGCGCTCGGGCGCGCGGCCCAGGATGCTTTCCATCGAGGCCATCTTCACGCCGACCAGCCCGCACGGGTTAATGAGCCGGAAATGCTCCATGTTCGGGGAGACGTTGAGGGCGAAGCCGTGGTAGCTGACCCAATGGCTGATTGCGATGCCGATGGAGGCGATCTTCCCCTGCGGCGTCCAGACGCCGGTGAAGCCTTCCTTGCGATCGGCCTTGATGTTGTACTCCCAGAGGGCGGCCATGAGGACCGACTCGATCCGCCGCAGGTACTTGTGAACATCCTTGCCGTGGTGCTCCAGCGGCAGGATGGGGTAGCCGACGATCTGGCCGGGGCCGTGGTAGGTGACATCGCCGCCGCGGTTGGTCTCGCGCACCTCGACGCCGACGGCGGAGAGATGCGCGCGCGGGACGAGGATGTTCTGCTCGGTTCCGCCGCGGCCGATGGTGAGGATGGGGGGATGCTCCAGCAGGATCAGCGCGCCGGCGTCGCGCGGCGTTCTGGTGAAGTCTTCCACCAGCTCGCGCTGAAAGCCGAGCGCCTCGTCATAGCCGACGGTTCCGAGACGATAGATTGTGAGTGTGCGCGGCATGGGAAGCGGCTCCCGCAGGGGACACGCGATGTTGCGCTGCTTACTGGATATTAGGTGCGGGGGCAGGGGATGTCAAGTGAATGGTCAACGGTCAATGGTCAATTGCCAATTGACAGATGCCCATCGACCATTTCACCGTTCATCAATGCGCCCGCGGATGCGCTTTCTCGTAGATCTGCTTCAGCCGTTCGGCGGAGAGGTGGGTGTATATCTGCGTCGAGCTCAGGCTGGCGTGCCCGAGCAGTTCCTGCACCGAGCGCAGGTCGGCGCCGCGGTCGAGCAGGTGCGTGGCGAAGGAATGGCGCAGCGTGTGCGGGTGAGTCTGGGCGTTCAGCCCGGCCTGCGCCAGGCGCGCCGAGAGCATCCGGCCCACACTGCGGGAGGTCAGCCGCGTCCTGCGCAGACTGGTGAACAGCGGCTCGCGGCAGCGGGGGGCCTGGATCGGCGCAATGCCGCGCGCCTCCAGATACGCGAGCAGCGCAGTCAGCGCGTAGCTCCCCAGCGGGCAGAAGCGCTCTTTGCGCCGCTTCCCCATCACCTTGACTATCTCCGCGGGGAAATCAACGCTGCCGACGTTGCACGACGTCAACTCTCCCACGCGCATTCCCGTGCTGTAAAGCACCTCCAGAATCGCCTTGTCGCGCAGATCGGCCATTGCGCCCTCGGAGCCGGCGAAGGGGGTTTCGAGGAGCCGCGACACCTCCTCGCTGCCGAGCACGTGCGGCAGGCGGTGCTCCAGGCGCGGAGTGCGCACGGCCTTGACGGGATTGCTCTCCAAAATTCCCTCTTTGCACAGGAAGCGGAAGAAGGAGCGGAGGGAGGCGAGCTTGCGAGCGGTGGAGCTCTTGCCCAGCCCGCGCGCGCGCAGTTGCGCCAGGTAGTTGCGCAACAGGAGATGGGTGACGGCCCCCGGCGAGCCGACGCCGGATTCCTGGGCGAAGCCGATGAACTCCCCCAGGTCGCCGGTGTAGGCGCGCAGCGTATGGGGGGAGAAGTTGCGCTCCTGCTCCAGACGCTTCAGGAATGTTTCAGCCAGTTGGCTCAGTTCGGTCGGCATGGAGCACAATCCTTGTAAATGCCGTACGGGATGCGGAAGCCGTTATTGGGCAAGGCATGCCTTGCCCCTACAAGACTGCACGACGCCAGAGGCTCATCCTGAAAGAACCGCGTTGACTGAAATCATGCGCATGGGTACAGTACTTGTCAAGTTCCACTGAGCCAATCGAAAGGAACAGGGATGTTTCGCGTCAAATGTCCGGTGTGCGGCGGGATGCTGACGATTGACGAGCGCACGCGCAAAGTGACCGACCACGTCACGCAGGAGGATGCCGGGCGCAGCGCCGGGGAGCGCTTCGGAGCGGTTGTGGACAAAGTCCAGAAGGCCAAGTCCGAGCAGGAAGCGCGTCTGAAAGAGGCGCAGGAGCGCGAGTTGCACCGCAAGACGCACATCGAGGAGCTTTTCAAGAAGGCACAGCAGAAGGCGAAGGATGAGCCGGATGTGGATAAGCCACACGGGCCGGTGTGGGATTGACGGAATTGATGATTGATAAGTGATGATTGATGATTGGATATTTGAAGGGAAGAGCATGAAGGCGGCGCGCTTCGCGGTGGCACTGTGCGTTCTCTGCTTATGCGGCGTTGCAGCAATGGCGCAGGAAGCTGCGACGGTGGCGAAGGTTGCGCCGCCTGCCGCGCGCGTGGCCGTCATCACGATCAATGGGGATGTGGACTACGGCCTGTTCAAGTCCATCGAGCGGCGCGTGCATGAGGCAGTCGACGGCGGGGCCGACGTCCTGCTGTTCGAGATAGACACGTATGGCGGGGAGGTGACCGCCGCCGTCCAGATCGGCGACCTGATCGACGGCGTCAAGCTGAGCGCCCACGGGCGCGTGACGACCGTCGCCTACGTTCACGTCAAGGCGATCTCCGCCGGGGCGCTCATCTCCCTCTCCTGCCAGAAGATCGTGATGAAGCGCGGGACGACCATCGGCGACGCCGAGGCGATCATCCCCGGCCTGCACGGCATCGAGGTCGCCCCTGAGAAGTACCAGACGATGGTGCGCGCCCTCGCGCGCAAGTACGCGCAGTCCA
>Ga0114951_10004605_pt1 | contig 13296 bp, 14 predicted proteins | sample AM7aDNAmetaG_FD_88677 | JGI IMG/M metagenome (GOLD analysis project Ga0114951, IMG submission 88677) | Freshwater microbial communities from Finland to study Microbial Dark Matter (Phase II) - AM7a DNA metaG | ecosystem: Environmental > Aquatic > Freshwater > Lake | place: Finland: Lake Alinen...
GTAATTGATCCCCCTGTACCTCCTGCACTACCTGCAATAGCTCCTGTGGTTAATGTTCCACCATTTATTCCTGCAATTCCTCCAGCTGTTGTTGCACCATGAGTTGCACCATTTACACCAGTTCCTCCACCTCCGGCAATCAAATATACCCCAAAAGAGGAACTCGCACTTACTCCTCCCACAGTAATTGTTGAAGATCCGTTTAACAAATTAGCAGATATAACTTGAGAGTTTAATGCTCCTGAACCTCCACCTCCTCCACCTGAACCTGAATAGTTAGTTGAACCATTTGTTCCAGTACCTCCTACTCCACCATTACCACCACCACCGATAGCTGTAACAACAATATATTTTGCCCCAGATGGCTTTGTCCACGTTGTTGTTCCAACGGTTGTATAAACTGTTGTCGTCGAAAGATTAAGCGATGCCGCATTTAAAAAACTGGAGTCAATATACCCTGTTGAAGACGAAGTGACCACGACAACAGAACTACTACCGACACGGGTTGAAGATGCTATTGAGGATGTCAAAGCAAGATATGCCGATGTATTTCCTGTTCCAACTTGAGCATTTGAACCTGCTTGATTTCCTGTTGCGACTGCAACAAGTCCTTTTGCTGTAATAGACGCATCTACAGCACCGCTTGAAGTAGCATTATTAATATACGAAATTATATCGTTATAAACCTGAGGAGAGTTTGAAAGCACAACCGATGAACCTCCCGAGTGTCCGATTGCAAGAGTTGACGATGCAGTATAGGGATATGTAAATTGTAGCCCACGAGTACATCCTGTTATCACTGCACTACCGTCTCCATTTTGAGTGACACCAGTACATGATACAGTTTCTTTTTTGGTTGTTGAAGGCTCGATGGTTGCGTAGAAAACATTTAATGCAGAGCCAACAAGTTGCGCAGTTGTAATCGGTGTTCCATTTGGAGTGACAAGAGCTGTCAGTTTAATCGATGTATCAGATGATGATATTCCACCTCCGTAAAGATAGGTTGGCTTTGCCGCAGTAAATTGTGGTGCAGGAGCACCAAGACTTTGAGTCTGTACTGGCTGTTGATTGAATCCAAACAAAGAGGACACTGTCATCAGTCCTCCGATTATTACTGTTGCGATTTTGTGAAAGATTGTGTTCATATATTTATATTATAATCAATTTTTAATTGCTGTCACTTTATTTTCTGTCACTCTACTATTTGAACCTGTCGCAAGTATCTGCCACTGATAGTCAATGTCATTAGTTTCAAACAATGTTCCATAATCAAAAAACTCCTCAACATTAACTTCATGGATTATTCTAAAACGTGGAATTGTATTTGTTGCAACCACATCTCCACTTAAAGAAATATCTCCATCGGGAATATTTCCAAGTGTAGGGTCTTGAGATGAAGTATAAAGTATGTCTTCATTAGTTCCCTTTATTTGTTTTACAAAAGTCTCGTTTTCTCCTCCGTCTTTGTCGAAAGCATACGAAACCATCAATGTTGTGTTTGCAGAAATTTGGCCTTCATTAAACATCTCATCACACCCCTTTAACATATCCCTTATTCCTCCATTCCAGCGCGCTAGGAGAGCGACAGAGTGAATTGCTTTACCATTATCGTTATAGCCGTCAAACAGCTTGTACGTCTCGTTTGTGGCTGATGAGTGGCCATGAATTACTCCACTGATAATAGCCCAGCGCTGTACTGGGAATGTCTGAGGTGGTTGCCAGAACCATTCACGTTGCGCCTTATCATTTAGACGAAACTCATAGATATAATCCAATGAGCTTTTTGGAGCGGAGATATATATTCTAGTCTTATCAAACATCATGTGACCACCTGTAAAGTCTGTGGCAATGAAGTCTGGCTTAATTGGATCTGATACCATTCTCAAGTCTGGGTTATACGCTAGAGTTGCATCAATCAACTCATACATCACGTTGTCAGCTCCAATCCAAACAAGACCGTTTCCGATGTTGCAAATCAAGTTGTGATGTATCGCACTTTGACGAGATGTTGTTTTAATCATCACCACCTTAATAGTTTCAGCAAGAGTTGAGCCCACCTGTAATTGATTGAATACGCTTTTATAGACAAAATCCGTTCCTGCAAATAGTATGACGTCACCCTTGAGTACTCCGATTCCTCTTCCTGGACCGTCTAGAGTTAACTTGCCACCCTCGCCAGGAACACGTGGAGATGAAAATGAAAAATCAGTAACACTAGTATTCTTTGAAAAATACATGGCATTATTCGTTCTTGAACCTACCCATAGTTGGTTATCAATAACCTGCAAAAAATCTATCAAATATGTTGCTGAGATAACGTTTGTTCTAGTGATTACTTCTTGCACAATTAAATTGCCACCACTAAATGGAAAAGCCGTCAAATCAGATAATCCAGTAAGTGTAGTGGTAGATTCACCATCAGTATAAACTGTTCTTCGCCACACACCATTGTCATCTTTTATTCTAATTGCACGAGGTGATGCTGTGGTTAAAAATCTTTGTTGGCCGAATGTATTTGTACCTTGAAGAGTAACTGTTGTCGCTGTGATTGATGATAGTTTGGCTGTTGCACCAGACCAATCATAATCATTTACAGAACCGTCACACCAAATTAATCTGTCTATTTTTTCTGTGTCATCCCAGTATGCATCAAAAATAAGACTCACTGACGTTAGTGAATCCATGAGTGTTTCCCAATTTCCATTTATGAAGAACTCTAGCACTGCATCATGTGCGCGTAATGGCCAATTATCACCTGAAGAATCTGACCATTCAAAACTTCCTAGAACTGGATTACCTGTTGTTCCAGCAATGCTTTGAAGTGTAAAACCTTGTCGATTGCCAACCTTTTCTGAGTCATTGATAATCACATTTTGACTTTTTGCGACTAGAAATCTAACGTCAGTATTACTAGGGTCTGGCTTTGTAGCGTAACTTATGAATTGTGACACTATTGGTTGACTTGGTTTTGGTAGTGATTGTGCCATTTTGTTTTTTTAATTAATTACCAGCGTCTGAAACGACCTCCGTCTGAACCCCTGAATCCAAAGTTTGAATAATAGCTTTGTGTTACTTTTTCTTTTTGGCTAGGATTATTCTTTTCATATTGTTCATATAATCCAATCATTTCTTTACCTGCATTTCCATGAAGTAAATCCTGAAAATATGAACGGTCATTCTGAGCATCTTTTCCTTGAATTTGTTGCAGACAAGCAAGGGCATATTCGTAAAGCCATAGGTTATATGAAGCAGTATCGAGGTTTATAATATCATTCTCGGATGTTGGAGTATCTTTCCATGTACTTGTAACTGAATCTTTAAACAAAAACTTTGAATAGTATTCTGTATCCCAAATCCTTGCTACTGAAAAGAATAGATTTGAAACGATTAATGCTGAGATTGCAGAACCGTTCGTGTTGATAGTTATCCTTACAGAGTCAATTTTGGATGGGTCAACAGTTCCATGCTTTGTAGCCCCATTCCAAGCGAAGTTTAGAGTGTTTTTACCTACCCTGAGAGCCCCCAGTTGGGCTACTGTGACGGTTTGTTCGTAATAGTTGACTGTATCATCGTTCCCCCACCTTAAGTTCACGGATACGATAGCAGAGAGGGCAGAAGCATTAGGAATGTATAACTCTAGAAAACCTGATGACTTATTTACTGACGTTGTGAAATCTTGTGGCACAATTTGCGTATTATGAATATATCCAACTGATTGTCCTGCCACCATATCAAATTGTAAAGCTCCTTGATCATAAATAATATTGTCTAGCCCTAGATTATTAGCACCAACCCCGTCAGCTGTCCATTTGCCAACCTGATCTAGAGAATCAAGAACCAAAGCTGAGGGAGTTAGATTCGCTTTAATTCTGAAATACTTAAGCCCATTATTATCCATGACTGTGAACCATGAACCCCAGCGACGTTTTAAATCAAAATCTTTCGACATTCTATTGCTTAAGTTATCAGATGTAGCCCTGTCCTTTGTAGTTGTAAATTGAGGTCTGATGTCAACTATTCTTTTTTCTTTTAAGTCAGAGAATGCAGGATAATCAACAACCATATCATACAGAGTTAATTGCCCAATTTGTCTAGTTTCATCTGGGTCAATTGTCGCAAGCAAATTGTTTGCTGCGCGTCTTGCCGCAGAAAAAGGATTAGTTATCTTATTGATACTCTTGCCATGAAGAATACCTGAAACGTCATCATTTGCTTGCTTAATTGTATATGTCATTTTGTTTATTGATTATTACCGACTTGTTTCTTGGCTATGAACGATGCCCAAACTGCACTACTTGTTCCTGTTGCTGTGATTACAGCTCTAGCATATCTTGTTGGCATAGGAATTGTCAGAAGGTCATTATCTCTGGTTGTTCCTAATGCTCTAACTTCGTACGTGAATGGGTTTTGAATCTGTTGAGTTGTTGTGGCTGTTACTAGAAATGGATTATAGTCATACCAATCGACATTGTCTTGTGAAAACTGGAATCTTATGTCTGTTACCGCTGCAGATGATGAAGCTGTTGTTTGAATAAGAAATGACACTGTGTCGGCAATATATTGCTGTCCACTTGAGTATGAATCAAATACTAATGTTGTTGTGGCTGAGCCGGGGACTATTTGAGAAACTGTTGAAGTAGCTGGTGCTGTACTTGTTTGAATACCTAGGAAAGAAGGATTTGCAAGAGTGACCTTTGCTACTGAAAGCACGGTAACTATTGCGATAACTGCTACTAATAAAAATTTAAAAGATTTATTCATGATTTTAAGTTAATTAATTTGTTAATATTACATCCCTAATCCTATGGCCTTATTAGGCCACAGAATAGAGACATAATTACAAGAATGGTACAAACAAAGCGTTAAGACTTGTGCTTGGCAATCTCACAAAGCGAATCTGAGCTGATTTACCAGCTGGCAAAACAAGAGTAGACGAAGCATTTTGTACTGTAGTACCTGTTCCACCCGCAATTGTTAATGTCGATGTAGCACTACCATTGTATACAACCTCAATTGATTGATCTCCTGAGTTTGTTACGAATGATGTTAGTGTAGTCGAAGCTGGCAATGTGATCGTGGCATTACCCGATGCAGTAGTATAGGTGAATAAAGAAGAAGTAAGAATATCAGCTTGAGTCAACGTGTACGATGTCGTAGTTGTTGAAAGTGATACTACACCTCCCTCCACTAATCCCTGTCCTGCATATACTAGTCCAGGTGAGTTAATCCCAGTTGATGATACTACTGTTCCTGTACAAGAAGTATATTGATTATCACATCCTGAGCCTACTGTAAGAGTTTGAAGTCCTAGAGAAGGCAAGAATGTTGTCATCGATGCACCTAGTGATTTATGATTACCACCAACCAAGATCACAGCGAAGATTATGACCAAGGCCACAATCGCCGCTAATGTTATTTTAATGTTTTTACTCATTATAGTTGATGATTAGTTGGTAAACTTAAACCGTTCCGTTACTCATAACCACACCTTCCCATGTACCTGGATATACTCTTTCACGGAAACGAGCTCTATAAAAAGCACGTCTCTTTCTGTCGTATATTGGGTCTACCCATTCTGTGTTTATTGCAACACGAACGGCACGAGTAATGTAGTGGTTTCTAGACACACAACCGTAAGTAGTATCAACGTTGGCGTTAAGACTATTGTATGTTGAGTGTAGGAACTCTGAAGTTCCTAGGTAAACACCAGGATATAGGTTTGAAACCCAGTTCAAGTTGTTTAATGCTCCTCCAGCTTTCAATTCTGAATCAGTGATTTCCTTTGCTGTTTCAAACAAAGAAAGACCAACGATTAGACCTGAGAACAAGTGACCTCCTAGATCACCGTCTTGGGCTTTTTGCAACTTAAGGTCTCTCACAAGAATCTTAAGGTTGTCTGGTGACATAACTCCAGTCTCCAAGTTGTTCACTGTATCTCCGTTAAGAGTTAAGTGAGAAGCTGAAGAAAGAGCTGCACCGTCTGGTGTTGGGTTCAGCGTTGCGTCAAATGGATTTCCATATGAACGTTGGAATGCGAACTTATCACGAGATGTTTGCGCACGGATTCCTAGCTTTCCAACTGCGTCTTGCTTAATAGCATACTTCTCAGAGTCTTCTAGGAAAGATTGAGGGAATGGAATGTCACGGTTATAATCCTTAACATCCAAAGTTTGCTTGTTTCCGATACGAATATTACCCTCTGGCACTTCTTCGTCATCAACAGTCTCAGTAAAGTCTCCAGGGCCTGCAGACTCAGCGTTCTGAATAGCACCCCATTCAGTTGTCTTTTGTCTGAAGAAAAGAGCGTCAGTAGCTAGCACTTGGCCAGGCTGTTGCTCTCTTTCATACATTCCGAAGAATACTTCATCAAGACCGGATTTTATTGCAATACCTGTTTGCAATGCTCCTGTTCCTGCACCTGCGTCATTGATAATCATATTTTTTAAAATTAAAACGAATAATAAACATCAAGCCTGTTAAGACTAGATGTTGCTTGCGAAGAATCCTGTTTGAACCGCACATCTTAGAGTTCCCTTTACAATATCTCCTGAAATAATAACAAGAGGGTTTGTAGAGCTCTTTCCAGCTGTACCAGTTTCATTAATAGTAAGGACTCCTGCAGCAGTTGCCGCAGAACGAGCAAAGATAACTGTATCATTTAAGATAGCTAGTAATTTTGCATCTGTGTTCATGTTTGTTGCTACCTTTGCTTTACCTTGGATAATTGTTCCAGGTCCAACTAGTTGAACGTTGATAACACCATCCACTGAAGCTGTGTTTGAAGCAGCACTTTCAGAAACACCAATCCATACGTTTGTACCTCTAGCTGGAGTACCGTCAAGAACTATTGTTGCATAGTTAGTTCCAGTTCCACCAACCATCATAGCGTCACCAGGGGCCATTCCCAATAGAACGTTGGCCTCTGTTCTGAATTGTTCTGTTCCATATCTGGACTTCAGAACTTTAATATCATTTGCAGCCATTATGTTTGACAATGGATTACGTGTCGGCAGTCAATTACCGAATCACCCACCCAATGCCCGATTAGTTTTTAATCAGGAACGGCTTAGATTAGAATTAGATTTTTTCGTTAACCCAGTCTTTTGCTTTTTCGTCATAGCGCAGTTGCATTTTCTTGCCAACATAAGCTTTCTTAGTAGGATCATAAATCATACCAGATTGCTGTACTCTACGAAGATCAGCATCAGGCAATGCAGGGGCATTGTTATTAGTATCAGCAGGTCTTTGGCCAGCACCTCCGCCTGGATTAGCAGGAACGGTAGTGTTGGTTCTTGTGACCTCACCGATAGCTCGTTGAATCTTCCCTTTATTTGCCATGAAATGGGCATCAGCGACAGACATTCCTTTATTCTCCACCCACCACATAATGAGTTTTAATTCACTAGGTGATTTTGAGAGTTTAGTAGCTTCTTGTCGTGCGAAGTCCAATTTAGTAACGAATTGACTTGTATCCATGTCGTGCCTTTCAGCAGGAGCAGGTGCATGTTCAATTTCTACATCAGAGATTAACTCTGTTGGATCACCGCCTAGCGACTTGATTCTTTTAGCAATACTTTTTCCTGTCATTATTGCCTTTTCCAAATCCGATTTTGTCGATTTTGGTGCAGGAGCAGGATTGTTGTTGCTTCCATTCTCAAGTGCCTCTAATTCTTTGTCAAAGTCCGCATCCTCAGAATCTAGTGTTTCGACTACCGGATTCTTATCCTCTGGTAAAGTTGAGTCGGCTATTACCTCATTGTTTTTATCCTCTGTTGTCATGTTTATTCCATTAACGCATGGCTAGACGGTCTTGCGACATTATTCCCTTGACGCAGGGCTAGGCGAGCCTTGAGGGCTTGTGTAGGTGCTCCCACGGAGTGGAACACCCGACAAGCCTACAAGTCTATTGTTGAATAATATTTCTAATGAACTTTTTTTGTTGGGCGAGGTTATAAAGCATTGCCTTTCCAAAAATTATATCATCTACTGTCTGTGCATCATCTGACATTTGTTTAATCGCTTGGAATCTTAAATCATTATACATCAATTTATATAAAAGTGATGAGTTAAAACTTTTAGCTTCTTGTTTGAGCTCTATCATTTCATTCTGGGATAGTTTTCTGTTTTTATACAGCCAATCTTTCCCTGAAATCATGAGGATATCCTCCTCTGTTATTGCTCGAACCAAGTGTCGTGTCAGATAATTGATTACAAATAGCCTTAAACGTTTCATTAGCCTCTATTAGGCTTGTAATGACCGTGAAATCCGTCTGCAACGGCCATTTCTCCTGAATCCTTAGGTGCAGAACCCTCGCCCATGACCTTTCCAACCTTAGGTTTTCCTGCAGGTTTGGTACTAGACTTATCCTTTGAGTTCTTTTGAACTGCAGAAAGATATGTTGCGTTGTGTCCCTCAATCTTCTTCCTTTCGGGAGCTGATGGACCACCTTTTCTTGCTTCGTTTGAATGTTTGCTCATATTATTTTTTAATTGATTTATTTTTAATCATTTTCCTTGCGACCTTTGAGTACAGTTTTGACTTTGCTTTCTTGCCTAACTTCTTAACGACTTCCTTGGATTTCTTTCTCACTGTCTTCTCTAATTCTTTTGGATGGTTTTTATGCCGTGTCTCATGAACTAGAGTATTCAGCAAGGTGGTTTCACTTTTAGCCATTCCATATTTCTTTCTAGATTGTGATTTGTTTAGCTTTTTAGCTTGCTTGTGAACTTTTTTATTCACGCTGATCACTTTCTTTTTGAAATCAGTTTGACCAAATGCCCCCTTGAGCTTCTTGTCATCCTTATAAGTCCATTTTGTTGTCTTATGCTTTTGCATTTCTTTTTTTACCAGCTGTTGCTAGTCTTTGAAACTTAGCTTTACCTAGTGATTTTCTACCTGCTATTGCGGCGATTGCGGCAGGGTTTTTAGCTCCTGCAGCTCTTGCCTTAGCTTCTACTTGCTTAAATCTACCTCCACCACCTAACCTGTTTGATTTTCCCTCGAACTTGCCTGTCTTTTTGATTCCACCTGTGGATTTCTTTTTGACAGACTTGGACTTCTTATCCATATCAACCTTTTCTTTTGCCTCTTCACTGACAAACTTTCTCATGCCTTTTATGGCAGATGAAGAATGCTCTTTGATAGCTTTCTTCTTTATTTGTCTACCGTCATTTGAATGTATTGACATTTTTTTGGTTATAAAACTAAACTAATAATATTATTCGTCGTCTTCATCCTCATCCTCCTCGTCTTCGTCACCTTCCTCATCCTTTTTCTCTTCGGCTGCAAAAGCCTTTTTGCCTTTAAATATTCTCTTGATTTTTTCTGCTTGTTCTACTGTTTGAACTCCACCACCAAGATTTTTATAAACAGCTAGCAAAACTCCTTCAGGCTTTTTTAGATCTACCTTCTTCTCTGATAAAAGTTCTGTGTGACGCTCCTTAAGATAAACTTCATGCTCATTCTTTGGAGTTTTTTTACCGGTAACAAAGTCTACGATTTGCATAGCTCTGTTGTGCTTATCCTTATCTGTAAAAATTATATTTGACATTTTTTTTGGTTATTATATTAACTGTTAAATTATACTACTAAACTTTTCTTCCTGCCATCATTGCAAGATTTTGTTGTGGATTACTTTCTGCTCCGGGTGCTCCACCCATCGCATTCGCATTTGGTGTAATCCCATTCAAAACCTTTTTTGTAGAATCAGGAATATATTTAGCCGCATCACCGTGAAAGACTGGCTCGAATAGCAAGTCTCTTGTTATCATGGCCATTTTTTCCATGTCTTGTTGGAACAATGGATTTTGCAAAGACTTATCATAAATATCTTGTTTCATTTTTGCAACTGATAATGAATCCTTTGCCAATAATTCATCAGGCTCGACAATTATTTCAAAGTTTAGGCTCACGAACTTGCTAGGGTTAACTTCCCAGACGTGTTGTTCATCTCCATGCTTTTCATGGAGCGCAACCTCATGCATCATCTTTTCATCCTTAGTCATTTGCATTCCTGAATAAGAATCAGTGAACACAATTTTATCAGTCATACTCTTTCCGTCTTTAGTCTTAGCCACATTATAGGATTTATACAAAAGAGCAGGAACTCCGTTTGTTATTTCACCTATCTCACCAATAGTTTGAAAACGTAAAATATCGTCAAGAACAATCTCGCCGATGTCTTTTACCATTGAGCCTAGCATTGTAGAAATAACTGTTAGGTTTATCAAAGCGTTTTGTTGTAGCAATTGAATCTCAAGTGCAGTCTTCTTTCCTCCACTACCTTGTGGCAATGTAAAATACGATGGGTTAGATGCGCTATCAATATCTTGCTCAGCTTGCTTCATAGCGTTCCAGGCGGCAGTTGGGTTTGCAACTGTAACAGGTTGAACTTTAGCGTTCTTATCGATGTCTGTAACCGTTGCAGGCTTTAAAACAGAGGCGTCTATCTTTCCAGCTCCCATTGTAAATATCGAAGGGAACGTTGCAAGAGTAGAGGCATCAACAGCGTTCTGTCTCATACGGTCTACGAGCTCTTTATCGTTTGAAAGTTTAGCGGCGATAGATTTATAAGCCCAGAATCTTTTGGCATCGATAGGCTCAGCTCCAAACTTTGCAATATTATACGCTGGCTTGTTCTTGTTGGTTCTATGTTTAAATGGATTATATTCAGTATTTGGATTACCCATATAAATACGATTCACTTCATCATACTCAAGGTCAATAGTTCGGTATTTATAAGTACAAATCTCAACCATATTATCTTGCAATGGGTCGCGCACGTTATAAAACAAAGCGTCACCTGCGTTATATACTGGCATTATTCCGGGATTAACATGCACCCAGTTTGGATGATTACCATATAATCCTCTTGCTTCTGCATAAGAAACACGACGTCTATGAATCAAACACTTCTGCTTTTCAATATCAAAACAATATGGGTTAGAAATCAAAACCTCTTCTGTTGGCAATAGATAGTGTTGAAATCCTGACATTGCATCATCGATAACTCTTTTCTTGATATAGTTGCTATTTGTACCCTCTAAGATGTCCATATAAGCCTCGCAATAGTCAGCTTTGTAGTATGTGACGGGGTTAACCATTCCTGATATCACTGCGTATAAAAATGTTTGCTGATAGTCAGACTTTCGAAAGTTGTACTCCAATAGAGCACGTGCCACATATGATGCATCTTTATCTTCTTGTTGTTCATCGTCTTGTGCAGCACATCCGGGGAATATAACCTTCTGAGCGATGTGAGCGGCCATTGAAATGATGTTGTTTCTCGTTACATTTGACGTTCCTGTAAACATCCACGCTTCATCAGGATTAGATGAAGGCTCAGGACTCCAAGCAAGCCAGTCTTTCTGATCAAGGGATGCACGTTGAATCAAACTGTAATTATTTAACTCTCGAAATGGTCTTGAGAGTAACATATCTCCATGAATCAAATCCTTGTGTCCTTCTTCTATTAATTCTTTTACTTCTTCTTCTGGTTGATACAGAGAAAGTCTGCTCTCTATTTTTCCATTTAAGACTTCGATTTGAGGCATCGTGTTTGATGTTGAGGTTTCCATATTTTTAAATTATATATTACTCTCTATTTTTTTGCCAACGAGTTTGTGTCCAACTAGGAGAACTTTGAGAAACTGTCTTCTCTTGTTTCAATTGTTCGTTCTTCATTTGAAACCCGATAGCGGCCGCTGTTAATAAGTCGAAGTGAGCTGTCTGATCATCTCTTGCCTTTATCTCTCGCAATTCTTCTTTATCATATCTGCGCATTTCTGAGACTACTCTACCTGATACAACTTTAATTATATTCTCATTTACAGCTGTTGACAAATCCAACATCATCTTTGGTTTTGTAACAAGATTTGTTTCCCATCCAAATTTTTCATCTTTGTATTGATAAATACATTTATCAGGATATATTTCACGCAACTTTGAAAGAGTAGAGTGACCATGATTATTTCTTTCAACTGCGACAAGCGGGCTTTCATATTTGTGTGCAATATTTCTAATTTCATGTGCGAACATATCTGCGGCGATGTTGTTGTTTGCATATTCTGCAACAATACGAGGCCTTATTGTAGAGAAATCCCACACCACGATAGTAGAGCTATCACGGCCGATTCCTTCAGCCACGTCGCAACCTATGCCGTATCTGTGGCCAAACACATAGTCTTTCCATATTCTCCAATTGTTCTCTTCCCGGATAGGTGGATATATCTTCTGCAATCCTAGCTTTTCATGGTCAAAGAACTTGTCACCTGAACCCTCGAAAGCCTCCTCAGGTGTTGTTGGATATTCCTTCTTCATTGTAGACCAATTACGCTCATGTTCTCCAAGAGCGATGAACTTCAAATAGTAATAGGATATTTCTTGATCAGTTAACTGGTGCAATATTTGATATGATTTAAATGCATTTGGCAGGTCATCAATTATCTCTGTTGTTTCTATTTCATCATCCCATTGCCAATTATAAAAATGAGCCTTGAATTGTGTAGCATGTTGTGGCTCTCCTCTGTCCCACGCCACCCAAAACATCTCATAAAACAGTCCGTGTGCCTGCTCAGCAGTACTTTCTATATCCACACGCCCATTTGTAGGCACGGCAGGGATAGAACCCTCGATAACTTCCCTTGCACGGTCTGGGTATTCTTGGCACAACTTTCCAAACTCTGAAATATGTAGACGTGAATATGTACCGGAACGACCTGATGTATCAACTGAAATTGTCGAGTAAGTACTATCACCAAAGCCGATCTTGAGCTTTCTCGCACTGTCCATATCCACTGACCACATAGATTTTATTTTGACGTTATCCAAAGCAAGACGAATCTTGTTATCAAAAATATCCTTGGCAGGCTCTAGTCCTTGAGCAATAAAAAGAGCATCAAAGTTTCTGTTAAATAAAAGCTCGTCTAGTGAGTCAATAGACTCATAGGTTGTGAACCCTAGCTGACGACTTTTTAATATTATATTGCGTGTGTGCTTGTTTTCTTCAAAATGTTGTTGTGACTTGTTACGATGAAAAGTGACAAGTTGTTTTTGCTTGTTTTTAATTTTGTAGAGATTATTAATTCTCCACTCTTTATCCTTTAGTCTTGGGTCGTTTAGATTCTGCATTTTCTTTTTCTATTTCATCGAGAACCGTACCCATATCGGTTATTTTATGTTCGAACTCTTGTCTTTCACTAAACTCGGCTTTCTTCTTTCTCTTTAAATAATCCATAGCGTTAAAATAGCTCTCATTTATTCCTTTAACGACTCTTTGACGTGCCGCTAATGTTGGA
>Ga0114951_10004606_pt1 | contig 13286 bp, 7 predicted proteins | sample AM7aDNAmetaG_FD_88677 | JGI IMG/M metagenome (GOLD analysis project Ga0114951, IMG submission 88677) | Freshwater microbial communities from Finland to study Microbial Dark Matter (Phase II) - AM7a DNA metaG | ecosystem: Environmental > Aquatic > Freshwater > Lake | place: Finland: Lake Alinen...
CCAACTTCAACTATTTCAGGGAAGAGGAGAAATTCGACCTGAGCAAGCTGCTGGCTGATGAAGATGATACACTGGAAACGCATGTGTTGCAGGATACCAATTGCCTGAGCATTAAAAATGCCGCGGAGTTCCTGACCAATAAAAACCCTGATTCGCCCACGCACCGGATATGCACTTCGCTGTTTCAGCCCGAACGGCTGGCGTTTATGCTGCAATATGGCATAGCGTACGTGAAAACCTCCACCGGACTGCAAAAACACATTATGCGCTATCCGCAGTTGTTTGCCACCAAAGCCATTGAAACAAAACTAAACGAGGGCATCAAAAAAGGCATTATCTGGCATACACAGGGAAGCGGAAAAACGGCACTGGCATACTATAACGTCAAATATCTGACCGATTATTTCCAACAAAAAGCGGTTATACCTAAATTCTACTTTATTGTGGACCGACTGGATTTGCTGATACAGGCAGGGCGGGAGTTTAAAGCCCGCGGACTGGTGGTGCATGAGATTAATTCGCGCGAAGCTTTTGCACAGGATATCAAATCCACACAGGTAATACACAACCATTCGGGCAAAGCGGAAATTACGGTGGTGAATATCCAGAAATTTCAGGACGACCCCGATGTGCTGCACAACAACGATTATCAGTTAGACATACAGCGGGTGTATTTTCTGGACGAAGTACACCGGAGCTACAACCCCAAAGGGAGTTTTCTGGCCAACCTGAACCAGTCGGATGCCAATGCCATTAAGATTGGACTGACGGGTACACCCCTGCTGGGCGACGACTACAACTCCAAATCGCTGTTTGGCAACTATATTCATAAATACTATTACAATGCTTCGATAGCCGACGGCTACACGCTGCGGCTGATACGCGAAGAGATAGAAACCACCTACAAGCTCAAGCTGAAAGAAGCGCTGGACAGCATTGATGTGCTGAAAGGTACGGGCGACAAAAAGTACGTGTATGCCCATCACCGCTTTGTGGAGCCGATGCTGGAATATATTGTCAGCGACTTTGAAAAGGCACGACTGATGCACAACGACCCGACTATCGGGGCCATGGTGGTGTGCGATTCAGCCGAACAAGCCAAAATGCTGCACGAGGTATTTGCCAGCAATTATGCGCAACTCGCAGCCGATGAAAGTCTGATGATGGCAGCAGCGCCAACACCCACTTACGACACCAAACTAAAAGCAGCGCATAAGGTAAAAAGCTCTGCCGTGATTCTGCACGATACCGACACCAAGCAGGGGCGCAAGGATATGGTGGAGGATTTTAAAGACGGCAAGATTGATATCCTCTTTGTTTTCAATATGCTGCTGACGGGCTTTGATGCGCCCCGACTGAAGAAACTCTATGTGGCGCGGGTGGTAAAGGCACACAACCTGTTGCAGACCCTTACGCGGGTAAATCGAACCTACCGCGACTTCCGCTACGGCTATGTGGTGGACTTTGCCGATATCAAAAAAGAGTTCGACAAAACCAATCAGGACTATTTCCGCGAACTGCAAAACGAACTGGGCGACGAGATGGAGCATTACTCCAACCTGTTTAAAGCGCCCGAAGAGATTCAGGCCGAGATACAGCAAATCAAGGAAACGCTATTCCACTTCGATATTAAAAATGCCGAAGTGTTTTCGCAGCAGATATCGCAGATACACAGCCGAAAGGAGATGCTGGAGGTGGTAAATGCGCTGAACAATGCCAAAAGTCTGTACAACCTGATACGCCTGTCGGGGAACTTTGATATGCTGGAGGCGCTGGATTTCCGCAAACTGAATATCCTTGCCCGCAGTGCTAATGAACGCCTAAGCCTGATTAATACCAAAGAGGCGCTGGAAAACAATGTGGACGCCACCAACCTGCTGAATATTGCCCTGGAAGATGTGCTGTTTGCCTTTGTCAAGGTATCGGAATCGGAAATGATGCTGGCCGACCAACTGAAGAATATCCTGCAGAAAACACGCGAAATGCTGGGCGGCAACTTCGACCCGGGCGACCCCGTGTTTATATCCCTGCGCGAAGAGCTGGAACGCCTGTTTAAAAAGAAAAACCTGAGCGAGGTAAGCAAGGAAGAAATGGAAAGCAATGTAAAAGCCCTCGAAGCCATCTATAAACACGCTCAGGAACTGGAACGCAAAAACCAGTATCTGAAAGCCAAATACGAAAACGACGAGAAATATGCTCGCCTGCATAAACGCCTGATGGAGAAAGACCCACTGACCGACAGCGAAGTAAAACTGTTCGAAGCCCTGCAAAGTCTGAAAAAGGAGGTGGATGCCCAGATACTGAAAAACTACAAAATGCTGGACAACGAAGACTATGTGCAGAAAATGATTGCCCGACTGGTAATCAGCGAACTGAAAAACAAACACCATATCGCCCTCGATGCGCAAAAAACCAAACGGGTGTACAGCATGGTGGTGAAAGAGTATTTAAGTGAGTATAAGGGGGTGAAGATTGCGTGATGTGAATATCGATTTAAAAATAATAATACTCTCTTAAAAATAGTTGTAATGCATTAAGGATAATAGGATTACCTTGTTTGCTGGAATTATAAAAAAATCAAAATATTAGGTATGGCTGTCAAAATAACAATTAAAGGCAATCAAGATACGAATGAGTATAAAGATGCTATCATTTTGAAAGAAATATTTCAAAATGAATTTAGAAGCAATGCTGTAAATGGTGAGATTTTAATTATAAGTAATGCGACGCTTTTTGGGCAAGATACTAAAGATGTTGATTTAATTGTAATTGGCAAATTCGATAAATATTCAATTAGAGTTAAGACAAAAGCTAAAACTTCTGATGAAGAGCTTATACAGGAAGAAAGACTTTTGTTTGTAAATGATTTCTGTTTTGTAATTGAAACCAAAAGACATAGAGCTGAAGATATAAAACTAGAAGGCCTAACTTTATTAGTTAAATATAAAGACAAGTATCACGATGTTACAACTCAAAGTGAAAATCAGAAATATGCACTAAGTAACTATTTTAAAGATAGAATAAACTTTTCTCCGTACATATGTAATTTTATTTGGTTAAGAAATGTAAGTGGAAATTCAATTAAAGAGCTTTTAGGAAATAATATCAATATCTTAGATAAACACAATTACTTACCTAATACTTTTTCATTAAAATGGCTATTTCAATTAGCTTGCATTCAATCCATTCCATATAATCCTATTGACTTTACAACAAAAAAACCTAAAGGATATTGTTCATTTAAAAGTTTACGAAGAAACCAAGAATTTGATTTAAATGAAATAGATAAAATATTTGATTTATTTACAAATATCAAACAAGGAGCAGGTGACTTGACGAGAAAAAAAATTGAACATATTACCAAAGATATTTTAAAAGACCAAAAATATGCTCAAGCCATAGGTGAAAAATTAGTAATTATTTCAGGAAGAGCAGGAACAGGTAAAACAATTAAACTATTGAATATTGCATGTGATTTAGCTTTAAATGAGGGAGGTAGATGTTTAATTCTAACTTATAATCACGCTTTAGTCAGTGATATTAAGAGAACACTTGCATTAGCAGACATACCTGATGATATTGATGATTATTCAGTAAGTATATCAACTTTACATAAATTTTTTTATGAGATATTATGTGGCTTTGAAATAGGAACAAGTATTAGTCCAAAAGGAAAACCATTTATAAATAATTATATTGATAGATATCAATCATTATTAGAAGAACTAATAACATATATTGAAAATGAACTAATTGGTGATGTTGAATTACAAGCATTAATGAAATCAAGACACCAACAAATTGCTTGGGATTTTATATTAATTGATGAAGCTCAAGATTGGAATGATTTTGAAAAGAAACTGATTTATTTTATATTCGGTAAAGAAAAAGTTATAATTGCTGATGGAATAGACCAATTAATTCGTTCACAAAGAAAATGCAATTGGATTCAAGGATTAAAGAAAGATATTGATTTTCGAAAAACTACTGAAAAGAAAGGATTGAGACAAAAATGCGATTTAATTGGTTTTGTAATTCAAATTGCAGAAAAACTTAATGTTTATTGGGATTTAGAGCCTAAGGAGGATTTGTATGGTGGCAAGATTATAATAAAAATTGGTGAATATTCAAAAGATTTGCATGATAGAGAATTTAAAATATGTAAAGACAACGGAAACTCTGCATATGAAATGATGTTTCTTGTTCCACCAAGTCTTGTTAATAGAGTGAATAATCAACGGTCATTTTTACGAACACAAGATTTTTGTGAAATGGGGATTAAAATTTGGGATGGAACTAACACTGATTTACGTACTGAGTATTCAGTTGACTTACAAAGCCATAGATTATTGCAATATGAATCATGTAGAGGATTAGAGGGATGGACAGTTGTTTGTTTGGAATTAGATCAATTTATGCGCTATAAGTCTGAAACTTATGAAGACGTTGAAACTGGTGAACTTGCTTATGAGACATTTGAAGAAAAGAGAGAAAAGTTTGTAAATCTCTGGACGCTAATTCCGCTGACAAGAGCAATAGACACATTGATAATTACAATTAAAAATCCAAATAGTAAAATAGCTAATATTTTAAATGAAATATACATGAAAAATCCTGACAATATTGAGTGGATAGAATAACGGACTACTGCCAATATTATGAAATTAAGATTAGTTATTAAAAATAGCAGTGAAAGAGTATTTGAGTAAATATAAGGGGTGAAGATTGCGCATGGTTTTATCTGTATGTTACAAAAAAAAAATATTAAACAGAATTTTACTAATCAATGTAAGAAACATATGAAAAACAAATTTATCATTGACAAAGAGATTAATTTGAATGAAAGCGATTTTCTTAAAACGAAAATTTACGCTGACAATCTTAGTAAAATCATTAATAACGCTGAGTCTAATAAAGTTTTCACTATTGGACTTTTCGGCAATTGGGGAACAGGTAAATCCTCGATAATTAAAACCTGTCAGCAAGATTTTGTTGGAAAAAATGTGAAATTTGTGACTTATGATGCATGGCAATATGTAAATGACTCATTCAGAAGGATGTTTCTGCTGAAATTACGTGAAGAGTTAAAGTACAAAGAGACAGATTTGATGAAAAAATTCTACGAGAATGAATCTACTGATATTGGAGAAACTTATAAGTTTAATTGGAAGAATATTCCTGTATCAATAATTGTAATATTTGTATTTCTTATAGGTTTTATTATTTCACTTGCATTTGTTGATCAGAATTCATGGAAAACAGGATTGATAATATCGGCGACAATTTCTTTTGCCTCTTTAGTTTATACCATTCTCCAAGGGTTAATTCTAAAATTGAAAATCTCTGTTACAAAACCACATTTATTTGCACCTGAACAATTTGAGGAGTGTTTCAAAGAAATAGTATCTAATTCTTTATCAAAGTCTAATGAAATATTAAAATGGATAAAGCGTGATAATTCAGTTCAGAATTTAGAGAAACTTATTGTTGTGGTTGATAATATAGATAGATGCAGTAATGAAGTTGCTTATAATTTACTTACAGATATAAAAACGTTCTTTGGATCTGAACCTTATAGTATAGTATTTGTGATTCCGGTTGATGATGAAGCTCTAAAAAAGCATATTATAAATAATAGTAAAATTGATTTGGATTGTGAAAAGGAAAAAGAAGAATTTTTACGTAAGTTTTTTAATGTTACTTTGCGTATTAAACCTTATGGTGAAACAGATATGTATTCATTTGCAAAGCTCATCTGTGAAAAATCAGGAATTGCTTTTAAGCCTGAAACGATTAACGTTGCCTCAAAAGAATATGCAAAAAATCCTCGTAGAATAATTCAATTGTTCAACAATTTACTAGCTGAAATGAATTATTATGAGACTGACTTTACCCAAAAGAATGAAACTCTAATTTGTTGTATTCTAATCATAAGAGAAGAATATTCTAAATATTATGATCAATTAATCAATTCTCCTAAAATATTCAATGAAGAGTATCAAGGTAAAGAAGAAAATGTTAAACGATTTATACGTATTGCACAAACTGCCCTTGGAAAAGTTGAAATATCTGATTTAAGTAAAGTATTGACCAACTCATATCATCAATTTGACAATATCGCAGCAGATGTAAAAGATGTAATTGAAACATTTAATACAGAAAAGATTCTAAGTGTTTGGAATGAAGATAAAGAACATATTGCAAATTATATTTTTGATAGAATGGATAATGCTATTAAGAATTTTCTGATAGATAGAGAATTGGTAGCCTACTTTGATTTGATGGCTTATGTCAATAATGAGATTCAAATAGAACCACACTTGGCCAAAAGAATCGATGAGCGAATTCAACCATATATTTCAATAATTATTTCCAAAACTAAGAATCATGAAAATCTTTGCAGATATGCTTTGTTGAGGGATTCTCAAAAAGATGCAAAGATTAAGTTGACAATAATAGAAAACTGTAAGCGCTTAGAGAATCAAGAGAAGGACTTGTATTGGAGCACTTTATTTAATGCAGCATTAAAGATTTTTCAAGACAAGAAAACTTCAGAAATTTTATCTTCAACGTTCACGAATTATTATCATGAAGTCAGTTCAATTGATTACTCTGAAGAACAATTTAATCATTTGTTATCCAACAAATACGTTCAAGATAGAATCGGTGTTCTTCCTTTGGATGATAATGGTGAGATTTTATTAGATGTAGATACAGATCAATATCGCAAAATTGAATGGATTTTCAAAAATAAGAAAAATATTGAAGCTGAATCATATGCACATTTATTTGCAAAAATTATTGGACAAAAAAACGATGAGTCACGAATGAGAGGTAAGTCAATGGATGAAATTGCAAGTATAGTAAACTTCATAAATCCGCTGTTAGAATTAATTCCTGACAGAGGCATGACTGATCAACCGCAAACTTTATACGATTTAATTGTCAGTGACAGAAAAATTGTAAGACCAGAATATAGTACCCAAGCAAATTGGTGGAATCAACCTAGTTGGTTTACACAACAGAATTTTATAGATGAATGTATTACAAATAATAACTATATTCAAGAAATTTCAAATTTCTTGATAAATATTTTTCGTATAACTGATAACAGAACAAGTATTAAAACAGAGTTAGGCAAGTTATTAAGAACTCATTCGTTAAACACACAGTTCATGCAACTTGTAGAGAAAGGATTTACGCTGCAACCTATTCTTAGTTTGATCTTTGATAGCATTAATAATTATGACAATGAAGAATCTATCAAACTAATATCTCATTGCTTTATCTATGGAAGTAGAGTAATTACGGCAGAAAAAGCAAAAACAAAACTAAATGACTTATTAACTTATACACTGACTAATAATTCTGCTGAAGTTTTTGTATTACTTGAAACATTATCTACTCAAGAAGTATATAAAAATTTACTTACCACTTTGATTATTGAAAAGGACAGCAGTTTTATAAATAGTTTACCTCCATATTTACTAAAATTAGCAGTTAGTTCTTTTACTAAAGATAATTACAATGATTATACAAATAATTTTGAATTCTTGTCTGTCATAATCCAAAAAGGTAATATTATTCAAAAAGGGTATGTTGTAAAAATCGTAACTTCAAAATTAGATGCAAATCAAGATATTCAGCAAATGTTAGATTTAATTGACAAGATGGATAATATATCTTCTTTTGATAAATCTGGTTTATTATTTAGTCATTTAGATAACTACCAACACCAAAATAAAGAAACAATTAGTGCTGAATTGGATGATAGGATCGTTAAACTTAAGAAAAAATTAAAATAAATCATCATCTGTTTGACAATTAGCAATATTTAATCCTTTATAAGTTCGGGATATTGAAGCTAAGTCTCAAATCAGAACAAATTAACAAGATTGAAATGATATTATTTAAGAATCTGCAGATTATTGAAGTATTTAACTCTTTTGGTGACCAGTTTGAAAATGCAATCAATGAAAACTATAATGGCAACACGATTACTATTGTTGTCTTGAACGAGCAACATCCTTTTTTCAAAGCGATTGCAAATGATAATGACCCTTTTGCTAGGAACTTCAATAATATTGCTATCAATGAACAAGTCTGCCAACAACTTAACCTTACTCAAGAGGAAAAATTTGCGATGATAGCTCACGAAATTGGTCATATTCTTGATAATACGCCAAAAGATATAAATAATCGATTGAATAGAGAATATAATGCAGACCAGTTTGCTGTCAAATTAAATCTTTCTAAAGAACTCAAAACTGGATTGGAAAAGCTTATTGAAAGCGGAGACTATCCTGAAGAAAACGAAGGCTTAAAAGAAAGAATAAAAAAATTGTCCTGATAAGAATTTTAAAGAAATAATAAAAACAAATAATGACACCCACACAATTCGAGAATGAAACAAAATCCCTGATAGATAGCCTGAAAAGTATATGTTCCACCTACGGGTTGGGAGGCGATGGCAATGAGTGGTGGGAGTGAATCCAGAGGATTCAAATGTTTATAGAAAAGAGGATGTAGGAAGAGAAGGTACGACCCCCGCGGGGTCGAATGGATGTTGTTATAATCTTTTATTTATAAACATGTTATCCCTCCGGGATAAGGAATAATAAACATAAAATGATTTGATATTATGGCTGATACATTCTCACAAATCTACATTCACATTGTTTTTGCAGTAAAAGGCAGAGATAGTTTGATAAAATCAGCATGGGAAGAAGAATTGTATAAATACATTACGGGCATTGTGCAAAACAAAGGTCAAAAAATGCTTGCCATTAACGGGATGCCTGACCATATTCATATTCTGATAGGTATGCGCCCAACCTGCTGTTTGTCGGATTTGGTGCGGGAAGTGAAGAAATCGTCGAATGAGTTTATAAAGGAAAAGAAGTTTACGCCTTACAGATTTCAATGGCAGGAAGGCTTTGGAGCGTTTTCGTACAGTCATTCGGCATTGGATGATGTGATAGGATATATCAATCGGCAAAAAGAGCATCATAAGAAACGTCTGTTCAGAGAGGAATATATGGAGATGTTGAGGAAGTTTGAGGTAGATTTTGATGAACAATATTTGTTTGAGTGGTTCGAAGATTAGACGTAATCCGGAGGATTCATATATTTATAGCTAGAGGATGTGAGATTATATGAATGAATCCGGAGGATTCAAATGTTTATAAAAAAAGATACGCGAAAAAAGGTACGACCCCTGCGGGGTCGGATTGGTAGGAATTGCATCGAATGTTATAGACATATTATCCCGCCGGGATAAAAACGGAATCCGGAGGATTCAAATGTTTATAGAAATTAAGACGTGCGATGATAATATACGACCCCGGCGGGGTCGAATGGGTGTGATAACGATTATGTTTCTATAAACATGTTATCCCTCAGGGATAAAAACAAAACAAAAAAACAAAAAAACAAATAACAATATAATAAATATAATGACCCCCACACAATTCGAGAAAGAAACAAAGTCCCTGATAGATAGCCTGAAAAGTATATGTTCCACCTACGGGTTGGGAGGCGATGGCAATGAGTTTAAGATTATTACGCAGGTGTTTCTGTATAAGTTTCTGAACGATAAGTTTATTCACGAGATAAAGGCGATAGAGCCACAGCTGAAGGATGAAAAGAACCTGCTGGAAGTATTGCAGGGCTATACGGCAGATGATTACGAAATGCTGCTGATGCAGTTGAGCGAAAGCACGGCGCAGTTGCAACCCGAACAGTTTATCAGTGCGCTGTTTAACCGGCAGAATGAGCCCGATTTTGATAAGATATTTGATGAAACGCTGCTGAGTATTGCCAAACTGAACAACGATATTTTCTCGGTGATGACCAATGGCGGCGAAAAGATACTGCTGTTCGAAAATATCAGCAAGTACGTGACCGACAACCGCGACGAGTTTTGCAAAGCCCTTATCAACAAGCTGGTGGGCTTTAGCTTTGAGCCTATCTTTTCGCAGAAATTCGATTTCTTCTCCACCATATTCGAGTACCTGATAAAGGACTACAACAGCAACAGCGGGGGCAATTATGCCGAATACTTTACGCCTCACTCGGTGGCGTCGATTATGGCGCGCTGTCTGGTTCAGACCGAAGTAAGCAATGTAAGCTGCAACGACCCTTCGGCGGGTTCGGGTTCGCTACTGATGAATCTGGCACACCGGATAGGTGAAGACCGTTGCAGCATCTACTCGCAGGATATCTCGCAGAAATCGTCGAACCTGTTGCGACTGAACCTGATTCTGAACAACCTGGTGCATTCCATTCACAATATTGTGAAGGGCAACACCATACTGGACCCCTATCATCGCGAGGAAGACGGCAGCCTGATGAAGTTCGACTATATTGTGAGCAATCCGCCTTTTAAGCTCGATTTCTCCGACTTTAGCGCTGACCTGGACACTAAAGCCAATAACGAACGCTTCTTTGCGGGCATCCCCAATGTGCCCAAAGCCAAGCTGGAATCCATGTCTATCTACCTGATGTTTATTCAGCACATTATGTTTTCGCTCAAGAAGGACGGCAAGGCGGCAATCGTGGTGCCGACAGGCTTTATTACCGCACAAAGCGGCATTGAGCGCAAGATACGCGAACGGCTGGTGGAGCAGAAAATGCTTCGGGGGGTGGTGAGTATGCCGAGCAATATCTTTGCCAACACGGGCACCAATGTGTCGGTGCTGTTTCTGGACAAAGCCAATACCAATGGCGATATTGTGCTGCTGGACGCTTCCAAGCTGGGCACCACGGTAAAAGAAGGCAAAAACCAAAAGACCCTACTCTCCGACGAAGACGAAAATCGGATAATCGACACCTTTAACGGACACAAGGCGGTGGAGGATTTCTCGGTGGTGGTCTCGTACGACCAAATCAAAGAAAAAAACTACTCCTTCAGCGCCGGGCAATACTTTGAAGTGAAGATTGAATACGTGGATATTACGCCCGAAGCCTTTGCTGCCAAAATGGATGCGTTTAAAAGCAATTTAAACAGCCTTTTTGCAGAATCGAAAGAGCTGGAAAAAGAGATTCAGAAACAGTTGGGAGGGTTGAAGTATGAGTGAGATCTATTTAATTGCCGAAATACGGCAAATCCTTGAAAAAGCCCGAAGAAGTGCTTATTCAGCAGTCAATGCAGCCATGGTTGAAGCATATTGGCAAGTTGGGAAACGCATTGTAGAAGAGGAGCAACAGGGTGAAAAGCGTGCCGGATATGGAAAACAATTGATGAGTACATTGGCAAAAGGGCTTACAGAGGACTTTGGTAAAGGCTTTTCAGAACGAACCCTGCGCGAATATCGCCAGTTCTATCTTACTTTTCCCGATTTGAAAAATACAATCGATGCATCAACACCTCCAATTTGGCGAACAGTGTACGCCAAATTAAGTTGGTCGCATTTTCAAAGAGTATTGCGTGTTTCGAGTCCCGAGGCCAGAATGTATTATCTTACCGAAGCGGCACAAAACAATTGGTCGGTCAGAACATTGGACAGAAATATTTCCACCCTCTATTATCATCGCTTATTGTCATCGCAGATAAAAGAACCGGTAATTGATGAAATGAGAGAAAAAACAGAAAAGTTTGATAATAACACCTTTGAATTTATCAAGAACCCTGCTGTTTTGGAATTTCTCAAGTTGCCCGTCAATGCAGGAATTACCGAAATGGAACTTGAAAAAGCTTTGCTCAGCAATATACAGCAGTTTTTGCTTGAACTGGGCAAAGGATTTGCTTTTGTGGCTCGTCAACAACTTATACGTACCGAAACGAACGATTTTTTTATTGATTTGGTATTTTACAACTACATATTGAATTGTTTTGTTTTGATTGATTTGAAAACTGATAAAATCAGTCATCAGGACATTGGACAGATTGATATGTATGTAAAAATGTACGACGATTTGATAAAACAGCCCAAAGACAATCCAACCCTTGGTATATTGCTTTGTACCGAAACGGATAGTACAATTGCCAGATACTCTGTTTTGAATGAAAACAAACAATTGTTCGCTACCAAATACCTACCCTATCTGCCCACTGAAGAAGAATTAATTGCAGAGATAGAAAGGGAAAAACAAATGCTAAAAATACAATTTAATCAGGCTAATGCGGATAGAAACAATGAATAGAAGTAATAATTCAATTGCGGACGCAATTGAACCAGACCATATTGGCAAGCCAATACAAACTGTATTTGCCTACCGAACAGCAATTATTGGACGAAATTAAAAAAGAAATGGAAAAGGAGATTCAGAAACAGTTGGGAGGGTTGAAATATGAGTGATGTACAGATAAACAATAATCTTTTCGTTAAAATTGCAGAATTAATTGAATCTTCTCGCAAAAGAATTGCTTCTGCGGTAAACTTTACAATGGTTTATACCTATTTCGAAATTGGGAAAATGATTGTTGAAGATGAACAAAAGGGAAATTTACGGGCGGAATATGCCAAATCGGTTTTAAAAGAACTCTCTGTTAAACTTACCGATAAATTTGGTAGAGGTTTTTCTGAACCTAACCTACGAAATATGCGTAAGTTTTATAATACATATTCTCAAGCTCAAATTCAGCAGAAGCCTTCTACTGAATTTCAAAGCTCTGAAATTGAGGAAGATGTAATTTGGCAGAAGGCTTCTGCTAAATTACCACAATTTACATTGAGCTGGTCGCATTACCTCGTTTTAATGCGGATTGAAAATATAGAGGAGCGTAAGTTCTACGAAATTGAAGCACTGAAGCAGCAATGGTCAGAACCACAACTTTCGCGTCAGTACCATTCGAGTTTATATCAACGACTGGCACTTAGCCGAAACAAAGAAGAGGTAATAAAACTCTCACATCAAGGGCAAACCATTGAAAAGGCCAGCGATATAATTAAAAATCCACTTACCCTGGAGTTTCTTGGATTGCAAGAAAAGCACCACTATTCGGAATCGGACTTGGAAACAGCTATTATAGGAAAACTTCAGAACTTCTTGCTCGAACTGGGTAAAGGTTTTTTGTTTGAAGCACGTCAAAAGAGATTTACCTTCGACGAAGAAAATTTTTATGTCGATTTGGTTTTTTACAACCGCTTACTTCAGTGCTATGTTATCATCGACTTGAAAACTGACAAATTAGTGCATCAGGATTTAGGGCAAATGCAGATGTATGTAGGGTCTGCTGATAAACTCAGTCAACATTTAAACATAAAATTAGACGAGAATCGTCTGTTTGGTTTATAAAAGATATTCGTTTAAAAAATTTCGATAGATTTCGGAAATACGTTTTC
>Ga0114951_10004607_pt1 | contig 13283 bp, 14 predicted proteins | sample AM7aDNAmetaG_FD_88677 | JGI IMG/M metagenome (GOLD analysis project Ga0114951, IMG submission 88677) | Freshwater microbial communities from Finland to study Microbial Dark Matter (Phase II) - AM7a DNA metaG | ecosystem: Environmental > Aquatic > Freshwater > Lake | place: Finland: Lake Alinen...
CCCAACCACGAGCTGCTCCAGACCAAGCTGGCCGAGCTTGGCCACGCCAATGGCAAGAGCCAGTTCGACAAAGCCGAGGTGCCGGTTGGCCGCGCCGCCAAACCGGCCGTGGCAGCGCACGCCGCAACCGTCTCGGCTCCGACAACAGCCGCTGCCGCCAGCGCCGCGAAGCCAACGGCCGTCGCTTCACCCGCCGCCGAAAAGAAATCCGTATCTGTTCCCTTCAACAAGGACACGTTCAAGGACGATCCGTTGATCCAGAAAGCGCTGGAGATTTTCAAAGGCACCATCATTGAAGTTCGTTCCTGATTTTTCTCTCAACTCTCAACCTTCAACTCTCAACCTACTAAAATGTCCAGCATCGGAAAATTAATGAAGCAGGCTGCGCGGATGCAGCAGCAGATGGAACAGGTCCAGGCGCAGCTCGCCGCGCGCACCGTCGAAGCCACCAGCGGTGGCGGGGCCGTCAAAGTCGTCGCCAAGTGCGACGGCACCATCGCGTCCATCAAGATTGATCCAGCGGCGCTTAATCCGGCCGACGCGCAAATTGTGGAGGACATGATTCTGACCGCGGCGAACCAGGCGCTGAGCCAGGCCAAGGACATTTCCAACGCGGAAATGGGCAAGATCACCGCCGGCATGAGTCTGCCGGGAATGTGACCGTGTTACATCGTTGAATAGTTGAATCGTCACCTCGCGACGATTCAACGATTGAACAATTTAACGATTCAACGAACCATGCTTCCCGCTTCCATCATCGCCCTGACCTCCGCGCTGAGCAAATTGCCCGGCGTCGGGCCGCGTTCCGCCGAGCGGATCGCCCTCCATCTTGTCCAGACGGATGCCGCCATCGTCCAACAGCTCGCCGACACGATAGTTCATGCCCGCGCGACGATTCAGTTCTGCACCACCTGCGGCGCGTTGACCGAAAAATCGCCCTGTCCCATCTGCGATGACGCGCGCCGCGACGCTTCGCTCATCTGCGTGGTCGAACGCGCGGTGGATATCCTCAGTGTGGAGAAATCCGGCACCTTCCGCGGCAAATTCCATGTCCTCGGCGGAAAAATTTCCCCGCTCGACGGCGTGGAACCGGACGACTTGCGGATTGCCGAACTCGAAAAACGGCTCACGCTGGAACCCATCAAGGAAATCGTCATCGCCCTCGGCACGGATGTGGAAGGCGACGCGACCAGTTTCTACCTCGCCAAACGTTTGTCGCGCACGGGCCTCAAGGTTTCGCGCATCGCCTACGGATTGCCGGCCGGCAGCGGCTTGGAATTTGCCGACGAACTCACCTTAAGCCGCGCGCTGGAAGGCCGGAGAGAGATGCTATGAACACCATTGTCGTTTTTGATCTCGGCAAAGTCCTCGTGGACTTTGATTACTCCATCGCCGCGCGCCGGATTGCCGCGCGCAGCACCCAGCCGCCCGAAAATCTCCACGCCTTTCTCAGCACCTCGCCGCTGCTGGTCGATTACGAGAACGGCGCGCTCACCCGGCAGGAATTTTTCGACGCCATGCAGTCGGCCACGGGCTTTCAGGGCGGGGTGACGGAGTTCGGCCAATTTTTTGCGGACATCTTCACGGAGATTGCGCCGATGATTGAGCTGCATGCGGAACTCCGGCGGCGCGGAGTGCCCACCTATATTCTCTCGAACACCAACGACCTGGCCATCGAGCACATCCGCCGGAAATTCCCGTTCTTCAAAAACTTCGACGGCTACATCTTGTCCTACGAAGTGAAGGCTTTGAAACCGCAGGCACCCATCTATCACGCCTTGGAGCGGATGACCGGCAAACGCGGGGCCGAAATCATTTACATTGATGACCGCGCCGAGAACATTGCGGGCGGCGCCGCGCACGGCTGGCGGACGATTCTGCATGAGACGCCCGAGCAAACCCGCGCGGCGATGAAGGCGTTTGGGTTTTGAGGTAAAGCTGCCGGTTTAATCCGCAAGAAAATTGGTTAGACAACCGTTCATGTTCGGCGCAATCTCGAATTCATAAAGCGAGAAAGGCCAAAGAATTGAAAGTTTAATGCTTGGCTGGCCGCGATATGAGCGTCTCAAGAAAAAACCGGGTGGTAACCTTTGCCTTCGGAACGATCGCGGCAATTGTGCTCTACTTTACTGCCTACTTCGCTTGCGTCTCTGTTCAAACCATGTATGCGGTTGGAATTAAAGGGCCGAGCGGTGCGAGGATCATTGCCTACTATAAAGTCGGTTTCCTTCTCCAAGATTTTGCCTCGTATGTTTTTGAGCCCGCGCGACTCTGCGACGCCTGCTATTTTCGGCCGGAATTATGGAACAATGCAAAATGGAACAATAAAGACCTGCCGTTGGAAAGAGATAAGCCATCGAGGAGATAGGAAAATACATGAAAATACAGCGGCAATTATGCTGGTTTGTTTTCGGGTTCGCGTCGTGCCTTGCCTTCATGTCGTTAATTATCGCCTTTTTTGTTCAGGGGATAAATCACCAGCCAAAAGTTCGGATTGGCATGTCCACTCATGAATTCCTAGACGTCGTTAGGGCTGAGGAGGCTTCCGCAAAGCACCGATGGTTGCCGCCATACAGAACTTTTATGGTCATGGGTAATCATGACTCGGCAATTTTTGATACACGCTATTATTTACGAAAAGATCACGAGTTTTTGGTGCGGAAGGAAGGATTCAATTTTACGAATAACACTCTAATTTCTTCATTTCCAATAAGCTCAGAATGGCACTGGGATTTCTAACAAACTTTGGGTTTGCAGGAAGAATGACCACAAGCTGATCGGCTTTCAAAATCAACAATACCCTAGATTTTCCTCCGACGACGTTCGTGATTTGAGGCTTTGGCCGAGCTTGCTTCCTCGTTTGGGCGTCGGCCACCGGCAATTCCCCGGCCCAATCCAGCCCGTCAGCGCCTGATCCGCCCGTTTCCGGCCATCTTCGGCCCGATTTACTCGAAAAGCCGTTAATTTGCCCGATTTTGTCACCCGACAAAGCCTCATTGTTACCTGACGAAGCTTCTTTGTCACCCGACGAAGCCTTTTTGTCGCCCAACAAAACTCCTTTTTCACCCCACAAAATGGTTTTATCGATCGATTCCGTGGCGTCGTCGGGTGATTCCACCGTAAAGTCGGTCGATTCCATGGCTGAATCGGTCGACTCCGTGGCAAAGTCGGTCGATTCCGTCATAGAATCGGTCGATTCTGTCGTTAATTCGGCTGATTCCATGATTGAATCAGGCGATTCTGTTCCTGATTTGAGCGTTGGCGGGGTTGGTTCCACCCGTTCACCCTCCAGATGGTGAAGGAAGCTGTGGAAATTACCCCCATTCCAAGCGCCGTCGTTTAATGTTTATAAGCTCACGGGCGCGGACGGCCCGGGGTTGGGAGACGGATTCATTTTGCGCTTGGCCAAAAGTAAGGCGGCCTCCAACTGGCGAAGGTCCTTGGGCAGTTCAGCGGTCCAAAACAGGCGCTTGCCGGGTTTTTCGGGGTGTTCGAGGGTGAGGACTTCGGCGTGCAAAGCCTGTCGTGGAAAGTCGATGGGCGGATTGGCGGGGGACTGTCCGCGCCAGGCCGGATTATAGGTGCGGTCGCCGATCAAGGGATGTCCGGCGTGGGCCGCTTGGACGCGGATTTGATGTTTGCGACCGGTCTCCAGCTGAAGCCGCAATTTGGTGACGAAGCTTTTGCCGTCGGCGAGCGGATACTCCGCGATGACGGCATAATGCGTGATGGCTTCCTGGGCTTCGCAACCGGGGGCTTTTGACTGGCTGGCGGAAAGCACGTGCTGGCGCAGTTCGTCCCGGCTCAGCTGCAGCCATTGCTGCCAGGTGCCGGTGGGCGTGCCCGGACGTCCCTCCACGAACGCCACATATTCCCGCTTCATGGTATGCGCCTTTAGTTGCTCGATAAGGTGGTGACGCGCAGCCGGGTTTGTGGCGATGCAAAAGACGCCGCTGGTGTATTGGTCGAGGCGATGAACGGGCAGGGGTTGGAGCTTGCGATAGTTGGGCGGCAAGGATTTTCCGGCGACGCCACGGTTCTGGGCTTTAAGTCTTCCCGCCAGCAAATCGGCAAGAATGCCGAGCGCGGAAAGATCGCAATTCGACGCGGGCACGGAGATGAGGCCGGGTCCCTTGTTGACGATCGCAAGCGCGGAATCCAGATGAAGCAGCGTAACCCGCGGATGAATCTGCCAGCCGGAACCGCAATCCAGAGTGGTGGCATGGCAGCCGCCCAGTTCGAGCGTATCGCCCGGGTCGGTGAGGAGTTGATGCGGTTTACGGATGATGCTGCCGCCGACGCTGACCCGCCCCGCCACAATCCACTGTTTGGCGCGGCTTTTCGGTGTGTCGGGATGCTTTCGCAACAACCAATCCAATAGCGGCCTGACCTGGGGGATATCCATGTTTTAGCAATCGCCTTTTTCCGGGATGAAACAGGCTTCAACTTGTTCACCTGCCCAGCGTGTTTTGCCCGGAAACTTTAGAATGGAATTGACGCTTGGATTGGATTGAAAACCGCGGACGTTCGCGCCGCGCAAATAACACCTGACCTGTGGCAGCACAATCAGTGAGCACAAACGCGTATCAAACCACATTTTCCGGGCCGGATAATCCGGCTCATTCCCAGTGATTGGCATATTGCAGCGATTGTGCGCCGGAAGTCTGGTAGCGTCAATCTGTCTTCAAGTTTTGCCAGGCAACTTCATTGTCACCCTGGCCGAACAGCGATCCCAACGGCGCTCCATTCAGCTTCATTGAAACCAATGTGAATTTGTTCAGCCAACGGAGCTGCAAGCCGTCAGTCATCCTAATCCCTCGGCCAGAGCCTTAGCCAAAGCCGCTGCGGCGATTCGATCATGATGTCATTGAGCAATTTTTCAAGGCTGGCGGCTTTGGGTTCGTGAAGTTTGAGCGCCAGCACCAGTGCGCCCACAAACACCAAAAGAATCAATGAGAAGAAGATGGTGTAGTGATTCCAATTAAGCCCCAAAAACGTGGCCTGACGGTTGCCAATCAGATCGATGATCAATCCCCAGAGGATGGGAGCCAGTCCAAGCGAGACGCTCACAAACACCGAATAGAGCACGAAGAAATGATTCCTCCCCGTTGGCGGAATGATGGCCATCGCCAGGCGGTAATTGGCCATGCCGACAAGAGCGGCAAACAAACCCATGAAAAACTGCAATCCGAGAATCAGCGGCAGATGCGCCGATAATGCACCGCCCGCCAGCGCAATCCAGCCCGCCAAAATGAGCAGCCACACGCAGAGACTCAAGGCCAGGATGGGTTTGCTGCCCACATGATCCAACCGATGGCCGAGCAGCCACAGACTGCTCAAGCCGCCGAGGAAGGCCACCGAGGTGACGAACAAGATATTGGCCTCGTTCAGACCGGTCTCCGTTTTCAGGAAAGCCACGATGAAGGTGGTAAAGCCGCCATAGGCCAAGGCCCACACCATCACGAAACGCAGCAGCTTGTGAAATGGCGGATGCCGAAGCATCGCAAGCCAGGGCACCGGCTGGCTGGAACTCCGGACGGCTTCAGAGATGGGCACGTCGGGAACCCGATTCAAAAACAACAGGCTGATGATGCCCATCACCGCGCTAAATGCGAAGATAACGCCGAACTGCCAGGGATGCGGGTTTCGACCCAGACAACCCGCGGCCAGGATAACCGTCACGAAGCTGCCAAGATTGGTCATCGCGGCATCCCCGGAAACATACCGGCCCCGGCTGTTTTCAGGAATCAGATGCGTGATCCAGGGCAGCCAAGCGCAGCTGGAAATGCCCCGCACCAGATTGAAGCCGAAGAGCAAGGCCAGCAAGAGCACCAGCTGGGTTGTGGTATCCAGAAAGGACGTAGCCAGCGGCACCATCACCATCCCAAAGGTGAAGAGGGTTCGCGTTCCCCATCCCGCCAGCACGAAGCGCTTATAGCCGATGCGATTGATGTATTGGGCGGCCGGAATCTGGAACACGACCATGAGCGGCATCATGCCCGCGATAATGCCCAGCACGGTGGCATTGGCGTTGAGCGACTTGGCGTAAAGAATCATCGGACTGCCCAGCACGATCTGGAATGACAGACCGTTGAAGCAGGCAAACATCCAGGCATTTTTCATCCCGGCAGGAACCGGTTCGGGTGATGTTGTGGTTTCAGCCATGAAGCACTTTCCATTTTACATCCGAAAGGCCATCCGCAGCTCCATCAACAGCGTGCTTTCCCAATTACTAACATGCTGGTCGGTGGTCATGATTTGTTCAACGGCTTCATACACCCGTTTTTGCTGCGAGCGATCGGTGAAAGCCTCGGCCAACCGCAACGCTTCGGTGTTGGCCTTTTGGATGGATTGGATAAGCGGCCGCATCCGGGTCACGGCCGCATCAAATTCACGCTGGCGATCGGATTCCTCGAGGTGCCCCATCGCCGTCAGCAACTTTTGCAGATGCTCATCTTCAACCGTCGTCAAATGGCCGTCGGCATACATCGCCAGTATCAGAAGATCGAACAGTGCAAGCTGTTGGAAGGTGGAAAAACCAACGAGATCAATGTCCATGTGTTCAGCTTACTGCATGAAACGATATTTTCCCATCAGCGACTTTAACTTACGATGCCGATTCCAGAATAAACCGGGCTTAATTTGACCTCCTTCAGGCTGTTTTCCTGATAGATTGATTTCCAATGCTTGGCGCAGACTCACCGCTCAGAATCCTTCACCCGCTCTATCCGTCATTAGTTTCGATGAGCCGGTCGAGAAAGGTGAATTGGGCATTATCTTCACCAGGGCAGGGAATCGCATGAAGGGTGTGCTGACGCAGCCATTCCGGCATTGAGCTATTTGACCGTTTTTATCACTGCGTGAAAGGCAAGCTTCGGTTGCCAGTCCCCGTCAAACAAAAGGGGATGCCCATTACCCCGCCAGGAATCAGTGTCAGTGAGACCCCAAAAGGTCACCAGTTTTACGGCGTCACGGTGCTTTAGGAAGATTCTGAAAAGATTCTCGTATTGTTGGGCCAGTTTTTCTTGGACAGAAACCGCTGGCAGTCCCCCGCCGGTGGCTTGCGCGTTTTGCAGGATATCAGCATCCTGGCTGCGTTGGCCGGTTTGCGAGCCATTGACATCCAATTCGGTGATATGAATCGGCAAACCAAGGTGGCTGACTTCGGTGAGGAAGTTGTCCTCCAAATCCGGCTCCGGCCAGATGAGATTTGCGTGCGTCTGCGACCCGATGGCCATGACCGGCACGTGCTGCGATTTGAGATAGTCGATGAGCGTGATCAGGCGCTGGCGCTTGGCCGGATTTTCAATGGAATAATCGTTGTAACGGAGAACGGCCGCGGGATCGGCCTCATGGGCGTATTCAAACGCTTTGACGATGAAATCCATGCCTAGGACGCGCACCCACGGGGACGTTTGCCGAAGCACGTTGGTGTCATTGAGCCTGCGACTGTCATTCAGCGCTTCGTTGACGACGTCCCAGATTTTAATCCTGCCCTTATAACGACCTACCACGGTCTGGATGTGATCATGCATCCGCTGAAATAATAATTCCCGATCCGCGGCATTGGTTCCGCTCAACCACCGGCCGTTCGCACCTTGAAAAACCCAACCTGGCGTCTGGTTGTGCCAGACCAGCGTATGGCCGACAATCAGCATGTGATGCTGTTCGCCAAACGCCACATAGGCATCTGCCGGCGCAAAATCGTAACCATTCGTTCCCGGTTGCGGATGCACTTTTTCCCATTTCAGGACATTTTCCGGAGCGATGGCATTAAACTGCGAGGTGATGAGCGCGACGCCATTCGTGTCCTGACCGGTGAACTGGTTTTGATTGATCGCCACGCCAATCGTGAAATCATTTTTGAAAGCACCTTTCAAGGTCATGGTCACAGGCAGGCGCTCATTTGCGGCACAGCCAGACAGCGAAGCGGCAAACACCAAGCAAATCAAAGGGACTGTTGCCTTCATTAGTTTAAGGTTTAAATCGAGGAGCGGTTGCGGCGCGCGGCGAGTTCGTCGGACATCTCGATCGTCAGGCGTTTGTTGAGCTTGTAGAGCAGGAGCAGGACCGTGCAGATGGCGAACATGACGCCGACGCCGATGCCGGTCAGCGCATGGTATCCGGCCACAGCCTCGGGCGCGGCGGGTAGTTGCGTATCGTATTTGAACAGGCCTGCCATGAGCCAGAGAAACGACGCGGAGCCGAGCGCGAGGCCGGCCTTCAGCGCAAAGCCAATCGTGGCGAACACCATGCCGGTGAAGCGGCGGCCGGTCTTCCATTCCGAGTAATCCGCCACATCGGCGAAGATCGCCCAGACGAGCGGAATCGTCGGCGCATAAACCAGCGAGCCGATGATGGTGAGTGCCACCATGCCGGTCACGTCCGTGGGTTTTAGGAAATAGAACGCAAATGCATTGATAGTCGAAAGCGCGAAGCCTGCCACCGCCACGGCCTTTTTGCCAAACCGATGTGCAAACGACGCCGAAAGCAGGATCACGGTGATGGTGGTCAGGGTGCCGACCATGTTGACGACGCTATTGAACACGTCGGCCACGTTCGAAGTGGCGAGGTGGTCGCGCGTGCCGTGGACGATGTAGCCGAGCCATTCCAGAATGCCACCGGGCTTGGCTGCGCCTTCGGCGAGCGCGGGGGCAGTGAGGCCGATTTTTTCCACGAAGTCAAACATCGCGGACTTGTCGACGTAGTGATGGTAGTAGTTGTAAAGCGCGCCGCCCCGGAACGAGAGAATCGCGAAGTGAACGAGCGTCATCAGCGCCATCACCTTCCACGGGCCGTTTTTGATCAAATCGGCGAAGTCCTGCAACGGTGAGGACTTGGTTTCGTTCACGGGCTGGATGCGTTCGCGCGTGCTGAGAAACGTGACCATGAACAGGATCAAGCAGAGCACCGCCCAGATGGTCATGGTGATCTGCCAGCCGTGGGCGCGGTCGTGGCCGACGGCGAACTTGGCGACGAGCGGCAGCGTGAAGCCGCCGACGATGAACTGCGCGATGTTGACGGCAATAAAGCGGAAGGAGTTCAGCCGGGCGCGTTCGTCCAAATCGGCGGTCATGACGCCGCCGAGCGCGGAATACGGCATGTTGTTCATTGAGTAGAGTGTCATCAGCATCGTGTTGGTGATGCCGGCGTAGGCGATCAACATGCCCATACTCCAGCCCTTGGGCGTGGTGTAGGCCAGCACCATCACGACGGCCCACGGCACGGCGGTCCAGAGAATCCACGGACGGAACCGGCCCCAGCGTGTCTTGGTGCGGTCGGCCAGCACGCCCATGATCGGGTCGAAGAACGCGTCCCACAAACGCGGCCACAGCAGGATGGCCGCGGCGGCGCTGGCGGTGAGGCCAAACGTGTCTGTGTAGAAATTGAGTTGGAAGAGAATCATCGTCATGAAGACGAAGTTCGCTGCGGCGTCGGCGGCGGAGTAGCCGGCTTTCTCGAAGAAGGAGAGTTTCTGGTGGAACTGGGGCTCGAGCTGGTTCATGGTTCTAATTACTGACCTAAGATGGTCTTGATCGATCCGTCGGGGAGATATTCCAGTTCGATCACCTTCAGGCTGCGCAACCAGGTCTTGCCCCCGGAAGGCCGTGAATCATGATGGAATAAATACCACTTGCCCTGGAATTCACAGATGGAGTGATGCGTGGTCCAGCCGACCACGGGCGTCAGAATGACGCCTTGATAGGTGAACGGCCCGTAAAGAGTGTCGCTCGTGGCGTAGCGCAGGAAATGGGTATCGCCGGTCGAGTAGGAGAAATAATATTTGCCGTTGTATTGGTGCATCCACGACGCTTCAAAGAAACGGCGGTCAAGATCTCCGGCTTTGAGCGGCTGGCCGTTCTGGTCGAGGATGACGAGGTCCCGCGGTGCTTCGGCGAACTCTAGCATGTTGTCGCTCAAACGGACGATCTTGGGGCACAGCGCCGGTTCGTGGTCGGCGGGTTCTTTGCCACACTCGATGGCCTTGTTGTGGCGATAGCGCTGTAATTGGCCACCCCACAATCCACCGAAGATCAGGAAATGGGCGCCTTTGTCCTCGAAGGCACAGGGGTCGATGGAATAGCTGCCCTTGATGGGATTCTCCTGCGGGATGAACGGACCCTCCGGCTGGTCGCTTACCGCCACGCCAAGGTGGAAAACGTCATTTTTGTCCTTCAGTGAAAAATAGAGGTAGTATTGTCCGTTTTTGCAGGCGCAGTCCGAATCCCACAGCTGGCGACCGGCCCAGGGAATATCCTTCAAATCCAAGATCACGCCGTGATCGGTGACTTCGCCGTCAATCGCATCCATCGACAAGACGTGATAATCCCGCATATCAAAATGGTCGCCGTTGTCGTTCTCGGTAATGCCCGATTCGATGTCGTGCGAGGGATAGATGTAGAGTTTGCCGTTGAAGACGTGCGCCGCTGGGTCGGCCATGTAGGTGCCGTCGGGAACCAAGTATCTCGATGATTTCATAAATCAGGGTTGCGGGACGATTTCGATAGCGTTGATCTGAGGGTTCTCGATGTTGCTGGTAAAAACAATTTGGAAAACTCCGTTCGTGATCGCAACCGGGACGCTCTCGATGTAGGCGCGATTGGGGCCGCCGGCCTTGGCCCAAACGTCCATATCCTTGAACTCATGCCCCTGCACGTTGAACGAGAAAATCCGCTGACCCGGCCCGGTGATGCCATCAAAAGATTCGCAAAAATGCAGCTTTGCCACATAGTTTCCATTGGCCAGCGGCCACGAAAACGAATCCATGGTGTAATGTTCGGAACGATAAATTTCAGGCAGCGCAGCATTGGTGACGACCAGATCCGGTCGTTCGACGTTATCACCGCCGCTGAAACCTTGATCGGCCAACCAGACGTGGCCTTGCGAGTCGGTGACCGCCGAGGAACTTCCGGCTTTGATGCGCACGGCCAATCTGGGCGTTGGTGGAACGTTTGTCTTGCTTTCCCTTTGCGCGGCGGAAGTTGCGGCGACAGCGGTGGCGGGCGTTTGCGGCAACTGTGCCGCGGAGGGCGTTTGATTCAGTCGGCAGCCAGCCACCATAAATAGCCCCAGAATTAAAAGCACGAACCAGCGCAGCTGCCGCGATATCAAATTCATAGATAACTTAAACATAGAAATGTGGTTTCAAAAGCATTTTAACTTTTACGAGCGCCAGGACGCCATCCGTCAAATGTCGTATATTCATCGTTTCCGGCGATTTTTCAACCAGAGAAGAAGATCAAGCTGGGGACGCCCTACGCTTGACTGGCTGACAAGTTTCCGGCTTCAGCGGGCTTGGATCGAAGGTATTTGGCGGCGGCCTCGGTGCGGCAGCGGACGTGGAGTTTTTCGTAAATGTGCATCAAATGCGTGCGCACCGTGCCATTGCTGATGAACAGGCGCGCGGCGATTTCCTTGTTCGGGCAGCCCTCAGCCAGGAGCGCCAGAATTTCCATTTCACGCGCCGACAATTGATCCGTGCCGTTAACATCGGTTACCTTGGGTGCTTCCAAGAAGGAGCGAACCACCATGCGGGCGATTTCACTCGTCATCGGTGCGCCGCCGGACCGGACTTCGGCAATGGCCTCCAGAATTTCCCTGTCATCCGACCTTTTCAAAACGTAGCCGCACGCCCCGGCCTGCAGCGCTTGAAAAATCATTTTAATGTCCTTGTAAACGGTCAGCATGATGACCTGCAGGTCTGGCATCTTTTCGCGCAACCGTGCAGTGCAGGCAATGCCCGATTCGCCAGGCAGGTGGATGTCCATTAGCACGACGTTGGGCTTGTGCGCGGGAATCTCCACCACCGCATCTTCGGCGGAAGCACAGGCGCAAACGCAGCGATGGCCTGGCGCATTGCCGATTACTTCCACGAGATATTTCCGCAGGGTGGCGTTGTCTTCAACGATGGCGACTTTCGTTATCAAATCGAGGCTGTTAATATGTGCCATTTGTGCTGACATGTCATCAATGTTTGATGTCCATTCTAGATTGATTCCAGAAATATGAAATCAGTCAAATGTCGTATCAGCCTTTCTTGAAGGCGGACTTGGTTCGGGTGAACGCCTGCAATGGTAGCCGGATTTTTACCGTCGTGCCGCCGCCGACACGCGACTCCACCACGCAAGTCCCGCCTAATTTCAACAGCCGCGCTGGAAGATTTTTCAGGCCGTGTCCGGCCCCGCCACCCGCAAAACCTTTTCCATTATCAGTGATGTCAATGGCCAGGCCTTGGTCATCAACTGACATGCGAAATTCCACTTCTGTCGCCTCGGCGTGGCGCACGATGTTGTTCAAGGCCTCCTTTACCGCCATGAGCAAATCATGGCGCACCCGACCGTCCAAATTCATATGCGGGAAAGCAACGGGGACTTTGAACCGGCAGGAAATGTTCATGTGCGAAAAAAAATCCTCCGCGTGCCCGGTCATATAATCGGCCAGCGATTGCAGCGAGTTGTCCTCGGGGTCAACGGCCCAGACAATGACATCCAGCGCGGCGATCAGGCTGCGTGCCTTGCTGGCAATTGTATTAAAAAGATTCGCGTGGCAGGCTTCATCCTGCTTGGGCCGCTGCCCGGTGCTCGCCAGCACGCTGATTTCGGTGAGGCTTGAACCGAGATCGTCATGCAAATCGCGGGCGATCCGGGACCGCTCCGCTTCCAACGCGTGCTGGCGTTCGATTCGTTCCCGCTCTTGGATTTCGCCCCGGAGTTGGTTGGTGCGCTGTTCCACCAGCCGCCGCAATTGCGTGATCCAGAGCGCTGTGAAAGCCAGCACCACCAGCAAGACTCCCACGACAGCCAACAGGCGCGGCAACGTCCACAAGGAGGGCTGCGAGAGAACAGCAATGTCCGCGGGCGAATTCAGCAAGAGGTCAAATGATTCCGCCGCCGCGTTTAAAAGTTGATTGCGCCCGCGACCAACATAAACCCCGGTAAGCGCAAGGCTGCTTTCACCGCGCAGAGACAGATAATTAGATTTCCCAGGCGCAAGCCGGGCCAGGTAGAGACGCGTGCCCGATTGCATTTCCAAGACCTGCGCGCCTTGCTCAAAATGCGAGCCGAGCAATTGGCCTTCAATCCGCACACGGGTCGAATCCAAATCATCGCGCGTCAATTCGGAATCGGTTAGTTTTTTTGGCGCTGGCAGGGCCGCCTCGCCGATTTTTCGAAGAATGACTTCGCGTAACACCAACACTGACCTGCCAATGTCAGGATACCCAACCGCCTCGACCACGTCGCCAGGGCGCAAATCCGGTTTTTCCGCCGGCATCAACCGAAGCC
>Ga0114951_10004608_pt1 | contig 13280 bp, 11 predicted proteins | sample AM7aDNAmetaG_FD_88677 | JGI IMG/M metagenome (GOLD analysis project Ga0114951, IMG submission 88677) | Freshwater microbial communities from Finland to study Microbial Dark Matter (Phase II) - AM7a DNA metaG | ecosystem: Environmental > Aquatic > Freshwater > Lake | place: Finland: Lake Alinen...
CAGGGCTTGACGGCTTCACCATCATCCAGATAAGCGACCTGCATGTGGGCCCGTTTATGGACAGCAGCACACTGCAGTCGACCGTCCGGCGCATCAATGCCATGGCCCCCGACCTTGTTGCCATCACCGGCGATATCATCAACTGGGGATCTGCCTACATTGATGAGGCGATTGAAGGGCTTGCCGGCCTGCAGGCGGAACAGGGAGTCTACGGCGTACTTGGCAACCATGATTTCTACTGCGACACTCAAAGCCTGTGCAGCAAGCTGGAAAAAGCTGGCGTGCAGATGCTGCGCAATGGGTGGCGGGAAATTCGGCCCGAGGGCGGCGGCCTGCTGCAGCTTGTGGGCATCGACGATCCGCAGGGCCTCCTGAGACGTGATATGAATATCCCCAACCTGAAAAAAGCGCTTCAGCAGGCCCCAGGCACTGGATTCAGGGTGCTGCTTTCCCACCGGCCAACTGTTTTTGACACGGCTGCTGCTCAGGGCGTGCGCCTCACGCTTGCCGGGCATACCCATGCAGGTCAGATGATTTTACCTGCCGGAAACAGCCACAACTGGTCGCTTGCAAAGCTTTTTTATGAACGGGACTATGGTCTGTACGACAAAGATGGCTCCTATCTCTACATAAACAGGGGCCTTGGCGTTGTCGGGCCGCCCATGCGCATCAATTGCCCGCGAGAGATCACGCGGATAGTCCTGAAGCGGGGCAATGCGAAGCTGTGAGAGGGAAAACAGCTGATTATGCAGCACGCATGAATCCGAACACGCTCAAGAAATTTTTTTCAGCCCCATGTCGCCGTTTTCGCCGTTGGCAAAAACCCCATAGTTGTTGTGCTCGGGGGGCGAACCTCTTTTTTCGATTGATACTGTTACCTGCCGGGGCTCTGGCTTTGCCTTGCGGTTGAGCGCCACCAGTGATCTGAGCGCCTTCCATCCGATTTTCTTCATTTCCGCAAGCCGGGTGATTTCTTCCAGTGCGGTTCTGTTGTCGTAGGGGTCGGGCCGGTAGGACCGTGAAGAAATAAGGGCATCGTATATGTCGCACACTATGACTGTTTCCACCATGAGCCGTCTGAGCTTTATTCCGGCGGGCATGCCCGAGCCATCTCTTCTCTCATGATGATCCCTGGCCACGATTGCGGCAGGGTGCCTGTGGTCTCCGTAAAAGCAGCTCAGCATCACATAGCCGGCTGCCATGTGATGATCTATTTTGCCCCGCTCTGCGCGGGTAAGGAGCGTTTCTTTTTTTAAAAGATGCATCGGCACGCAAATTTTTCCGATATCATGTGTGGGCCCGGTTGAAACAAATTTGGCCCACTCCCGATCATCCGGCAAAAAATCCCGGGCGATGAGCGCCGAAAGGGTAAAAACCTTAATCAGGTGACAGTAGGTGTAATAGTTAGCGCTTTTGAAATAATCAAGCGACTCCAAAACCTGCATGGGCAGCTGAAAATTATCCAGCATGTTTATGATGCGGGTGACTTTTGTTTTATCCGAAAAAATTAAATCGTAGGGAGGGCTGCTTATGAGATCAAGCAGGTCGCGCTTTATTGTTGCATGCTTAAGCAAGCGGCATGTCTGCTGCGATGTTGCCTTGTTTGCAGCGATGACCTGCGTTAGGGTGCTGTTTGAAAGAATAGCCCCCGCAGGCAGCAGGAGCCGGTTATCGGCTGTGTGTACCGGGAAATTGAGTTTTAAAAAAGCCATGGGAGATACCTCGCTGAATTACAGGAACGGTTTCGCCATCGCTCGCGGCAGATCATTGCCCTCACTATTTCCGAAGCGCAGTGCATTAACACAAACCATGCTTCAGCATGGGGCAACTATAGTAGAACGGCAAAAGTGCGTCAAGAAAGAAGTGCGATTTTGCAGTTGTTTCGCAGGGCAAACATGAAAGCCTGCCGGCCCCTTCACTTTTTTTCTATGGCAACGGGAACGCGGCAGCGGCCCCAGGCAAGAGCATCGTCGTGCGAATCGTAGAACAGGTCAATGCGGTCAGGCCCTTTGATTGCCGAGCCGCGGTCCTCGACAACTCCCTCTCCATAGCCGGGTATGAGCATGACCGTTCCGAAGGGATAGTAGCCGGTATCGGCGGCAAGTGTTCCGGAATGTGAAAACATGAGCCAGGGGAAAAATACGATGCGCACGGGAATAACCCAGGGCCGCTTCAGGCTATCGACCGAAAAGAGCCCGGGGTAGTACTGGCGAGGAGTCGTGCCGCTGGCGGTTGTGCCATGATAGGGCTTGCCGGCATCAGGGCCGCTTGCGTAATACCTGTTCCAAAAATTGAGCTTCAGATACTTCCAGCTGCCGCGCGACCATCCGCAGCACTTTTTGCACCCGCAGTAGGCGGAAGTATCCATTGTGCGCTCAACATGCGCGCACCCTGCCCCAAGCAGCATACCGCAGAGCAACAATACGTTCAGCGTTCGTGTTAATCTGTACCTGCTTATGTTTGCCATACAGCTCTCAAACGGTGCGCGGTGCGCACCCTACCGGCTGCTCATTTTTATCATGGAATTTGCAGGGTGCGCATTACGCACCGGCTCACTTTCGAAACACCACCGCTGCAAAGGTTGCGGCAAAGGCAAGAATGCTCACGCAGCCATTGGCTGTAAAGAATGCTGCATTCATGCGGGAAAGATCATCGGGTTTTATGATGCTGTTTTCATACCAGAGAAAGCCCGCAATAATGGCAAGACCAGCATAAAAGATCGCACCAAGAGAAAAACAAAATCCCATAAGACCGAAAAAAATTACCGTAAGGGCATGCAATATTTTCGTCAGCTGCAGAGCCAGAGGTATGCCGAAGCGCACGGGCACAGAATAGAGCCCTTCCCTTGTATCGAAATCATAATCCTGACAGCTGTAGAGAACATCGAAACCGGCTGTCCAGAGCATGACACCCAGGCTCAGCATCCAGATGCCCGCCGGTGGCAGGGCATTGGTTGCTGCCACCCAGGCACCCATTGGAGCAAGCCCCAGGCACAGGCCGAGCACGCCGTGGCAGGCCCAGGTGAAGCGCTTCGTGAAGGAGTAGAATGCCATGGGCGCCAGCGCTACGGGCCAGAGCTTATGGCACAGGCCAGGCAGGAAAAAAATCGCGATAAAGAAAACTGCAAGCGCTGCAGCAACAAAAAGCAGGGTTTCGGGCACGCTCACCAGCCCTGCGGGCAGGGCGCGACCGGCTGTACGGGGGTTCTTTTTATCGATGGTTATGTCAAAAAGCCGGTTGAGGGCCATGGCAAAGCTTCGTGCGCCGGCCATGGCAAAAGTAACCCAGCAAAATGTTGAAAACGGAGGCAGTCCGCCTGCACCCAGTATCATGCCGGTATAGGCAAAGGGCAGAGCAAAAATGGTGTGCTCGAACTTTATCATGTCGAGCAGGGTCTTCAGCTTACCCAAGGCCATAGTCCTTCCAGCGGCGGGTAACAAGCTCGCGCGTGGCATCATCCATTGCAATTTCTTCGGGCCAGATGCGGCTGTGTCCTTCAGCGGGCAGCTTGCGTGTGGCGTCAACGCCGACCTTCGATCCAAATATAGCCGTAGGCGTTGCATGATCAAGCACGTCAAGCGGCCCCCGGGTAAAAAACAGATCGCGCTCCGGATCGACATTGCTGAACGCTTTCCAGGCCGCCTCGGAGCAGTTCTGCACATCAACGTCGCCGTCGAAAATGACGATGAGCTTGGTGAACATCATCTGCCCCAGTCCCCACAGGGCTGATGCAACCTTGCGCGCATGGCCGGGATATTCCTTTTTAATCGACACCAGCACGCAATTGTGAAAGACGCCCTCACAGGGAAAATTGATATCAACAATTTCCGGCAGCTGCAGCTTTATAAGCGGCAGAAAGATGCGCTCGGTTGCCTTGCCAAGAAAATAGTCTTCCATGGGCGGCTTGCCCACGATGGTCGCCGGATAGACGGGATCTTTTTTTCTGGTGATGGCCCGCAGGGTAAACACCGGGTACTGGTCGGCATCGGAGTAAAAGCCCGTATGATCGCCGAACGGTCCTTCAATGCTTGTCTCGGCGCTCACGGTTCCCTCAAGCACGAACTCGGCATGTGCCGGCACCATGAGGTCAACGGTTGCTGCCTTCACTATTTCAACGGGGCTGTTGCGCAGAAATCCGGCAAACATAAGTTCATCCAGGCCAGGAGGCAGGGGCGCTGTAGCCGAATAAAGCGTTGCCGGGTCACAACCCAGGGCTATCGCGACCTCGGTATGTTTGCCCTGTTCAAGGTTTGCGCGGTGATGGCCCGCGCCGCCGTGATGCAGATGCCAGTGCATAAAAGCCCGGCGCTCGTCGATTATCTGCATGCGGTACATGCCCATATTTTGCACGCCTGTTTCAGGATGCTTCGTGATGACAAGCGGCAGCGTGATGAAGCGGCCTGCGTCTTTGGGCCAGCACTGCAGCACGGGCAGGCTTTTCAGCAGCGGCCCGTCGCGCTCGATAACCTCCTGACAGGGCCCGGAGCGTACGCTTTTAGGCTGAAAATTCTTAATGTCCTTCACGCTCCACAGAAGCTTCATTTTGTCCACGAGCGTACCGGGCATGGCTGTGGGGATGAAGGACATAACCCGCCGGGCAATCTCGTCAAAGCCATCCACGCCAAAGGCGAAACAGGCGCGCTCAAGAGTACCGAAAAGATTTATGGCAAGGGGGTATGGGGAATCCTTCACGCGCTCGAACAAAAGCGCAGGGCCGCCGCTCTTTACCAGGCGGTCGGCGATTTCGGTTATTTCAAGCACGGCGTCAACCTCGGCTGCTATGTGCTGGAGCTGGCCTGTTGCGCCCAGCTTTTGAATATAGTCCTGCAGATCAATAAATGCCATTGTGCTTTCCGCTCTGTTTATTATTAGGTTTTATTGGAGAAGGCTGGCGAACCGCCCCTTCAAAATTATTATCAGCCGCACGGTCCAACCTCAGGCTAATAGCCTGCGGTTTGCAGAAGCCCCAGGCTGTTCAAAAACTGCAGCAGAAGGGCAAACAGCCCCGGTGCCGGGGTCAGCAGATTATGCCTGACGACAAGCTGCACCTCTTGTGTTTCTCCGGCGGCGATGGTCAGGTTTTCTTCATATTCTGTGGTAACGGCCGGAAAAATAAATGATAGTGAAAGCGCAGTACCGGCATACGGGCCTACGCTTGAACCGCCGGTAAAAAAAGGATTGATAGGCTCGACAATAAAATTATATGTGCCGGGAGTAACCAGCATTTCAAAAGCGCCGTCGCCCTGCATGCAGTAGTCTGAAACGCTGGAAAAGCGGCTCATCTCCTCATCGCCCTGTTTCACTGCAACAACATTGGCGCCCCGCGCCGGAAGGCCGCTGCGCCAGTACAATGTGCCGCTGATACGGCCGTAGACGGCGTTTACGACTTGGATCTCTGCCGGATACAGCATGGTGACGGCAGCCTCGTCGTCAGGATTCAGTCTCCCGAGAGAGGAGTCATTGTCTGTTGCCGTGGGGAACATCGTCGGAATGTAAACATCGTTTGTCGTGTTATCATCATGTACATACTGCGAATTGATCTGCGTGTGGTCAAGGCCGATGAAATGGCCGAATTCATGCACGAAGGTGGCCTTGAACAACTCGGGGCCCCAGTTGTAGGGCTCCTGGGTAAAGCGGCCGTTAAGAAGCGACAGGCCTTCGGTATAATAAGAACCCGTATCGTCAGTGGCCGAGCCTGAAAAGCCGATAATATTGTCACTTGCCCCGACGCCGTATAAAGAATCGATGATGCCCCCATCGGTGTCGAAAATGACCGGATTGATGCCGTCGGTATAGTCTGTAAATGTGAAGACATTATCTTTTGTTACATCGGCGGCAAGATGGCCTGCGTTCTTAAAGCTGATCCGGGCCGTGGCAACGCCCTGCCAGGTGGCAAAGCAGTCGTCGACAATAGCGGCAGCCTCACTGTTTGAAAAGCTGCCCAGAGTGCCCTGGTCGATTGAATAGGGTATGGGCATGGCGCTTGCCGGAAACACGACGGGATTGCAGTTCTTATCCGTCAGCAGCGGCCCGCCGGCACAAGATGGGGTTGCGTAGTGAGTCAGGAGGACAAGCAGCACAAGTACCTGTAGCTTTTTCATGGCTTTACCCCCCCTGCGATTATCTGCCTGATGAGCTCCATGAACTCCTGATGCCGCAGTGCGCCTGTTCCACGCAGGCTGCACTGCCTGATGCCCGGAAGCGTCGAGCCCGGGCAAAATTTTTCCATGTCCATGCCTTTAAAAAGGCGGCTGTTGCCCCGCTCATTGGCAACTGTTTTTTCGCCTCCGCTCGCAGTCATAACATTGAAAACGCCCTGGCCGAACCCTACCGGCGAGCTGTACCCAAGAGAGCTTTCCGGGTACAAAAACAGCAGCACCTCCTCCTGCCCGGCGATAAACCTCGGCGCGCGGGCATACATGCTTGCGGCCTTATGCATGCGCAGTGTCACCGTGTCGGCCGAACCGCCTTTGAGCATGCGGTGGGCTGCAAACGTGTACACCAGGGCCTCATCCTGCGTTTCAACGCTGGTGCAGCGGCCCCAGAAAATTGTTCCTGCGGTGCGGCACAGGCCTTCAAGGTTCAGCTCGCGCACAGCTGCCCCATGGGCCTGGCTGCACAGCGCGCAAATAATTATGCCGGTTATGATGCATCGTTTCATATGGGTTCCTCTCCTGAATGGTACATTGCTTTATATACCATGAGATCAAGCCCGTGGCCACCTGCCACCTTATTGCTTGACATTACAGCATTTTCAGACAAAAAATAAACATTATTTTTTTGCATACTAGGGAGACTGCAATCGTGAGAAGAAAAAATCTGTTGTTCATCGTGATGTTTGTCATGATCGGCGCCGTGCTGCTGCAGGCTTGCGCCTCGACGCAGGAGCGGCAGATGCGCTCCATGGCCAGGGTCTATGACCGCCCCTATGACCGTGTTTGGAGCTCTGTCGAGGAGCTGCTGCGCTTTGATCTTAAATGCGCTTTTAAAAAAAATGATAAGCAGGGCGGAGTTCTTGAAACCGAGTGGGTGCACCGCATGGATACGGAAGGCACCAAGCGCTGGATGGTGGAGGCCCGCGTGCGCAAGGTAAAAGGCGGCATAGAAGTGGAGCTGTACAAAAAGCTTGAGCTGCAGGACAGCGTGAGCAAAAGTCTTGAGAAATACAAGGGGAAGAAAGACACCGAGCCGGCCTCCGGAAGCTGGAGAAAAACCGATGTGGCCCCGGATACGGTGGAAGACCTGTACCGGAAACTGGAGAAAAAACTTGAAAACTGACACCCCGACCGGCTGCAGGCGTTTTTTGCTGCGCGCACCCTGTGCCTGTCTGTATGCGGTATGCATGCTAGCCTGCCTGCTGGCGCCTATGAGCTCTGGCCGGGCCGAAACCCGGCAACACAGCCGGTTCAGCCGCGCCGAGATCAGCTGGGCCATCACCTGGATCAACAGTGCGCTGCCGAACTTTCTGCAAAAAGGCATCATCGCGAAAATAAGCACGAAGGATGACGGCTTTGCAGTGTTTGCAGGCAAGCCCTGGTATCAGCTGACATTTACGCAGCAGGGCGAATTTCTTAAAAATCTTTCGCGCTCCCGGGAAATAATCGGCCATCCGCCGCAGTTTTCGGTTGTGGATGTCGATTCCTCTGCAACCGTTGCCCGCGTGTCAGAGTCGGGCATTGAAATACTTACCCCCGCTGAAGGCTTCAAGCTGTATCAGCCTCCGGCAGATGATGCCGGGACAAACACGACAACCACGGCCTACTGACGTACATGAAAGCATATTTTATTACCGGCACTGATACTGGCGTCGGCAAGACCCTTGTGGCAGGCGCCATAGCCGCTGCGCTGGCGGCCAGGGGGCTTTCTGTGGGCGTCCTGAAGCCATGCGAAAGCGGGTGCTCTGAAAAGAACGGTGAGCTTGTTCCGGAAGACGCGCTTTTTCTGAGAGATATGGCCGCCTGCGATGACTCACTTGATGAAATCTGCCCCTATCGCCTGCGAACGGCCCTGGCGCCGGGCGTGGCGGCACAGCGTGAAGGCATTGTCATTGATCCTGCGCGGATTGAAGCTCTTTTTGCCGCTGCCTGCCGCAGGCATGACATCGTTCTGGTTGAGGGCGCCGGCGGTTTGCTCGTGCCGGTGACCGACCGGCTTCTGACCATCGACCTCGTGCGGCTGCTGGCACTTCCGCTTATCATCGTCGGGCGGCTCTCTCTTGGAACCATCAACCACACACTGCTCACGGTGCGCGAGGCCCAGCGGGCAGGCTTAGTTATTGCCGGCATCATACTCAGCCAGACCAGTCAGGTGCATGGCCTTGCCGAGCAGACAAATCCTGAAGTCCTCTGCCGTTTTACCGACGTGCCGCTGCTTGGCATCATGCCTTTTGTGCCCGAATCCGACCGCCGCGACAGAGCAACCCTTGCACGACTTGCCGAAAGTCGGCTTACCATGAGCCTTTTGTAACTGCACAGGCCTCAGGGGTCAGGGGTCACAAGTTCAAGGTTCGGAGTTCCGCCCCCCGGACCCTAGACCCTCGCTCCCCGGCCAGTCTCACTTCCATGCAGAACCATTCCACTGTTTATATTTTAGGACACCGGTGCTCAGCATGCCAACGGCATAGGCTTCGCCTTTGTTGTTTGTAAGATACACATAACCGGCAGTGCCTGTGCCCATTGAATTGAACATCACACGGTTGTCCTGAAAGGTAACCGGGCTTGCAGGAAGATCTCCTGATAATGAAGCGCCTTTCGTTGCCGCTCCGAAACCGAAATGGACATCACCGCCATACCGTCGGCCCATAGAACCGTGTTCTTTGTCTGGAATTATTTTTTTATACTGGCTCTCGGCGTCAAAAATATAGTGGCCATCAAAATCTTTACCGTTTTGGCTAAGTTCAAATGCAATGACAACGGAGCGCCTTTCCTTTATAGCCTTTGTTCTGGCGAGGCGCATCATCGAAGAAAGATCGCGGGCTGCAGCCTTCAGCCCATAGCCTGCAATAGCCGTTATCAAATTCGGCACGGCTATGGCCGAGAGTATGCCCAATATCGCAACCACGACCATCAATTCGATCAGCGTAAAACCTTTTTTTCTCTGTTTCATGCCTCCCCCACCTTAAAAATAGTTAGCATAGTTAATTAAAAAATAAGTATAAATAATTAGCTTAATTTTTATTTAACTTCAACTAAAAATTAATGTTCAACCAGCAATAGATATTCACGCTAGCGCATGACGGGAATGGGACATTTTCCGCAACTACTCAGGTAGCGGGGGTTCAGGTGTCAGGAGCGATGGTCAGGGGGCGGGAAAGAGATATGGAAGCGTATCTGTACTGTACAACTTTATTTTTTTTGAAATCCTTTATAAAAAGTTCGTCGCTCCCGCGAAAGCGGGAGTCCAGTTTTTGGGCGTTTTATGGATTCCTGCTCCCCGATCTGATCGAGGACAAGCTTCGCAAGACGTTCCCTGAAATTCTTTTTATTAAGTTGCATAGTGCAGGTATTGACGGTTGGGAAATTTGGTCGTCCATCAAAAGCTTTATCGTCTGCGCATTAAAACAGGCGGTCTTACCCTCGTGCATTTCCTGAACTCTGAACCCCGCCCCCTGAACCTTTAGCAGTTACAAAAAACTTTGCATTAAGTTGAAAGGTGTGGATAGCTATACCTTCCGGGCGGGGAACAGACCACTCGCACAAAAAAAGCCCCTCCCGAAAGAGGGGCACATACTCCAAGTCTACGGTTTCGTGTTACTTCGGGCTCTTTTTCTTTTTTTTCGGCAGGGCAAAATTGGTGGTTGTGGCATTATCTTCATATCTCTGCACCTCCAGCCTTAGCAATTCAGGGTCTTTCCCCCGCTCCCATTTATAGTCAATAATGGCATCACAGGGAACTTTTAAATCCTTTAATTCTATGGCCCTTCCGTTCTCATCAAAAATCATGGGATTATAGGGCACCTCAAGCCTGTATTTGTTCAATTTCTTGAATTCGTGCCGGGCCAAAGAAATCTCATCGGGCCCTTTGTCCTGAATGACCGCATTTCCCCGCTCACGAAATGTTCTCTCTTCAGCCCGTGCCTGGCTGCAAAGGGCCATAATAAGCGCCATGCACAGCAACAGCCCTTTTGCATGCTTAACAGTATAAATAATTTTCATCATCTTCCCTCCTTCCAGTATTCAACACCGCTTCTGGTATCTATTGCCGGATTAACTGCGATTGTATTAATAACGCCGGTGCTCATCTGGCTGTACACGGTGGCGGAACCCCCGGCTTCCTTGGCGGCATGAATACCGAAGCTCGAAGAAAGCCCATAGCCCAAGCGCTGCCCGTCGGCAATCCTCTGCGTATTATCTATATCATTAACACCATATATATCTTTAGCTGTACCGGTCAGCACCGGCAGGCGCCAGGCTGTGCCGGTGGCATAATAAAAGGCATACAGATTGCTAAAACCGCCATAGCTGCAGGCATTGGTGTCTGGCGTATAAGCTGGAAAAAGCGCGATGCCGCCGTAAACAGTAGGCTTATTGACCACACGCTCGGAAGGACCGGTGCCGGGGTCAATAAGGTCTCTTCTCCAGCCCTTGTAAAACTGATAGGCTGGGGTTCCTGTTTTTTTAGTCACTTCAGTAATAAGCGCGTCCCAGGTTGTTATGGTTGAAATACCACCGGACGCGGTTATGGGATGCACAACGCGGTTAGGCAAGATGTCATAAGGGCTGGCGTTAAAAAGATTGTCAAGAGTCAGCGTGCACGACGTACCAGGAGTATATGTATGGTAACAGGGCAGCGCTGTCGTCGTGTCGGCCGTCGACACGCCCAGGCGGTTATAAAACGGATCCTTGACGCCGATCAGATAATTTGTTGCTGAATTTCTCTTATCAGTATCTACCTGAAATCTGCCGGTTCCCAGATAGAGCCAGACATTGTCTTTGGTATCCGAGCTTATGGTAAACGGCGCGCTGATTAACGGCAGGGTAAGACCTCCCGTACCGGACTTTAACATCGTGTTCCATGACCAGGCGGGTGTCGCAGTCGGGTCCCATTGATATGTGGCGCTATAGCCTTCCACATACGTGCTATTGGTTATGGGAATGCCGATCCGCCACACCTTGCTTGCGTTGACTGAGGACTCCAGGTAGTTGCCTGCCACATACAAAGCATCAACGCTGTAGTCGAGCGCCTTGTCTATAGCAATGGGCGTGTTCATATAGGCATTTTGGAGTGTTGGCGAAGGTGTTGCACCATCATTCGTTTGAAATTGTTTTTTCAACGTACCGGTCAATATATCTACGATATACACACTGCCTGGATGCGAGGGTATCACCCCATCGAAGTCTTCAAACCCCGATCCAATGGCCAGATACCAGTGATCGTTGGTTCCCCATGTTCTGGTTGTCGAATTGTAGGTTCTGCCAACCTGCAGAACCGTCGGCTGATTCATGGAAAACCCCATATTGGGAAACGACTTGTCCCATAACAGCCTCGGGTTGCGCGGATCGGTTATGTCAATGGCAAAAAAGCTCGGGTAGTAGTCAGCTGTTTTATCACCGGCGACATTATTGGTCCAGATATGCTTGGCCCCGAAATTCATACCGCCGATGAGCACCGTACCCCAGCCGCCAGGATGAACTCCGAAAGGCCCGTCATCAGTAAATATCCGCACATCCACAACTTTCGGCTTCAGATCAACAAACGGCACATGCGTGGCCAGCGCATAATTTGGATCTGCAAGCCATTTCAAATGCGGCAGCAGCGGCTGGGGTATATAGGCCCACAGCTCATCGCCGATATCCTCGGTGCCAATGCCATTTGGCTCGTATGTGCCGGTTGTCTTATCAAAAATACCGGAGGTAAAAGCATGCAGCATGCCATCGTTGGCGCCCACATAGGTGACGGTTTCGCGGGCGGTTGTGGCATTATCTCCATATTTTGCCTGAAACATCCGATAGCTTGCATCATCATAAATGATATCGTATTTTTCCACGGGCTTTGAAATGGTCACCGGCGTGGAATAGACAATATCCCCAAGCTTCCACACCTTGACTCCATCCAGCGAGCGATTGCGCGTTTTAGCAGTATCTTTGTGCGGAAGGCCCGCCGTACCTACACCGTTCAAATCTTTACCGCGTATAAACTCTATAAGGTTTTCCGCCCGGTACACCGCGCTGAGCGCATCAAGATAGCTGTAGGTAGTCGCGTCTTCAATGCCTAAAAAGGGCTCGATAAGCCCTACATGGGCCTTGGTAAAGCCGATGCAGTTGGTCGTCGATCCCGAATCAAAAGCCGCAGGGGTCATCACCGAGCCGTTGCCCACATAGGTATATATCCTTCTGTCGTCGGCGGCCCTATTTGCAAGCAGAGTGCCCGCCTCCCATATCGGCGAAATGTTTTCAAGCGGAGTTATCACGCCGGTAGCGGTCTTCGTGTCGGGATAGGGGTTTGACGCGCTGACAGTATAGCGCGTCACCTTGGTCTCACCACCTACTATGGAATAGGTGAGCACATTATCATTGGTAACATCAAGCTTCTTGTCGGCTGTCGTGTCTTCACGTATATTGCCCTTGGCATCAACCCACAGCGCCTGCAGGCGCCCCAGCCAGTTCACCTCATGCGTACCGACCACCTTGCTTGGTAAAAATATGGCCTGCACCAGGGTGCCCTCGCCCTCGCCCGTGGTGGCAAGCACCGAAACCGCCGTGCCCGAGGCTGCCTGGTTCAAAATATCGTTAATGGCGGCAAGCACCTTGGCTTCGATCTCATCGCCTTTCTGGGCCTCGTAATAGTTGTCCGGAACGCCGTCGCCGTCCTTGTCCCATTCGGTCCGATTATCGGCAGGATAATGAGTGAATTCGCTGAGTAAAGCATTGGGGTTACTGCCATAGCTGGCAGTGGGGATTTTACCATAGCCGTCGCACTTGCCATTTTTATTATTATCTTTAAACCCGCCATACATGGCTGTTTCTCTCAGAATGACAGGAGCAAAATTTGACTTGCCGAAGGCATAAACCACATACAAATCAATATTCTGAATGCCCGTAATGTTGTCGCCAAGAACGCCGTCGCGCAGATCGGTTGTGTGAGCATAAAAAGCCTTATCGTTCATTTCATCATATTGCCTGATACCCGAGGACGCACCATCATTGCCGTCGCCGTCAGAATCCGCATAAGTGTCATCCTCAGTGTTCGGCTCGCCGTCGGTCAGCAGCAGTATATAGCTTTTAGCGCAGGAAAGAGTTTCGGTCGTACCTACCTTTAAAAAAGGATCGCCTTTGGTGGCG
>Ga0114951_10004611_pt1 | contig 13271 bp, 11 predicted proteins | sample AM7aDNAmetaG_FD_88677 | JGI IMG/M metagenome (GOLD analysis project Ga0114951, IMG submission 88677) | Freshwater microbial communities from Finland to study Microbial Dark Matter (Phase II) - AM7a DNA metaG | ecosystem: Environmental > Aquatic > Freshwater > Lake | place: Finland: Lake Alinen...
ACCTCCCCCGCCCATTGCCGACGATCTACCTAATAGCAGCGGCAAGATGATCGTAACCAGCACCGCAGTCAAAGAGGGCGGCGAGCTTGGTGATAAATACACCTGCAACTTATTCCTTACCGAAAGCACCGACAGACCGGTCTCTTTGCCCATTAGTTGGACTGGAGCGCCGGCCAAAACCAAGAGTTTTGCTGTAATAATTTGGCATACCCGTGTTGCAGCTGATGAAGGTATTTTCTTCCTGGTTTATAATATCCCCGCCACTGCGACAGGTCTGCCAGAAGCCATTAAGGCTGATTTATCAGATCCCAAAATCGGGACAGTTGGTGAAAATACCAAATATACTAACGAGTATTATGCTCCCTGCGGAGGATCAGCCGGCATTTACAAATACAATATCCTGGTTTACGCCCTTTCGGCTGAACCGCAATTACCTTCTGATCCCACGAAAGTTGATGCCAATGTTCTGCGTACTGCCATCAAGGATACCATCCTTGACACCGGTTCGATGACTTTTAACGTGAATTATAAAGGTCAATAAAAGTTAGCTGTTAAACTACGAAATTGAAAGTTAGCCGTTCAACTTAAGTTGAACGGCTAACTTATTTTTGTGCCAAATTTTTTGGTCAGGCTTCTAAAACATATCTGGAATAGAAGCGCATTATTTGTATTTACCCTTAAATATCGCCTGGTAAAAAGCCAGGGACCGCTTTTCCACTGTTAACAATTTCACTACTTCTTCTCGAAATTATATCCTGTACCTTCCGCTGGTTTACCTTTCCAACTTGACCGCCTCAGGCTGTATATTTTACCTTGACTTTGGTGTCCATTAAATCCATATTACCCCACTCGATGACCTATCGCTACTTAATGCTGAAATATTTCATAAGATACCATTTGATTTAAGGGTTTCCTCGTTTCAGCATGCCTATCAGGGGAATCTCCTTTTCCTGATGCGTATCCGATACCTAAAATGCTAATCGGTTCGATATGTTCAGGCAGGTTGAATTCTTTTTTTATAACATCAGGTTTGAAATAGCAAACCCAGATGGTACCCAGTCCTAGCTCGGTAGCTTGTAGCATCATGTGGTCGGTTACTATACTGGTATCGATATCTATAATACTCTTGCCATCAAAGGGTCTCTTCCACACAGACTTTTTGTTGCCACATACGATAATACCTAACTGCGCACCATGTATATTGGCAGCTTTCTTTAGTTTCTCTAATCCAGCATCTTCTTGCACTACAATTAGCTCCTGAGGTTGTGTATTGGCTCCGGTGGGAGCTACCCTGCCGGCTTCCAGGATGATCATTAATTTTTCTTGTTCAATTTTTTTCTTGAGATAATTTCGAACAGAATAACGTTTTTTTGCCAATTCCAAAAAACTCATGTTCAATCTCCTTTCAACTTAAATACCGATACATGTCTTGATAATATTATACCAGTATTTTATGTGCTCGCTCGGGATACCCTTGATCAGTATCATCATATTCTTCGGCAATTTCAGAAAGGAGGTTTTTGTTGATGATTTCTACCTGGTGAGGCTTCAGCCTGATTGCTCCTCGCTTCTCTATAATTTTTAGCGAACGGTTTACTACTTCTCGACTGGCTCCTATCATGCCGCCTATATCCTGTTGAATTAAAAAAAGGCCGACAGATGTTTCCTCACCGGCGTGTTTCCCATTTAACAATTTGGCTAAACGTGTAATAGCCTGATATGAAGATAGTTCTTCTACCAGAGTGGAATCATGACGAATCCGGCTGGCCAGCGATTGAATAATATTCATACATAAATTGTTTGATTGATGCATTAATATACCAAGGTCATTCCTGGAAATAGCATAAAGTGTAACCTTGTTCATAGCTATCATACTGGCAACACTCGGGCGATGGTCAAAAGATGACACATCATTTACCGAATCACCGGCTGTAGCGATACGCAATATTTGTTCTTTGCCATTTGGAGCTGATTTAAATATTTTTAACATACCGGATATTACGAAGTACAGGTAATCTGACCACTTGCCTTCTACCAGGAGCATTTCGCCTTTATCTAATGTCTTCTTTATCATATAAAGCTTAATCAGTTCCATCTCCACTGATTCGAGTCCGGTAAAATATTTTATTTTTTTTATATTTTCCAAATCTACACTCGCAGCTATATTATTTAAAGGTTAAAAACTAAAGCTATTGGCCTGAACACAATAATTAAATTACTATTTTTAAGAAGGGATTACCAATACAAGTAAACTATTTTATAAGGCCAACAAAATTAGCCTCGGATGTCCAATTTAATGGTAATCAACCCGAGGCTAATTTTAATTGAACAGTCCCTGATTTCAGTAAAATCAAACGCCTGTACCCTTGCCCTGAAATTTTTCAGGCGTTAGCCAATACTATTTGCTTTCCTCCCGTAGACTCATATCCATGGGTTCTGCTTTCTTCCACTCGATAACCGATTTGCCATTAACCAGCGTCTGATTAAGCAGCAAGCCGTCATATTTAGCATCCTGGTTCGGATAGTCAAGCCTGGTAAAATTACCTCTGCTCTCTTTTCTATCCAGTGAAGCCTGGAAATGCAGCTCAGTCATTTCAATTATATTCCGTACTTCCAGACATCTCATAAGTTCATGTGGATTTTCGGCCGATAATTTGGGCAAAAACTCACGCTTAAGAGAGCCTACCCGCCTGATTCCTTCACGAAGCTTGCCTTCGCCTTTATAACTTGAAATATAGCGGTCCACAGCATACCTGATCGCGCACTCCAATTCAACGTAATTAGTTCCGTCTTTCACTGACATTGGACTGTATACAGTTTGTTTTTGCTCTTCGATTTTTGCCTGTTTCACCACAGGAGAGCTGGTTTTCTTAACAGTATCATATAACTCTTTACCAACGATTAACCCGGAAACCGCGGCAGCGGCCACGTTGTGAGTTCCGGAGAGACAATCACCGACAGCATATAAACCACTCAAAGTTGATTGAAAATGCACATCAGCAGTTATGCCCGGAGGAGTATTCAGCTGATTGGGTCTATTTTCCATCATTTCATAATGATGTGTGCGTGGGTTAAAGCCCCTATCCTGAGCTATCTTGAAGGAGACCAGTCGCTCGTCAGCAAAGGCCACTTCTATTCTCTTCTGGAAATCATCGGGGATTCTGGTTAAGCTGTAATAAAATGGATCTTTACCCTGGCGTTCCAATTCGGCTCCAGCTCGTCGAGTTTCCGTTCCATCCCAGGTCAACCTGGCTGCTTCGATACCATCTCCACGCACATTGCCGTAAGACATAGTTAAATCGTCGCGGAAACGATACCCTCTTTCGGTCTGCTCCATATTACCTATTTCCCCGCCAGCCCTGTATGTCATAGCCCAACCGTCTCCAGATACTGAAGCCGGACACCAGTGATATCTATATTTGTATTTCCACGGCTGCGGAGTTTCCGGGTTGAAACAGCGCGAAAAAGCAGCAGTTCCCAGAACAGTAGCCTTGGCTTTTATGACGCTGAATTCTCCGGTTCTGGTGTTTAAGGCGGTTATGCCGGTGACCTTATTGTTATTGGTAAGCAGGTCCACCGCCATGGTGCGCTCTAAAACTTTAACGCCTCTATCCCTGACAGCTTTAGCCAGAATGGGCTTTACATTGTACCAGTGTACTCTCAGAGTCGTCCAACCGCCATGATAATAAATATCGGCCACTTCATAGTCACCATGTTCCCATTTCATGGGGACGCCGAATCTTTCCAGTTCATCCGACGCCCAGCGCCGGTTTACAATAGTTCTATATAACCTGCTGAAGTTGATGAAATCGGCTCCACCGAAAAATGCGCCAGGTCCCATATTTTTCCAAATATCCAGAAACTGCTGCGGAGTAGTTCCTGCAGGGAAAAATCCGCTGTAATGATCGATACCCTGCCCAGAGCTTCCGCTCCTGTCAGATTTCGATTTTTCGATCATGATAACTTTCAACCCGCTCTCTGCAGCTTTAGCAGCCGCACAACACCCGGCTATGCCACCGCCTACAACCACAACGTCAGTTTCTAAAACACTTTCCTGTATATTATTTAGCATGATCAACAATCCCCTTATTATTTTTTTACTGTAATTTATAATTAGACTGCACTCCGGATTTTTGACGCTCAGTTAAACTTTCCAGTTCGCGATGCCGCTTTTCAATTTCTTGAGTTACAAATTCCTTATCTGTATATCTGATGGTTTTCACATAATCTGGCAGAACTTCTTCCGTCGCCTGAATGTAGCTAATATCTTTTTCTTTGGCTCTTTGCTGGATCAGCTTCCATAGCGGAAATTCAAATTTCTCTTCGTAATGCTCACTCGAGGTATAATCAACCATTTGAGTTCCTCCACGTAAATATTTTGATATATCAATTTTTATTGCTTGTTATTTTGAACGCATGCTACTATAGCCAAACTACTAATAGCTAATAGACCCTAGTTTGATTGAATTATAAAAAATTATCTTATCAATGTATATACGTCATTAGATTAGATAGTTTACAGCCACGGGCTTCAATTTTAATGCTTAGGGATTAATTATACATTTTCTCAAGTATTTATTCATACATTCATTTTTAGCCTAAACCTTCTGTATCCACTCAGTAATGAAATTAAGAAGACCTGTTTAAAAATACCTATTCTCGGTTCCGGCAACTTAAAAGACACATTTCTAAATGACCCGATATTCCAAACCAATTTCAGAAATATTTTGTAATACAATTGATAAACCTTATATCATTCTTAAGAATACTATGTAAATCTCAAAATATTTTGTATAATAAGTTATCCGTATATATCAAAGCAAAAGGCAATGCTATTGTTTTGTGTTGTTTAAATTGCTATAGGCCGAATTTATATATAGAAATTAATATGGGAGGGACTATCAAGTGGTAAAATCTACGGCTGATGAACATTATGAGGAGAAATTTGAGTTCCCTTTGTGGAAAATGATCAAAGAACGAGCTGAGAAGAAGGATCTTAGTTATATCGACGCAGCCTGGGAAGTTCTTCCTGAATTCGGGAAGGACATTCGTTTCCGTGATGATGCCTTTGAAGATGAGTGCATAGCAAAACGGAAACTTGAATTGGCGGAACAAGAAAAAACTTGCCAACTCCTGGGATATGCCGATTCAGCCGCAAAAGATTTGAATATGCGGAACACCTACCCAACTATGCAAAAGAAGAAAAAGTAAGGAGACAGTAATGACTTTAGATAGGTTAGCCAATAACGTTATTGATACCGATGTCCTGGTAATTGGAGGAGGGGTGGCTGGCTGTCCGGCCGCTGCTAAAGCAGCTGAGCACGGCTTAAGTGTTACCCTGGTTGAGAAGTCAAAGGTTGATCGAAGTGGTAGTGCCGGGCAGGGAATGGATCACTACGGTGGGGCTTTCCCTCGCGGTATGACGGTAGACGAATTTGTAGAAATCTGGAAAGAATTAGGCTGGGAAAGCGCCTGGTATTTTGGTGGTAAATTTGCTGACCCCAACCGACTGTACAGGCTCTACGCCAATGGTCAGTGGGGAGTAGAGGAACTGGAAAAGTTGGGCGTTAACATGAAATGGTATGACGGCAAAATCCGCCCTATCAAATCAGTTAGACAGTATCCTTTCCTGCGTATTCACTGGATGTATTGCAAACCGGAAATGGCCGCAGGCGTTAAAAAGAGAGGGGTTAACGTCCTCAACAGGACAATGATCACTGATCTGCTGACCCATAATGGCACTGTGGTAGGCGCTACTGCAGTGGATACCCGAACCGGTGCATTCACAGTAATCAGGGCCAAAGCTACTATTATCGCCACTGCTGCCTGCTCTCGTATTTACGACCCTGAGACCCCTGTTCCCTGGAAGTACAAATTCAGATTTCACTGGTGTCCCGCTTCTGTATCCGGCGATGGCTGGGCCATGGGTTTTCGCGCCGGGGCTGAAATGGCCAATTTTGAGCAGACCGAAAGAGGATACCGTTATCGTGATGACTTGACCCTTTCACAGGGTAACCGCAACAATGAAGGCGTTTCTGGTAACCAGTTTACCTGGGATGGCGAACCTATGTGCGGTAGAGACCGGGCTGACCTGGAGCGCCAGGGTAAAACCCCGATTTATGTCACTATTGAAAACATAGGCGATGACTTTCAGAAGAGAGTCGAAATCGCTTATGTTGATGAGAGAATGATTTCGCTTAAGGCCGCGCAGGACAGAGGGTTTAATCCCAGGCATCACTGGTATGAATTGATGGATGATAGACCCAACCAGTTGCATGTACCGCCCGGTCTTCTCGGAGATATGGATTTCAAGACCACTTTAAAGGGCTTGTATGTCATCGGTGATAGCGTGGCCGGCCAACATGATGTTGCTAATGCAGCCGTTTCCGGATTCCTGGTGGGAGACAGTATTTCCTCTTATATTAAACAAGCTGCAGAGCCAATCATTGATGAAGCGCAGGTACAAAGCATCAAAGAAACCGTTTTGGCTCCTTTATCTGTGAAAGATGGAACACCGCCTATGGAGCTTGAGTGTGCCATCCGCTACGCCTGTAATCGTTACGTAGGTACCTTTAGAGCAGAGGGTAAAATCCGCGAAGGACTCAGAAGGTTGGCTTCCTTGAAAAGAGAGTTCCTGCCTAAATTAACGGCCAATAACCCGCATTTCCTGACCAGGTGTCTTGAAGTTAGAAACCTGTTTGATGTTGCCGAGTTACATATGTTGGCCTGTCTGGAACGCAAAGAATCCCGTGACTTTCAAATCAGGCTGGATTATCCTGACAAAGATCCCAAATACGAAGGTATGCTTTTACATCAGAAACTGGTAAATGGTAAAATAACACTCGATTGGAAAAAGCAAGGTCAAATGACATTAGCTGGTTCTCATAAGGAGGAAAGATAAAATGCCCGCGAAAATTGATTACAAAAAATGTATTGGTTGCAAAAGATGCTACGATTTATGCCCGATGGATGTTTTTACCATAGATAAAGAAACCGAAATGCCTAAAGCTACTTATAATGAAGAGTGCTGGCATTGCGGTATCTGCTGGATGGAATGCCCGAAACGAGCCATTGACATTACCTACCCGGCATCTATGTGGTAGTTAGTTCAGTTTGTAAATAATCAATAACCCGATAACTCCTTATCAAAACAATTCTTGTTTTGATAAGGAGTTTTTCAAATTATCACTTTATCCGCTTGAACCTTTAGAACCTCGCTAACTTTCTGCACCGGCTAATGTGCCTCAGAGTTTTAATGCCAGGTAGTAAATCCCCTAAGGAGTAGATCATGAATTATGAATCTTTTCTGGAATTGATCAAAAACAGGCGCAGCATTCGTAAATTCAAACCAGATCCTGTATCTGACGATTATATTGAAAAAATAATTGAAGCGGCACGCTATGCCCCTTCTGGCGCCAATACCCAACCCTGGGAATTTCTCGTTATTAAAAACCAGGAATTGAAAGATAGCATTATGCAAATCATCAATGAATTGAGAAACCGCGGTGGAGTTGATAGAGCACCCCAGCCAAATGCCGTTGTTTCAAGACCAGTTCACTCCCCTGGTGATGCCAGTAAGGCTCCGGTTTTCATTATGTTATTGGGCGATGAGAGAACCAGAGTAGGGTTACCTGGCAAAGCTGGTCAAGACGACCGCAAATGGCAGTCAGTTTTAACCTCCAGTCTTGCTAATGCTTTCCTGTACATGCATCTGGCTGCCGCCTCTCTTGGACTGGCTTCACAGTGGCAATCCGGAGTGGAACGACCTGACGCCAGGGAAAAGCTCGGAAAGCTTCTGGGTCTGCCTGGAGAATTGCATATTTACGACATGATGGTAGTGGGCTACCCTGATGCTCCACCGCTTCCCAAAATATTGAGAGAGAGCGCAAAAATGGTCCATTATAATTATTGTCGCCAGGAAGATATAAGAACTGAAGAAGAAATACAGGAATTTTTTACGAGGTCCAGGAGTTTATCAGAATCACGCGGCGTTGATGGTAAAACTCACTAGCTTTAAATATCTAACTATTAGAAAACTCCAATTGGCAATTAAATTATGGAAAAGATAAATAGTTCCTCTGTGCGTAAAACCTCTCATAGAGACCTGACCAAAGGCCACATCCTGGGCAATCTATTGTCCCTGGGCTGGCCAATGCTTATCAGTGATGGTCTTAATACCTTTGGCCCTACAGTCGATATGTTCTGGGTTGGCAGGCTGGGACCTTCGTCTATTGCCGGTGTAGGAGTTTCTGGCCTGATCCTTAACATGGTTAATCTGGGAATAATGGGCATTAATATTGGTCTGAGGGCTTTAATCGGCCATTATGTTGGCAGAGGTGATACTGAGAAAGCTGAACATCTGGGAAAACAGGCTCTGGTGCTCAGCGGTTTCTATTCCATCTTGATAACAATCATCCTGATACTTTTAGCTAAACCCATATTAAGTTTGTTTGGCATGGAACCAGAAGTGATATCTCAAGGTACTGCCTATTTGAGATTGGCCTTAGTCGGTACTATCCCCATATCACTCCACATGATGTGTGAGGCTGTTATGCAGGCAGCTGGAGATTCTGTGACTCCCATGAAAATAAGTGTCTTGATGAGAGTAGTCCATTTCACGCTAGATCCGTTTTTTATTTTCGGCTGGTGGATTTTTCCCAACCTGGGTGTTATGGGAGCAGCCCTTTCGAGTATAACCGCCACCACCCTGGGAATGTCGGTTTCATTGTTTATCGTTTTATCCGGTCGCAGCCGTCTGAAAATAACCTTAAGACAATTTAAAATTGATTTTTCTACCATGTGGCGAATATTAAAGATCGGCTTGCCGGCTTCAATATCAGGAGCGCAGCGCCGCTTTTCTGCCATCGTCATAATGGGATTTATTACCCCTTTCGGCACATTGGCTGTTGCCAGTTATGCTTTGCTGGAGAGAATTCAGCAGTTCGCCTCAATCTGCAATTTCGGGCTCGGCAGGGCATCCGGCGTTCTGGTTGCCCAGAACCTGGGGGCTAAACAGCCTGAACGGGCGGCCAAAAGCGCCTGGTTGGCCATGGGTCTGGGTGAGTCTATTATGTTAACTCTGGCTATTCTAATGTTAATTTGGCCTCGTCAAACCATTGGCATCTTTACTCACGATGCTGACCTTATCAATTTTGCCAGCGTTTTACTTAAGATAATGATTGTTGGTTATTCTATAACTGCCTGTGAAATGATATTGTCGTATAGTCTTATTGGAGCCGGGGACACTCTTCCTCCTATGTTTTTTTCCGTTATAATCATCTGGCTTATAACAGTGCCCCTTACCTACGTATTATCCAGATTCACCAGTTTAGGAATTACCGGCATTTGGTGGGGAATAGCCATTGGCATGGTGGTTAGCGCCGTTACTTTTATAACTTATTTCCGGCTGGGAAGATGGAAACATAAGAAAATCTAGAAATATTGAACGGGTCTAAACATTATGTCGTGTCAATAGAATCAATTTTATTGTACCAGTTTATTGAATGTCTTCCGCTGCGCTGTCGGTTCTTCATCAATGCATGTCTACTACATTGAAAAGGAAATCCGGAGTTGTACGTATAACACTTAAGATCGCCCCGTTGGCCGGTTTCAATTCCAGGCAGAAGGTGTGCCCGGTATCTACATAGTTAGCCCCTAAAAATGCCGATGACTCGGTAGCAGGTGGTCCCCAGTCAGCACCATCAAAGGCATGCAGCCAGACTGAAATAACTACTTTTTCACCATAATCAAGCATGTTGTCACCGTTATGATTGCCTATCCATTCCACCGTCCAGGCACAATCCTGAATGGTCACATTCTGGTCCATAAAACTAATCTGGAGCCTGTTAGCGCCGGGATTTGAGTTAACTAGAGCCCCATTATCCGGATCAACAGTATAGGCAGGAGTTAAATCGGTCTGTTCGTTATTTGAGAAGACAGCGGCCGTCATAACCAGTTTGCCCAGGCTGCCGTTGGCACCGGGGTTCAGGGTGTCTCTTACGCCTTTTACGCTGCCCTTCAAGACTATCGCTCCCTGGGCCTTCTTCAAACCAGCGTAGACCGCTTCCTGGCTTTTTTCAGTAGAGAACAATCCGGCACTCAGGACAGTATATGCGAAGACCGCTGCCACCACCACAAAAGCTATCAGGATAACGGCAGTTTCGAGGCCGGTAATGCCCTTTTGCTGGTTATCAATGCTCTTTATCAAATCTGGGTATCCATCCTCTCATCAAAATCATTTCTATTCTATCTAAAAGACAATTTTAAGTTCACTGGTCTTTTAGGACAATCACTGTAAGTACCATTGTATGTGGGAGTTTTAACTAAACCAGGCAATATTTGAATGTAACAATACAATTAATTTATGTAACCCCATTTACTCTTCAACAATTTTGCGTTCATTTTGTATTAGTTGTATAATTAGCCTGAAATATTGCTAATGAAAGTCAAGATTGAGAGGTTATAAGACATGGGGAAAAAACTACTACTTTTTTCAATAATTTGGGCCATGCTTTTTTCGTTTATATTTGGCTGCTCCGGTCCCAGTAAAGGCCCTCTGGGCCCTTTACATTCAATGGGTTGCTCTGCGCCAGCTCCTTTAGCTGTAACAGTTACACCTGATCCCGGCATCATGAATCAACCTGTCGCCATAAAAATATCCAATATTTCTGATAAAAAACTGGTTGAAATCCAGATTTTGGATTCTACCGGCAAGAGAATCAGGTATTATTCGAGCTATGATGTCTCTTCACCAGATAGAGTCGGTCCAGTTCCTTCTTACTCCAATAAAGAATTGACTTTAACTGAAACGTTTACTTCAGGCAGTCCCGGGCAGTGGAAAATCACCTGTAAAGATCTGGGAGGACAAACCAAAGAGCTCTCTTTCAAAATGGACCCTGCCAAATAGCCGCCGTGATAGTGGATTAATCATCCACTAATTACACCACTTCAGGCACCAGCCCTCAAAGTATTAATCTTTGAGGGCTGCTTTTTTACTCTTTAACCCTCTTTTACACTAAATAATCTCATGTTGCCGGTTATATATTATAATGCAAATATAATAAGGATCTTTAACAGAAATGGAATAGCACCAAATTGTAAGGAGCAATTCTCATGAGTAAATTAAACCTGGCGCAGCGGACGGCTCTAACCCAGATGTTTGGCGACCGTGTCAATTTTCGGGAAACCGAACGTATTTTATATGGGCACGATATCGGCGCCATCCCTGGTTTGATGAAGCCCATAACAGGCATCACTCTTCCGGATGCTGTCGTCCAGCCTTCAACTGAGGCTGAAATAATCAGGCTGATGGATTGGGCCAGGAAACAGAGAATCGCTCTCACCCCCAGAGGTATGGCAACTTCCGGGTATGGCGGTGTTCTGCCTGTAAAAAAGGGTATCGTGGTTGATTTTCACAGGATGAACCAGATTATCAGCCTTGATCCAGATAAAACCTTAGTTACCGTTCAACCAGGGATTATCTGGGAGAAACTGGATAGAGAACTCAATAAACAGCAGCTAACCTTACGGCTATACCCCTCCAGTTACCCTGCTTCCACAGCAGGGGGTTGGTTATCACAGGGCGGAGCCGGTATCGGCTCTTATGAAATGGGCTGGTTCCGCGAAAGTGTGGTTAGCGCCCGGGTGGTATTGCCGGATGCTACTGCCCGGGAGTTTAGCGGAGACGAACTCGAGCTTATCAGTGAGGCTGAAGGCATCACCGGGCTTATCACCAGCATCACCCTGAAGGTTAAACCCCTGGAAGAACTGGAATCCCTGGCTATAGCGGCCCCCGATGCCGCCGCTTTACAGAATATAGTCGAAGGGATAATTGCTGCCAAACTCCCCATCTGGTCAATACTTTTTATTAATCCCCGCATGGCCGAACTTAAAAACAAAATCCCGCCGGCTGAACACCACTCTCCCGTAGCAGTTGTCAAGCTTCCGGAAAAATATATCGTCACGCTCTCTTTCCGTAAGAAAGATATCGTTGCGGTGATGGAGCCTTTGCTTAACATCTTAAAGGCCCATCAGGCTGAACTGCTGGCTGACACCATTGCCCAGCATGAATGGGAAAACCGCTTTAAACTGATGGTGGTGAAACGTCTGGGTCCCAGCCTGGTGCCTTCTGAAGTTGTGGTTCCGCTTTCCCAATTAGGCCAGGCTATGGCTGAGATTGAAACCCAGATTCACCAACCGGTTGTTAAAGAAGGAATTATCATCAGGAACAGCCGCAACGGTCAACCCGAGGTGGTTATTCTGGGTTTTATTCCCAGCGATGAACGTAAATTCAACTACAATTTCGTTTTTGGTTTGGCCTTAACTATTTTCGCCATTGCCGAAAAACACGGCGGTCGGCCTTACGCCACCGGGCTGTATTTCAGTCGTAAAGCCAATACTATTCTCGGCAAGGCCAAGGCCGCCCGCTTAGCTGCCTTTAAACAGGCTATTGACCCGGGTAATATTATGAATCCGGGTAAGGTTATACAGGGGAGCCTTATCGCTTCCTTTATCGGCTTAGCCGGCAGGCTGGAGCCCCTGGTCCGGCCGTTGGGCAACATGGCCGTGACCCAGATCGGAGAGCGGCAGGCAAAAAGCGTGCGCGGCATACCGCCGGATGTGGCCTGGTATGCTTATGCCTGTTCTCAATGCGGTTATTGCGTCAATGAATGCGACCAATTTTACGGTCGTGGTTGGGAAAGCCAGTCGCCGAGAGGTAAATGGTACTGGCTGCGCCAATATATGAAAGGGCATGTGCAATGGAACCAGTTTATGGTGGACAGCATCGTAGCCTGTACTACCTGCGAGTTGTGTAACTACCGCTGCTCAGTTGACCTGCCCATCGAACCTTCATGGATGAAGTTACGCGGTCAGTTGGTGCATGAACAGGGCCAAATGACCTTTCCGCCCTTTGAAATTATGGCGGCCGCCACGCGTAAAGAGGGTGATATCTGGGCAGGTTACCGCCAGAACCGCTTTGACTGGTTTCCGGCTGATTTGGAAATCAAGCATGGCACGGGTCATAAGGCCCGGGCAGTCTATTTTGCCGGCTGCACGGCCAGTTATGTGGAAAAAGATATCGGCATGGCCAGCGTGCGTTTGTTAGACGCCGCAGGTGTGGACTTTTCAGTGATTGGTAACAAAGAAAATTGTTGCGGCACTCCCATGCTGGTATCCGGTAAATGGGATGTTTTCGCCGGGGTCTTAAAAGCCAATATCCAGGCGGTCCAAGATGCCGGCGCCGATACGGTTATAACCTCTTGTCCCGCTTG
>Ga0114951_10004615_pt1 | contig 13261 bp, 10 predicted proteins | sample AM7aDNAmetaG_FD_88677 | JGI IMG/M metagenome (GOLD analysis project Ga0114951, IMG submission 88677) | Freshwater microbial communities from Finland to study Microbial Dark Matter (Phase II) - AM7a DNA metaG | ecosystem: Environmental > Aquatic > Freshwater > Lake | place: Finland: Lake Alinen...
TATGTTTGCTGCCGAAAACTTTGCCATCCTGAGATCCATTATCGAAACAGCCATCAAAAACAAACAAGATGTGCTGCAAGCCCTCAATGTAATCGCTCATTATAAATAGGACTGATTAGTTACTAACTTTTGTTAAGATGATAATTGCATGCCATCTTAACCAATTTCTCATATTTGATAACAGAATAAAGTGTATTCTCCGAATCTGGTGGCTGGGTGAACAGAAGCGAAAACGACCTGGGAAGCCTGGCGCAGGTTGTGGGTTGTTCGACTTCGGGGGAGATCTGCCAGGAAGAGATATTTAATAACAATATCATCTGTACGTCGGTGTGGTTTGAGAAAACCTCCGTCATTATTGCCCAGACAGCTTACGGTCTTTCGGGCGAAAGGGAAAAGGCCATAGATGCAGGCTGCAATGATTATCTTTCAAAACCGATTTAAAATGAGGTATCGAAGGGCAAGATACAAAAGTATTTTTCATGAGGCTGAAATCTGTGGTTTTATATTCAGTGTTTATCTCTCAATGGTGGATTTTTCAATGTTTCCCAGAGGCAATCGTTCACTATTTTCAGGATCTGCTCCATCTTATGAAGATCAACCCTGGCGAAATCATCCAGGGGTGTATGGTATTCAACCGGAAAACCGGCATGAAAGGTAAGGATTGGGACTTTCCGGTCGGAAAATGGCCTGTAATCACTTCCTGAAGCGCCGGTCACATCCCAGAGTTCAAGTACAAACGGATGCTCAAGTTTGGAATTGATATTTTTTGCCAGGGATCTTAGATCTTCATTTAGGGTCATGGTTCCGATGCTTAGTCCTATCCTGCCAGTGTCTTCCGGTGCACTCCGTGAGATCATGTCCATGTTGAGAACCAGGGAAACCTGCCGGGGAACCAGCCGTGAATGCATCGCGAAGTAGGTGCTCCCCAATTTTCCCCTCTCCTCCCCGACCCAGGCGGCAAATATGATATTACACGGGGGTTTCATGGGATTTGAAGACCATGCCTTTGCCAGGGCGAGCATTCCCGCCACACCGGACGCGTTGTCATCAGCACCGTTAAAGACCTGGCCATTCCTTACACCCAAATGATCATAATGCCCCCCGATGATGATGTTCCTCGTTGTGTCGATACCCTGGATCATTCCTATGACATTCCGGATCATCACCTCTTCGGATCTGACAGTAACCGAAAACCTGAGTTTTTTGCCCTGCATCGGACCGGAGGCAGTTAACAGTTCGCTGGCTGCCTTTTTTTCAAATCGAGGCAGGTCGATCCCGGTACCATCCAGGAGCTGCAAAATTGCATCTGTTCCCAAGGTGAAGCAAGGTATCTTCAGCTTTCCTGAATCGCCAGGTAAATAATGACGGAAATTTTCATTATCCCCGTCTCCGGATGTGGGTACATTTATTTTGCTGTTCAAAAGATGGGGGTCGATAAAAACCACAGCTGCCGCTCCATGTCTTTCAGCAAGTTTTAGTTTCTTTCTTACGGTCGCAAAGTCATCTTCAAATGATCTGCCCAACTTTTTTGAAGCCAGGGAAGTGGTATCCGCATGGCCTGGATACCCGTCGACAACCACGACCACCTTGTTTCTGACATCTGTATTAGTGTAATCATTGTAACCCTTGCCCGGGGCTTCAATACCATAGCCGATAAATATAACAGGGGCCTCGGTTTCCCTACCAAACGGAACAGGGTCCACGATAAAATCGGTACCTGGTGCGAACTTGACCACTGGTTCTCCCTCTACAGAATTCCGGATTAATTCAAGGGAAGATTTCTCAACATGGCATCGGATCATTTTAAAATTCTGAAAAAAGGTCTGGCCGGAGTTTACCGGTGATCCCGGGCTGCTCTTTATTTCAGTGTCACCGTATGGCATCAAACCATTGAGCTGCATCATGGAGGCAATATAGTCTGCGGCCATTAAGGCGCCCCGAGTGCCCGTTTCACGACCTTCCATCCAGTCGGAAGATAAGAATGACAGGATTCCTTCAAAATCATGCTTTACAGGAGTAGGAACAGGACTGGAAGTGGTCTGTGCCCGGAGGGTCAGCGCGGAGAACCACATAAACAGCAAAAAGAGGTAGGATCTGCACATAATGTATGATGTATTGTGAATCGTAAATCGTAAAATGCAAGAATTCCGGTTGCACTGTGCCGGGACGAACTGCTGATAGCCCTCCATTGTGTCGGCAACTACTTCGTTGATCTGAATGGATGACATGACCTGAATGACCGTATTTAATTGTTGGCTCTGACTTCCGTTAATGCAAATATAACTATATCCTGATAAAAATTTTAAACTCTGGACATTGAAGGCAAAAATGAGAAAATAAGATATATTTGTACCAGCTTCCTTCACCCTTTTAGCAAACCGGAACATGGAAAAGAAAAAGATGCCGCACACCTTGATTATTATTTCAGTTATCCTGATCCTTTTTCTTATTCTGACCTGGATCATCCCGTCAGGGCAGTTTGATCGTCATGATTATCACGGCCGGCTGGTTGTGGTTCCGGGAACCTACCACAAGGTTGATCCGCATCCACAAGGGTTTATGGAGCTGTTCACCGCACCAATTAAAGGCATGATGTCGGCTTCACAGATCATTGCCCTTGTATTGCTGATTGGAGGTGCATTTGGGATCGTCAGCAAAACGGGAGCAATCAATTCCGGGCTGGCGCGTGTTCTTGAGGCTACGCGTAAAAATCCGAAGATCAAGAGATTCATCATTCCCATTATCATGTTCCTTTTTTCATTGGGCGGCGCTTCATTTGGCATGGCCGAAGAGGTTATGGTCTTTGTTCTGATCACCATCCCCCTGGCAATGGCCATGGGGTATGATTCACTCACAGGGATCGCTATGCCCTTTCTCGGGGCTGCATCAGGTTTTGCAGGGGCATTCAGCAACCCGTTCACCATCGGTATCGCCCAGGGCATCTCGGAGATCCCGATATTCAGTGGGTGGGAATACCGGATCGTGGTCTGGCTTGTGCTTATGACCACCGCTATTATTTTTGTCATGCTATATGCAAGGAGGATAGAAAAGAACCCGGAACGAAGCCTGGTTTACGAGATTGACAAAAAAAGAGATCTTACATCCTATCATTCTGCCGAAGACCTTGCCTTAACACTGAAAAGAAAGCTGGTACTGATCATCTTCTCTTCCTCCATCGTTATGCTCATTGTCGGGGTCAATCTCTGGGATTGGTATATCAATGAAATTGCCGGATTGTTCGTGTTTATGGGAGTCCTTACTGCCTTGGTTTACCGGCTTAACCCGGATACTGCAGTTGGGTCTTTTCTTGAAGGTGCCCGCGACATGATGACTGCAGCTTTCGTCATCGGGCTTACCCGCGGGATGCTGATCATTGCCACTGATGGAAAGATTATTGACACCATTCTTGCAGGCATTGCCGGAACCATGGGGCAGTTCCCCAAAATTATTTCTGTTCAAATGATGTTCGTATTCCAGGGCTTTATGAATTTCTTTGTTCCTTCAGGTTCGGGCCAGGCTGCCCTGACCATGCCCCTGATGTCACCCCTTGCCGATCTGATCGGTATCACCCGCCAGACGGCCGTGTTGGCTTTCCAGCTGGGAGACGGGCTCTTCACCAGCGTTTTTCCGACCAGCGGTGTTACCATGGGAATCCTGGCCATTGGGAAAATTCCTTATGATAAATGGGTCAGGTTTATGCTGCCTTTGTCACTTATTTTCCTGATACTTGGATGTCTCCTGCTGATTCCCCCGGTCCTTTTATTTGCATATCATTGAGAGATGTTAACGGCAGCCGAATATTCCACGACAGTTCAGATGTTTTATTAGTGGTCACCATAAATCGGCGTACTATAGTCAGTTGCTCTGGCTCGTCGAGGCAGGCCCCTTGCTTAAGTTTTACAATGCAGGATCTTTTACCGCAGGGCGGGGAAGGTTGCGTGGGTTGAAAAGAGAAATATTTTTCAATAATACTTGACTTACGACCTGTATTTCATTACTTTCATAAAATTATATAAGGTTAATGCTATGGTCTGAAAAGAGTAATGTTTTGGATTTCGATCTATTAGCCATAAATATGTTAGGATTTTAAAAGTGGAGTCCAGGGACCACTTTATAAAACGGGGCGTCACCGAAAAGCCAAACGAGTAGGAAATAAACAATAAAAGCTATGACAAAAAAAATTATTCTCACATGTTTGATTTGTTTCGGAATCGGAATAATCATTAATGCACAAAAATTAGATAAATTTGGTGCAGACATGGGCAAAAAGAGTGTGATGGGCAAAGAAATCCGTGTCCCCTACACAAGTCTGACAAGCTATTTTGGGTTTATAAAGCAGGGTGCTGTTCCTGATGAAACCAGAAATGGTAAAAAATTCTACTATCTCTACGTATGGATACCCTCGGTGGCTCCGGAAATTGGCGTCAGAATGATCTCTCCAATTCCAGAAGGAATGAAACCGTCAGAAACTGACTTTGTGGGCGCTGATTACAAAGACAATGAAGGCAATTCAAAAGATTATTTTGATACCTGGATCACCTTTGAAAGGGCGGATGGTATTGTAAGCGTGGATGATATATTGAAAGGCAAATCTGCTACCTGGAACACCTATGAATCCAACGATGATTCGGGTGAGTTACCTGCTCAGCCTTCAGGTAGTAAATACAATTCCCTGATGCGTATAACCAGCGAAGTAAATAATCCTTTAAAGGCATTGGTGGTTGGTTTGTATCGTATTGGCTTCACAACGTATAAAACCGGTGAAGTTCAGGGTAGTTTCCTGGCACAGGTCGGGGCACCTGTTAAGCTACCAGGAGTTGGAATTTCTTCAAGCCTTGAGGATTTATTGAAACAAGTCAAAAAATAATCCAGGCAGAGGCACAGAAAATGATCCCGGCAGCGGTTTGGGATTATTCCTTGGCAAAGATTTCTCTGAAAAGCAGGGTGGAAAATTATGGGTGGAAAGCGAAGAAGGGAGTGAAATCACCTTTTATTATACGTGATTGACCAAAGCAGCAGGTTAGCACAGTTATTGAAATGCTGAACCCTGGTTGTAGTCGTTTTTCAATCATCACACACTATATCTAATAGTTATCAAGTGGAAAACCTACAAACAGGAAAACAAGGTGCTGATCCTTTGTCTTTTAAATTGTACAGAGTAAATTTTTTCCTGAGAAGCGAATAAAATATATTTTTATTATTATTTTGTTGCCCGAAAAAACAAAAGCTCTCATTCCACCAGGGTTTGAGAGCTTTTATCATACACTTAACAGACCTATTATCTAAATTGGAATCATTCCAGATTATCTCAAAGGGGTTGATTTTATTGAGAGAATGAGAAATTGATGGAAAATTGTATTTTCCCTCTTTTTCAACTTTTTGCCTTTATGGGTAGTTTCTTCCATCTTCCCCAACAAATAAAAGTGGCAACTGGAAGCTCCCTATTATTATTTCACTTTCATTTGGAACAAAACGATTCAAGCAAATCTCGAAGGAGTTAAGCACTATCACTGACAAAATGCTGTCAAAAGAGTTGAAGGAGCTTGAAGTAAATCATCTTGTGAAGAGAACCGTTTACGATACTTTTCCGCCAACAGTAGAGTACTCCATAACAGAACATGGAAAATCTCTTGAAAAAGTAGTCGCCGAGTTACGGAACTGGGGATTGAAGCACAGGAAGAAAATAACAGAAAGCTAAATAAAAACCATGTCGGTTATTGACCTTTTTCAATATCCTTGCCGCACGGAACCAAAGTAATCCGAAAATGATAGTTGCCGGGGCTAAGATAAAAACAACCGGTTTTGATTCTGACCAGAACCAGTACATCCCGGATTTATCAAAAGTAAATGCGATGCAAAATAAACCACACATCAGGGTCAGGCTCATAAAAAGATTTCTCGTTTTCATATAATTGATTTTTTTGTTAAACAAATAATTGACGGCACAAAAGTATGCTGCCAAAACACTTGTTTGCAAAAAAACAGGGGTTGAGAAAGGGTTGAGAAAGGGGTTGAAAAAAGGTTTATTGTTTTGAATTGAAAAGATTATCAAGTTGTTGTATTTCTCTACGGTTTTTTATCCCAAGAATTTTATAAACTTGATTAATGTGTGTTTTCAGGGTACTCAATTCAATATTGAGTTCTGCCATTATTTCTTTATTCGATTTTCCTTTTACAATAAGACTTAGAACTTCTTTCAACCTTGGGCTTAACTCCTTTAGTTTTGTTTCAATGCTATCTGATTTTTCCTCAACTCTTTCTTTAAGATTTGTAATGAGTAAGCTTGTTTTTTGTCTCTCAATCTTTATCCATATTATGGCTATTAATGAAATAATAAATGCTAAAATAATAGCAATAGAAGGATAATCGCTCCAAAGCAATTTTATATTCCTGCTATCAAACTTGAATGCAATTAATGAAAAGAAAAGAAAAACAGCTATCAGTTCAAGAACTTTTTGTTTACGAAAAAGCAGGTCTGTTACTTTAGTGAATAACTTCATTCGATACTTTATTCTTTTTTCAGAAGTTAAAAGGATTGTATTAATATCTTGAGGCTAAAATGGGACATCATGTTTGACAGGCCGGCATCAGTGATCACTATTTGCCGTCCCATCGCTGAAGCATGGGATTGGGTTTTAGAATTTAACCTTATCCATAAAAGCAAAACTCATTTGTAATGAGATTGCCAAAATTGCCAAAAACAAAACGAGCATCGAAAGTTTGTTTTTGGCAGATGTTTTACTTACTGATAGTAATATATATCCAACGAGAAGGTTAAAGCAACCCCATAAAACATTTACCCATGGAGAAGAAAGTCCTTTACCGGGAGGATGTGAAAAAGGAGTCGGAAATGGGTCTCCTGAAATGCCATGAAAAAAATGGGGAAGTGCATTTACCAAAAATATTCCGGCGAAAAATGCTGCTACATAGTGATACCATTTCTTGTTTGTGATCTTTAGGTGATTAAACCTTTCGCAAATATAGAACTTATGTTGGGAGGTTCTACCCTGGATTATTTAGAAGTACTTTATTTTGGACGAGTTTATTTTCCTTATTCCCCCTTGGATTTGATGGCGTTTGATTGTTTTGGTTAACTGGGGGCAGGACCTGGATGAGTGAAGCCTTATTTATCAGGTGCTTTAAATTTCATTCTTTTATTATCCTTCCTGCTTCTGTCCTGGCGTTGCTATATAATCTCAATATATAAACTCCTTTTGCAAGTTCACTTATGTCAATGTCTGTTTTACCTTGTTGTATCTTCTGTTGCATAAGGATTTGTCCCTGCAGATTGTAAATGGAAATAACAGAAGGCTCAGTCATGTCTGTTATAATAGTCACTTTTTCTGATGCAGGATTGGGGTATAGATTAAGAAAGTGTTTATTTTTTTTAGAATGATCATTGACCGAAGTCACATTTTGATAATTAAACTTTACCACAACCGCTGATCCGGCAGGAACATGAATTTGTGTCTGATGCGAGAAAACTGTCAACGGCAGCCAATTATAAGCAGGAATTGTTCCATATGAATTTATCACCTGCCCGCCAAGTGTATCTGTTATTGTATCTGCCAAAGACGGGGAACTTAGCCTGACGTATTCTGCACTAAGATAGTTGCTGTTTCCGGTATCTGTCACTGTTAAATTTATCAATGCATTTTGCAATGTGTCTTTATTAATGGCAGTTGTGTATATATTTCCCAAGCTGTCAATAACATTATAACTATCAAGGTTTATAATATCGTCAGTTACCACAGAAGAAATGAACTTGCCTTTGCTTCCGATTTGGAAAGCAAGAATTCCATAGGCAATTGGGCGTGCACTATAAATATTATCTTTCTTCGAAAAAACAGTATACGGTCCATTAAGTCCTCCATGAAAATTAACTCCTGCACATCCGTCATCAGCTAACTTATACATGTAGTCCAAAGCCCACAGGGCTGAAGCAAAAGCATCACTCACGCCCCATTGTCCTCCCTTATCAAATGAATTGCATTCACTCATGCGAAAAGGGATCCCGCTACCGACGGCACACGCTACCAATCTCTTTACCTCAGCAGATACTGAATAAAGTTTTTCCCTATCCATCAAGGTATCGATCTGATTATGAACTGTTGTTGCATATGCTACTCCTCCATAGTAATGTTGGGTAAGCATAGATATCTTGTTACCCATAAAACTGCAGAATGGCTCCGTGAAATCTTCGTAATGACTGGCACAAGCTGGTCCCGTGAAAACAGCTGTAGAATTATAATGCTTGATTGTATCATAATAACGCATATATTCCCTTTCATAATCGATAACCGTATATGATGGATGACGGTAACCGTTAGAATCATAGAGGTCGGGCTCGTTGCCCACTTCAAATCCAAACAGCGCATTATTGTATTTTTGGATAACATAACTTGCTTCGGTTGCGGCAAGTGAAGCATTAGAATCTTTTAAATTTATACCCATAAAAATCTTGCAACCGGCTTGCTGTGCAAAACGAAACAAACTGTCTAATTCTGCTGTTGTGAATGTAGTATCCGTGCCTATAGTATCCATGGTTAAAGTGTCTCTATCAACTGAATTTCCTCCCACACGCAGCGACTTAATCCCACATGTTTGAAACAGCCGTATCAACGTATCACGGTGCGGGCTAAAAAAACCTTTATTCAGGCTGTTCTTCTCGAACGACAAACCGGCAAAATCGGAAGGGATCGTTTTTCTTATTTCAGTTGGATGAAGAGTAATATTAATCGTGTCCTGTGAAAAACAATCAAGAGAAAACAGAAAAAGAAATATAAAGCAAAAAAGTCTCATAGTATTTATTTTATTGTACCTGACAATTAAGTGGAAGAAACGACGGCTTTGACCAGCTTTCGCCGGAACGGCTTAACCATCTTATTTTATTGATTGTTGTTTTGTTTTTTGCCAATGAGCACTAACAGTTCATTATAAATATCTACAGGGTTTTGTTCATTCTCATCTATTGAAAACATTGAACATCAATATACATCAAATTTAAGCAAAAAAGGATAAATGTCAATAGCTTGTTAGATTTATATTAGGTCATGTGCATAAATAAGAACATCTTACAATGCTCTAACTGTATTAATTCACCACTATCCGGCAAGTATATACCGGGAAAAAAAGATTATCGTCATCCCGCTCCAAAATGACTATAATAAATATGTTTCAGTCATGCAGAGTGAGCAAGAATATTTTCTAATTTTAAATGATTCGAAAAATAACGGAGTTGACTCCTTTCTTTTCGGAGATAAAATAGAAACAAACAGTATGAAAAATTTGCTTCTTGTAATGTTGGCTCATCTGCTCAGTATTACAGTTTGTATTTCTCAGGAAGTAGGATTGTCTTCCGGCAGTATCGGTTGCAAACTCCAGGTGAGCAGCGACAACCAGTTTATTAAGGTTAACATGGTTATCCAGGGTTCGCCTGCAGACATGGAAGGATTAAAAGCCGGTGACCATATCATCGGCATCGACGGTGTGAGTGTGAGGGAGATCAAAAATCCCATCAATCATATAAAAGGAACTCCCGGGACTTTCGTTAAACTTGCCATCGGCCGATATGGAAAAGCTGGTATTTTGGAGGGGAATGTCCCCCGGATTTCAGTCCCCTTATCCGATGAAAGAAGGTATGTTACCGAAGGAGACCTGGCAACAAGGATCTATACAAATGACTTTTCCGAGCACAGACAAATGGTGCAATCGTCAATGGCGGTCCTCGATGATGAAGATGTCAATATATTCAACTACAGGTCGTATGATTTTGAGTACACCTCTGCCCAGGATCCCTTGCTCGAAAAGGAACTTTTCAAGGAAGTAGCAGACCAGTTAAATACCATGGGATTGAAAAGATCCCAGAACAACCCGGATATGCTGATCTTGATGAGCTCCTATTCAGGTTCAAAAGAGCATTACAATCCACCCCAGCAGATCATCAGCACCCGGATCAGTACGGCTTATGACTGGTATTGGGGCTTTGTGCCCATACCGATCACTGAATCGACCACCCAGGGAGGGTATACCGAGGTAACCTATCTCTACTCAATCTCCCTGAAATTCCTGGATGCCCATAAGATCGGGCACAGCAAGCTCCCGCCGGTGATCTGGTCGGGCTCCGTTTCCCAGGCTTCGAATATAAAAAGCAACCTGGTCGACAAAAGCGGCGACCTGTTCACTCTTCTGCTTTACCAGTTTCCGACCGTGTGGATCCCTAATTCGGAATATTATTTGCTGCTGCATTACACATATACCGGGATCATCTATGACCTGAATGACATGAGGACGGTTGCTGACGTAATTCCAGGCTCGCCTGCTGCGACTGCAGGTATACAGAAAGGGGATGAAATCATAAACATATTCAATTCCAGGGTCCCGGATAAATACTCCGATGCAGGCAAGGACCAGTGGTCCTACGTGACATCTGGCAACAACAACGGATTGCGGTATTTATTCATCATGTCGAACCTCAAGTACAAACCCTATATGCAGAAAGATCTGAAAACTGTTTCCTTTATGATCAAGCATAATGGGGACAGGCAGAAGGTCAGGGTAACACCCCAGGACAGGCTGTATTTTTCGCTGGTGAAAAATTGACATGATCGTAAACATAAAAAACAAACAATAACAGATGAACATTTCAAAAACCAACAAGAGATGGGGCCTCATTTTGTTATTGCTTGCTGCCATTGCCATACTTGCTTTATATCCGTTGCCGCCACAAGCTCCCATCCAATATTACGACAGGCAAAGTGGCTTATTAAAAACGGAAAAAGTGGCTGGCCAAAAGTGGTTGGTGTGGCTGTATAATAATCCGGTTGGCGAAGCAACATTGTGGGCGCTGGCCAAAAGAAAGGTGGTTTCGTCTGTTTATGGCAACAGCATGGATCATCCTTCATCGACGAAAAAAATACAAGCCTTTGTTGAAGAATTTGATATCGACATGAGCACCGCCCAAAAACAGGAGTTCAGTTCTTTCAACGATTTCTTTACCCGGAAACTAAAGAATAATGCCAGGCCGCTGGATACCAACTCAAACATTACAGTGTCGCCTGCCGATGGAAAAATACTGGCATATGCCAATATCAGCAACAGCGATTTTATCATCAAAGGATACCGCTTCAATATTTTTTCGTTTTTGAATCATGCCCGCCTTGCCCGAAAATACCTTGATGGCACCCTGGTGATCATCCGGCTTGCCCCTTTCGATTACCACCGTTTCCATTTTCCCATTAGCGGAAGTGTATCACCCATCATACGGATTGACGGTGATTATTATTCAGTTAACCCCCTTGCTTTGCGCAAAATGACTGAAATATTCTGCCTGAACAAAAGGGAATTTACCATCCTGTCAAACCCCTTGTTTGGAGATGTTGTGATGACTGAAGTAGGTGCAACCATGGTAGGAAGTATCGTACAGACTTATAGAGGGAATGTTGTAAACAAAGGGGAAGAGAAAGGGTATTTCAAATTTGGGGGTTCCACGGTAGTGCTGCTGTTTGAAAAAAACAAAATTCGCATCGATAAAGATTTATTGATTCATACTTTAAAGGGTTATGAAACTGTGATCAAAGAAGGAGAAAGAATTGGTGTAGCTATGATTAATCCAACAGTTTCGAGGTAGGGATTAATTGGTTGGTTCGGGACTGCAGAAACCAATACGATTGGCAATAACATTTTGATTAGTTACCCTTACAAACAAAAGCTCTCATTCCACCTGGATTTGAGAGCTTTTAGAGTACACTTAAGTGACCAATTATCTAAATTAGAATCATTCCAAATTACCACAAAGTGGTTGATTTTGTTGAGGAAATTAACTATTCTCCGAATGTCGGCTGACGCCTTTTTGATTCAACAGAATTTGAAACTGCTAAACAAAATTTCCATCTATGTACTCCTGAAATATTTCTTTATACTGGTCGCTGACGGGAAGATAAACTTTGCCATCGAAAACTATTCTGTTCCTTTCTACTACTGAAATCTTTTTAAGATTAACGATATATGACCGATGAACTCTCATAAACCGATCGGATGGAAGTTGCTCTTCGATGGCTTTCATACTCAATTGCGTCATCACTGGGGCACTGTTGATCAAGTGAATCTTGATATATTCGTGCTGGCTTTCAATATATTTTATGTCATCCAGTTCGATGCGGATGAGTTTGTAATCTGATTTGACAAACAAATGATTGGTTGTTGCCCTGATGCTTTCCTTTTGTCTGTTCGCATTTAACTCAATAAGGTTTTTCACCTTGTTGGCCGCTTTCAGGAAACTGCTGTAGGTGACGGGTTTTAATAAATAGTCTGCTGCATCTACCTGGAAACCTTCCACAGCATATTCACTATAGGCGGTTGTAAATACGATATATGGTTTGTCGGCCAGTGATTTTACAAACTCCAGTCCGCTCAGGTCAGGCATATTGATATCAATGAATATGAGCTGGATCGTACGGTTGTTGATAATTTCCATCGCTTCGAATGCACTCCGGCATTCAGCCACCAGTTCCAGGAATGGTGTTTTCTGAATATAGGCTGATATTTTTTTTACAGCCAGGGGTTCATCGTCAATGGCAATGCATGTGATCTTCATAATGGAATTTTCAGGTCAACTTCAAATTCACTCTCCTTATCAAGAATATTCAACTGGAAAGCATCCCCGTATAATAACTTTAAACTGTCTTTAATGTTATCAAGCCCTATTCCAGAATATTCCCCCTGGTAATTTGCTGCAACTTTATGTTTGCTGTTTTTGATGATGCATGTCAGGAAAGCGTCGCTCATCCGGAGTTCAAAATAAATATACGACTTCAGCGGATAGCTCACGCCATGTTTAAATGCATTTTCAAGCAATGAAATAAAAAGCATCGGGGGTATTTTAGTATCAGGAACCTGCTCAGGAATCACTACATTAACTTCTACTTCATCGGAATGCCTGAGTTGCATTAGCGAAATAAAACTGTTGATGAATTCGATTTCCTTTTTCAGTTCGATCGTGCTTTGAGCCGAGTCATAAAGCAAATAGCGCATGAGTGTTGAAAGCCGTACGACCGCATCCTGGGCCTTTTCCGAATCTATTTCAATAAGCGAATGGATGTTATTCAGGGTATTCATGAAAAAATGCGGGCTTACCTGATGCCTTAATAAGGCAAGATTGGTTTTAAGTTGTTCTTTCTCGACATCCTTCCTCAGTTTCTCCTCGCTTAGCCATTTTGACATCAGTTTGATCGTTGTACCGGCTCCCACGGTTAGAATACAA
>Ga0114951_10004616_pt1 | contig 13261 bp, 12 predicted proteins | sample AM7aDNAmetaG_FD_88677 | JGI IMG/M metagenome (GOLD analysis project Ga0114951, IMG submission 88677) | Freshwater microbial communities from Finland to study Microbial Dark Matter (Phase II) - AM7a DNA metaG | ecosystem: Environmental > Aquatic > Freshwater > Lake | place: Finland: Lake Alinen...
AACGGCTCTGGGGCTTAACCGTGAGCAGGTGCTGGCCGAGGCGCAGCGCTGCCTGCAGTGCGGCATCTGCTCCCAGTGTCTGCAGTGCAGCGCAGCTTGTGAAGCCGTGGGCGCTATACAGCATGGCCAAGAAGGAGAAGCGCTTACGGAGAATGCCGGCATTGTCATCATTGCCGACAGGAATGCTGCCGGCCAGATTAACGGCGAAGATGTGATACGGGCCTATGACGCCAAATCTTCAAAAGAGGATGTCTACGCGCTTATGGCCCGGGGCTTTGCCGCGGCTGCCAAGGCCATGGCGCTTCTGGGGGGCAGCGGCGCACGGCCGAGAGGCCACGGCATGACCTTTTCCGTTCCCGATCCGGGCCTGTCACCCGATATCCGCATCGGCGTATTTGCCTGCCGCTGCAATGACTCTAAAGGGTGGCTCGACAGCATGACCAAATATATGGAAAGCCTTGGCAACAGGCCCGATATCGTCCATGCGGAAATTATTACTGCTGCTTGCGTTTCCGAGGGCTATTCATCAATTGTTCGCACCATTCGTGAGAAAGGCATTACGCGGGCCGTGCTGGCATCATGCGTGTGCTGCTCGCTCAACTTTGTGTGCAGCTCCTGCACTGAGCAGCGCAGCCGTTTGAAAAACAGGCTGTTTACGGGCACGGGTGTGAGCCGCTCCATGGTGGAGGCCTGCAATCTGCGCGGCGAGGTGCTGCGGCTGGTAAAAACCAGCCCCGAGCGAGCGCGTGACCGCTTTGAAAGCCTTATCGAAAGCTCCATCAACCGGGCGCGGCGCTTAAAGCTTCTGCCCACGCCTTCTCATAACTACAGCTTCACAACCGCTGTGATCGGTGATTCGGCTGCTGCCAGGCAGAGCGCTCTATCCCTTGCAGGCATGGGCTTTGAGGTGCTGCTTTTCGCACCCCCGCAGGACGGCGACGCAGCCTCGGTCAACCACGCCAATATTCATCGTTTTATGGGCGCCACGGTCAGCGCAATCAACGGCTCCAAGGGCGATTTTCAGATATCTTTTCAAATGGGAGATCAGGATACGCAGACTGTGCAGGCGGGTGCCGTGATTCTCGGCGGCAGGCAGGCTCAGAAAATAACCTGCATCCACCAGAAAGAGCTGCCGGGGCGCACCATCACGTCAGTCATGCAGCAACAGGGCGTGACCGGCATATCGTTTTTATATCCCGGTGCCACATCGGTGTCCGGCGTTTATATGGCTGATTTTCCCGGCGTAAAATTATCGGAGCGCGAAAAAGGAGCTGCAGCGGCCGTGCTGGCAGCCGCAGGCATGCCGCGGGGACCGCGCGCAAGCAGGGGATTTACGGTATGTGTTGATGAAGAGCTGTGCCGCGGCTGCGGACGGTGCGTGCGGCACTGCCCCTATCAGGCTGTAACGCTTGGGCCCGGCCCAAGCGGGGCCTGGCGCGCAACGGTTGATGATGCTCTGTGCAAAGGCTGCGGCAACTGCATTTCGGTCTGCCCCTCAAACGCTGCAGACAGCCCGTACCGCAATCAGGCTTTTCTCGAAAGGGCGCTTGGCGAGCTTCTGCTGGAGCGCTGATGGAAAACAGGAGTTAGATACTGGTGAAAAAAAATACTGCCGCCATGAAACTTATCGTTTTTATCTGCAACTGGGGCCCCCACACTGCCATGCATACGCTGCAGGAGCAGGGCGCCGACATTCCCAATGAGATAGGCCTCATCCGGGTGCCCTGCGCAGGCCGGATCAACCGGGCTCTGCTGCTGCGGGCCTTTGAAATGGGGGCTGACGGCGTAGCGCTTCTGGGCTGCTCAGCCGGGGCCTGCCGCTATGGCAGCGGCACTGAAACAGCTGTCGGAAATATCGATGACATGCAGGAGATACTTGATCTGCTGGGCATCGGCAGGCAGCGCCTGCGCCTCGGGATGTCGCTGCCCGATGAAGCGCCGCAGCTGCTCCAGTTTTTAAAAACGTTTAGCGATGATATCAGGGCTCTTGGCAAAAGTCCGGTTGAGCCGCAGGCCATGAAGGCTGTGCAGGCGCAGGCTCCTGACACTGCCGCTCTGGTGCGCGCGATTATTGCCGGCCGCGATGTATTTGCCTGTCAGGATTGCGGCAAATGCACGTCTGCCTGCCCCCTTGCCCTTACCGGTAAAAATTATTCGCCCCGGGCCATTGCAAATGCGGTTATCACCGGCGGAGCGACCTCCGAGACCGTGCAGAAAGACGTCAGGGCATGCCTCACCTGCGGCCTGTGCCATGAGCGCTGTCCCTCGGATGTAAACTTTCCCGAATTTATCCGCGATCTGCGCGGCCTTGAGCGGCCCGATAGCGAAACCAGGAGCGAGGCGCATGAAGGTTTTTTTCAGTCGCTCATGCGCACCATGGCATCTCCCGGCCTCACCACCCGCAAGTGGCAGTGGCTGGGCAATGATGTGGCCATCGACCCCGCCAGCAAAACACTTTTCTGGGGCGGCTGTGCAGCCTATTTCGACTTTTTTTTCCGGAATTTTCTTGCCGTCAAAACCCGGGATATTCTCGTCGACAGCCTGAAGCTTCTGAACTTTTTTGATATAAAGCCCGCGGTGCTTGAAGATGAGCGCTGCTGCGGCCATGATCTTCTCTGGGCCGGCGACGAGAAAAATTTTCTGCGCCTGGCCAGGCTCAATGCTCAGGCTATCAAGGAGCACGGCATTGAAGAGATCATTTGCGCCTGTCCGGAATGCTACCGCACGTTTGTTCATGATTATCCGGCTCACGGCATAGAGCTCGCGTGTAAGGTCACGCATCTCTACGACATTCTGGAGAGGGAGATCGATAAAGGCGCTGTGGGTTTTAAAAAGCTTGAGCATGCCGTCACGTTTCAGGACCCCTGCCGCTTGAGCAGGCTTGAGGGCAAGGCAGATCTTCCGCGCAAACTTATCAGCCGCCTTAAAACACAGGGCTTTAAGGAGATGCAGGATTTTGGAGCGGCAGCCCTGTGCTGCGGCAATTGCGCCTGGACGGGCTGTGACGCCTACAGCAAAAAGCTCCAGGTGCTGCGCCTGAAGCAGGCGCGCGCCACGGGCAGCGATCTGCTTATCACCTCATGCCCGAAATGCCAGATCCATCTGACCTGCGCCATGGAAGATCCCATACAGTCAGGTGATATTAAAATTGAAATGATTGATTTGACCGGCGTGCTGGTAAAGACGCTCCGGTGGGAATAGCCGAGCAGGGGTTAGGGTTCGGGGGTCAGGGTTCAGGGGTTAGGGTTCAAAAGTTTAAAGCTGAAAGCTCAAAATTTAAGGTTCGGGATTTAAGATTTGGAATTCGGGTTTGGTTTTTGGGATTCAGGGGTTTATTTTTAACCTTGAACTCTTTAACCTTGAACTCTTGAATTCCTACACAATGGAGGATACATGGAGATACGGAGTCAGTCAAAGACGCATGCGCCTGTTGAGGATGCGCCCCGCATCGGCGTCTATGTCTGCCGGTGCGGACTCAATATTGCGCAGACTGTAGACTGCCAGGCCGTGGCTGAAGCCGCGACAAAGCTTTCTGATGTTGTGGTGGCAAAGGAAATCACCTATGCCTGTTCCACGCCCGGCCAGCAGGAAATCATGAAAGACATTGCCGAAAGCGGCCTCAACCGGGTTGTGGTGGCGTCCTGCTCTCCGCGCCTGCATGAGCCCACATTCCGCAAGATGCTGCTTGCGGCGGGGCTTAATCCCTACCTGCTTGAAATGGCCAACCTTCGCGAGCAGTGCAGCTGGGTGCATATGCATGAGCCGCAGGCTGCAACTGATAAGGCGCTGGATCTGGTGAAGATGGCTGTTGAGCGCGTCCGGCAGCTTATGCCACTCTATGAGGACATTCTGCCGCTTACCAAGCGCACCATGGTCATCGGCGGCGGCATTGCCGGCATACAGGCAGCGCTTGATCTTGCCGACAATGGCTATGAAGTGCTGCTCGTTGAAAAGCAGCCCTCCATCGGCGGCAGGATGGCGCAGCTCGACAAGACATTCCCGACCATGGACTGCTCGATATGAATACTCGGGCCTAAGATGGCGGATGCCGGTCGGCATCCAAACATTAAGCTGTACACGATGAGCGAAGTTGTTGATGTGAAGGGCTATGTCGGCAACTTCACCGTAACGATTCAGAAAAAAGCCCGCTATGTCGATGAAAATGAATGCACCTCCTGCGGCGACTGTGCAAAGGTATGCCCCGTGGTGCGCCCCGACGAGTTCAATGTCGGCCTGTCATCCCGCAAGGCCATTTACCGGCCATTCCCGCAGGCAGTGCCTGCGGCGTTTTTGATCAACAGCGCAGAATGCCTCGGCTACAACCCCGCGGTCTGCTCGAAATGCGTTGAAGCCTGCCAGAAGAAATGCATCAACTTTCATATGTCAGACCAGCAGATCACCGAGCAGGTTGGCACCATTGTGGTGGCAACGGGCCTTGACGCCTATAACCCCACGGAGATGGATGAATATGGCTATACGCGCTTTGAAAACATGCTGACCAGCCTTGAGTTTGAGCGCCTGGTCAATTCAGGCGGGCCGAGCAAGGGTGATCTGATGCGTCCCACTGATAAGAGGACACCCCGCTCCATAGGATTTATTCAGTGCGTGGGGTCGCGCTCCATGAAAAAAGGCGGCAAGTACTGCTCCAATGTCTGCTGCATGAACACGGTGAAAAGTACGCTGGTGCTGAAGGAGCACTATCCCGATATCGACATCAAGGTTTTTTATATCGACATGCGCGCTTTCGGCAAGGGGTTTGAAGATCTCTATATGCGCAGCCGCAGGCTCGGCGTCAACTATGTGCGCGGCCTTCCGGGCTCGGTGCAGGAGAATCCCGACAAGAGCCTTCATATAGTGGTTGAGAACGGCGCTACCGGCAAAATAGAAAACTACGATCTTGATATGATGGTGCTTGCTGTGGGCGTTAAGCCGTCTGAAGACTCACGGAAGCTTCAGGAAATGCTCGGCCTGCAGCTGACGCCCGACGGATTCTACCTTGAGGCCCACCCGAAGCTGCTGCCGGTTGATGCCGCCACGCGGGGCATCTTTTTTGCCGGCTGCGCCGAAGGCCCGAAAGATATCAAGGATTCGGTCACGCAGGCCTCAGCTGCAGCAGGGCGCGCCGTACGGCTTATGCATAAGGGTGAGATTTCATCCGAGCCCATCACCTCCGTGATTAATGCCGAGCAGTGCAAGGCCTGCGGCCGCTGCGTCGAGGTCTGCCCCTATAATGCCATCACGGTGGACACCAAGAAGAAAACGCCTGCTGTTGTTACCACGGCAGCCTGCGCCGGTTGCGGCACCTGCGCTGCCGAGTGCCCCTTCGGCGCCATATCCATGAACCACTATACCGACGGCCAGATCATAGGCCAGATAGACGCCATGCTCGGTGCAAACCCGCAGGATAAAGTGCTGGTGTTTGCCTGCAACTGGTGCTCATATGCCGGGGCCGACTTTGCCGGCGTGTCGCGGGTGCAGTACCCACCGAATGTGCGGCTCATCCGCACCATGTGCTCGGGCCGGGTAGATGAAAAATTCGTCTGGCGCGGTTTTGAAAAAGGTGCAAAGGTGATACTGGTCAGCGGCTGCCATATCGGCGACTGCCACTATATCAATGCAAATCACTGGACGGAAAAGCGCGTCGAAAAAATGCACAAAAAAATGGAGAAACTCGGCCTGCGGACCGAACGGCTGCAGCTTGCCTGGGTGAGCGCGGCAGAGGGCATTCGTTTTGCCGATGTCATGCATCAGATGGAAAAGCTTCGCCAGGGCGTGACAACAGGCGAAGTGGAAGAGACGATCAAGGCGCTGCGCAAATAAAAAAAACGGTGTAACGGATTGTGTTTTCAGTTCCAATTAAAAACTGTTTACGGAAATAGAGGTTGATTTTATATATATTATATTGTAAGTTTTTATAAAATAAAAACTTACAATATAATTATTTTAATTCTCATTCAATATCAAGTAGGGGGCTCTCCAAAATGCTGCGCTATGATGATATGCATGGTCTGATGCTTGCACAGACAGACAGACAGACAGACAGACAGATTTCGCCGCATAATTGCAACAAATACAAACAAAAAATTATAGGTGCACTCATAACGGGTGCGCCTTTTTTGTTCTATGGGTTTCTAATGCGGATTGGTAATAACTGTGCGAATCTGATGCGCAAAACAGGTCTGCCTGCCTTTTGGGTTGACGACATTTTTTAGGGCGTAAAAAATGAAACGACGCGTTGTCCTCACCGGCATGGGTCTTATTTCGAGCATCGGCAATAGTTGCGGCGAAGTATTGAATTCACTTTTGGAGAATAGGTCAGGTATCTCCTTTGTGCAGGAATGGGCTGATGCAGGGCTTAAAAGCTGCGTTGGCGGAACGATAAAAAACATTGATTTTGAAAAAGCCAGGCAGGAGATCGGCCCCAAGTCGCGCTACATGGATCAGTCGGCCCTCTTCACCGTGCTCGCCGCCAAACAGGCAATTGAGCAAAGCGTGCTTACAGACGGGGATATCACCTCCGAGCGAACCTCCTGCGTTTCAGGAAGCGGAGTTTCAAATTCCGAACCCCTTGCCCGGGCAGGCATGAAAATCTCAACCGGCAGCGGCAGAACGACGCCCTTTGATGTTACCCGCGGCATGTCAAGCAGCTGCAGCGCAAACCTCATGTATATGTTCGGTCTTAAGGGCAGAAGCTATTCCATAAGTTCGGCCTGCGCCACAGCACTGCACAATATCGGCCACGGCTGCGAGCTTATCCGGGCTGATCTGGCGGATATTGTAATTGCAGGCGGCGCCGACGAGGTCACGGCAATCACCACAGCCATCTTTGATGGCATGCGCTCTGCCCTGGCTACGGGTTTTAATGACAGGCCGGAGAAAGCATCCCGCCCTTATGATATGAAGAGGAACGGCTTTGTCATCAGCGGTGGCAGCGGTGTCGTGATTCTGGAAGAATATGAGCATGCGAAAAAGCGTCATGCGCCCATCATTGCCGAGGTTACCGGCTATGGCGCATGCTCCGATGGGCACGACATTATTCAGCCCCACCCCGAGGGCGATGGTGCCTTCAGGTGCACCAGGGAAGCCCTTGCAATGGCAAGCTGTAGCCCTGAAGAAATTGACTATATAAACACCCATGGCACCGGTACTCCTGCAGGGGATATTGCCGAGGGCTTGGCGATTAACAAGATATTTGCTGATTATGCGGTGCCGATTTCCTCTACCAAGGGCCTGACCGGCCATGGCCTTGGGGCTGCCGGAGTGCAGGAGTTGATTTACTGCCTTCTCATGATGCAGCACGGGTTTATCACGGCATCGGTCAATATTGATGAAATAGACTCCAAATGCGCCCACTTGAACATCATTACTGAAAACCGACAGGCACAGCTCAAAAAAGTATTAACCAACAGCTTTGGATTTGGCGGGACCAATGCCTGTTTGATTGTTGAAGCGGTAGCAGCATAGTATGGCGCACACTATAGTTGATTTTTTTGAGAAAACCCCAACCAAAAATATTTGAATATTTAACTGTAACAATCAAAGTTCGAAAACGAAAAATATTAATAGTCTGTTATGGTGGAGAAAGAAATTTTTATGGACCGCAATCATATTATAGTTACATTAATAGATTTTTTGCGCAAAGCGACCTTTAATAGTACCCTTGAGGCGCGCCCTGATCAACATCTGCAAAACGATCTTGGGGTTGACTCCATGGGCGCAGTTGATTTTGCGAACATGATCGAAGATTATTATAAAATTGAAATCAACGAAGAAGAGATGAATGAAATTAGCACACTCAATCAGGCTACTGATCTGATACTTGCTAAAATTAATAAAAATTGATTTAACCAAAAAACATTTGGCCTCAGAAACATTGATTGCATTATGGGCAAAACGGAGAAGTCGGCAAGCTCCTCCTGTCAAGATTTTAGAAACAGAATTAAACCAGCAGGTACAGGTTTTTTTAAGCAAAGAACTTCTCCCAGCGCTTAGTTTCAACTCAAGATACCACCCATGGATAATTTGCTACCAGCACAAAAAGTACCATTTAGGATTTGCTTGATGGGTCTGGCTGACAGGTAGAATATGCTCCAGATTGATTTTCAGGAACGGTTATGTAAAAGAGACTGACATTTGGAGGGTGATGCATTTGTAATTCCTTGGGAGACTGAGTTGGAGAGAATAAAAAGAATTCATGATTGGACGATTTACCGGTTTTTGCAGTTGCTGCTTTTTGACACCTATTATCTAACACTGGCGCGCGGTACTGTAAGGGGTACATTTCCGAAGCCGCCCTTCATTATAGCAGCTAATCATGTATCATACTTCGACTGGGTGGTGCTTGACAGCCTGTTTTGGAAAAGCGGTCAGAAGGACAAAGTACGGTTTATCGCAAAAAAGAAACTGCTGAGTAACCCGGCGTGGCGTGTAGTCGTCAAATTTCGCCAATCCATAATTGTTGACGATACGCCAAATAGAGCGGCTTACAAGGAAATGTTCAAGATTCTCCATGACGGTAAAGTACTGTGCATCTTCCCCGATGGAAAGAGGACTGCTTCTGGGCATATTGAAAAGTTCCAGGAAGGTGTCGCCCGCCTTGCACTCCAATCAAAAGTGCCTGTTGTACCAGTTGGGCTTGTGGGATTTTTTGAAAATTGGACACGGCATCGTAATCTCCCTCGGCCACTACCTCGCCGTATGGAAGTGCGCATCGGTTCTCCCATAGAAACGGCATCGTTCAGCGCCCCTCCCCAGCTTAACGTGTTAATTGCATTTACTGATGTAGTCAAGAAAGCCATTGAGGATCTACTTGATGGTGTTGGAGTGCAGACGTAGTGTATGGCGGTGTGAATATATGTTTTTTTGAGCGTATTCAGCTCGAAACTAATACAACACAGGATACACGATGCCGGTTGCGGTAGTTAGAGACAACAATATAAAAAGCGGCTTACAGCAATTGTTTGCTGGTCTTGGCTTTACTCCCGGAAGGCGGGTATTTATAAAGCCAAATTTATGTGGTCGAGAGCCGATACTTCCCGGCGAGAACACGAGCGTGCAGGTCATGGATGCCCTGATCGCTGTTTTGCAGGAGCGGAGCTGCGCGGAAATCGTCATCTGTCATGGGCAGCTTCTTGGAAGCTTCGATCATAACGTACCGTTTAATGAAATGCTGCAAGTATCTGGTTTTAAAAAGTATAGCCACATGGCTGGGGTAGCGATGGTAAATTTGGATGATTTGCCACAGCAAACTATTCTATCACTAAATGGGGAGGTAGCTCTTCATTTACCGCTTGAATACATGCAGGGTTTTGATACTTACATAAATCTTGCAAAAATTAAGACCCACATGGAAACGACAGTCAGCCTGTCGATGAAAAACCAGATGGGTCTTGCAGCGCAGGCTGATCGGATCGAGATGCACCGCACCGACCTTGACGGTATGATTGCAGAGCTTGCACTTCATTGCAGGCCACATGTGAGCATACTTGAAGGCTACCCTGCAATGGAAGGCCTGGGGCCGCATCATGGCAAACCACGCTCTCTTAACCTGCTTGCCGCAGGAACCGACATGGTGGAGCTTGATAGCCTTGTGTGCGCATTGCTTGGGTATACCCCGCGTGCAATTGAGCATCTTTCAAGAGCCGTAGCGCTTTGCGTAGGCAGATGGTGCGAGGATAAGGATGTCCAACGGTTTGGTAACCTTGGAGTCTCGGATTTCAAAAAGGCTGCAAGTGTATTTCGGTATGGCACAAAAATTTTAGCCTATCCGACACGGAGTTGTTCGCGCTGTATTCATGCGGTGAACACGGCGGGCCGGGCATTTAAGAAACAGCCGCTTGCATACTGGCGGGTGCTTCTTAAATGCATGTTTTCTCGCAGGCGTATAAATATCGTTTTTGGCAATGCGGGTGATCTGGAATTTAACACACAGGAAAGTCTTGTCTGCGTAGGCAGATGCACGCGGAAAATTGCGCTGCGGCATGGCGTAGCATATCTTGATAAATGTCCGCCGGGTGTTGACGAGACACGAGAGTTTATTGTAAGCGGAATTTTATCGAAAAAGCGATAGTTGCACGGAATACATAAGAAACGGACGACGTTTTTTGATATGGACTGGTCAGTGCTGCGGCGCGAATCGAAGCACATGCTGATTCCGTTTCTTTTTAAAAAAATTCTGAAAATTGCTGGTTTCCTCCGTCTTTTTAATAGTGATGACAGATAAAACAAAAAACCGGCTGATTGTTGCTGCGGTAGCGCTGATTACTTTGCTGCCCATGCTCTACGGCAATATTGTGGCGCGCAAAGGCGGGCCGCTTGATGACTGCATTCTCGACACGAGCGATCCTAGCTACGTTGGCGATGCGCTGGTGAAATCATTTGCTCCGCAGGGCCTGAAATCGGGAGATGCCGTCACCTTTCTGGTGCCGTTCGGTCATGAAGCCACTGTTGATGACCTTGCATACGTAAAGCGGTTTACTGATGCCCTCAAAAGAGCGTTTCCCGATTACGGCATTTTGAGTCTTTCCGTTGCCGCCAGCTATCATGATACTGGCGAAGAACTCTTAAACAAACCTATATTAACGATGAATCTTTACGAGGCCTGCGGCAAAATCCGGCCGCTTTTGCAGCATGGAAGGATAAACTCAAAAACGATCCGGGCGTCTATGGACTTCTTCTGGGGCGAAGCTTTGACTATGCTCAAGTTGTCATGCTCCTGACGGTCAATTATGATGAGATACGGGTCTTCAGGCGGGTGACGGAGTTTCTTGAAAACAGAAAAATTCCCGCTTGGGAGTGGTTTTTAAAAACCGACATTACTCCTTCTGGAGAATATGCGTCAGTTATGCCCTCGGGGTGGGTCATCGGCCGGGGGCTCACTGATGCAGCACTAATAGCAGATAATCTCAAACTATCCACCATTGGCCTCATCCTCACGGGGATAGCCTTTTATCTTTCGTTTCTATCTATTCGTCAGGCCCTTATTGCATCCTCGATTGTCGCGCTCTGCTTCTTCTGGGCGCGTGGGAGCATAGGACTTGCAGATGCCGCTGGTTTTGCCATGTATGAGCGGGTCTATTTTCTGCTGGTATACACCTCTATAATTGTGGCCGGCATCTCATTTGCCGAGCGTAAATTCGAGTTCTTCAACGAAGCACGGGAGCAGAACCCTGAATTATCAGTGGCTGCGGTGTGGAGAAAAACTTCACCGGTTAACCGTATCATTGGTCTAACGGCGCTTATAGCAATTTTAAATTTCGGTACTCTGTACCAAATCGGCGTTCGGGGAATTCTGGAGATGGGCATTTTTTCGGCCCTGGGCGTGGCCTATCTTCTGGTGCTGGTGCTGTGGTTCATGCCTGCCCTGCACAGCCTTGTGTGCGGAGACACATCACATGCAGGAATAAAAAAAGCGCCTCAGGCAGGGCTTATCTGGAACCGGTTGCTTGATAATACGGCCAAAGGATGCTGCCGGCTGCTTGACGGGAATGAATACGCGCCGTTTCGATACAAAAAACCTGCGGTGGCATCCATTGGGATTATATGTGTTACGCTGGCCATTGCGCTTGTGTTGATTGGAAGCGATATTTTTTACCGCCATACCGGCGATTTCAGGTTTATTCAGGTGCATACTATGCCGCTTGAATTCATCAATAATACAATTGTTGATCGTGCAAGCCTGTTTCTCAATAAAGAGGGCAATTATGGATTTGATCGCATGCCGATTCTAGTCATGCCAAAAAATGCCAGTGGTGACGAACCCGTTGCCGATCCTGCCTTTATAAAGCGTGTTGATGCTTTTTCGGAACGTATAAGGGCATTGCCCGATGCCCGCGAAGTGCATTCGATTTTAGGAACGATCAAGGTTATCAGCCGTGAATCCTATGGCCTTAAACTTCCCGCTGAAACTCAGCAGGCGCATGATATGCTCCAGACGATGGAGTGGGACATGGGGCCGCTTCTCAAGGAACAGCTCTGGTTTAACAAAGGTCTGGTGCTGGGGGTTTCATGGCTTTCTAATGACTCATACCGCACGGGGCTCTTGAGGGACAGAATCCTTGACCTTGCCGTGAGTGAATTCACTGATCTTCAAGTTGTGCCATTTTCCAAAATTGCAGTCTATCCCAATGCCGATAAATACATCAGCGAGGGCAAACCGCTGAATGTTGTAACGTCACAGTGGATATTGTTTGTCATATTTGCCGTGTGGATTTTTATCCGCAACCGAAAAAATAACCACGCTCATCGCCTTGATCCCATAAAAACAGGCCTTGTTATAAATGCCCCCTTTGTGTTTGCTACCTCGGCAATCGTTATCGTCATGGCCGTGCTGCGGGTGCCCCTTGATCAGTCAACGGCTTGCATCACTGCGCTGGCCATAAATGCCGCTTGTGATTTCGGCCTTTATCTTGTTTCGGATTACGATCATGCCTTGCAAGAAGGCAGCGATATGCGCCAGGCTCTACATTATTCACTTGGAGACAAAGGTAAAATCATACTGGTCGATGTGGTGCTTAATGCACTGTGTTTTGCGCCACTCATGACTTCAAGCTTTATTCCCGTGGTGCGCCTCGGGTGGGTAATGATCGTCATGCTGCTGGCATGCGGGTTCGGCGCGCTGGTGCTCATGCCCGCGCTGCTGCCTTGGTGTGTTAAGAATCAAAAGGTCTAAAACCAATAGAGATAAGAGGGAGAAATGAAAAAAATATTATTTCTGTCTTTAGTCATGTTATTTTTTTCACGTGGAGTTGCAGCTGCACAGGACGCCCGCGATATGATTAAAAAAAGCTGGGATAAATTCCGCGCGGCAAAATCGGAAATCGAGGAAGCCGCTATAGCCGTAAAGTATGATGACGGCAGGGTCGAGCAGAAAGCGTATACCCGCTGGATTCAGTTTGATCCGGCCGGTGAAGATAAGGTTGCAATCGTCTTTTCCGCACCTGCAAACGACCGCGGTCTTGGGCTCCTTACGTGGCGGCATAAGCAGGGCGAGGACGACCAGTGGCTGAAGCTTCCGAGCATGAAGCAGGTGCGCCGGGTCTCGACAAGCGATCAGGCTAAATATTTCGCGGGCACGGACATAACCTATGAAGATGCGCGACAGCTTATCGGTGAACGGATTGATGATTTTAATTATCAGATCATAAGCGTCCCAACGTTAAGCGAATAAAGACAGCTGTTTGCTGCACTGTTGGGTTTGAATCGGTACATGTTTTTGAGAAAGAGCCTCTAAAATGGGGGTTTTCTCAAGTAATGAGACACT
>Ga0114951_10004618_pt1 | contig 13259 bp, 15 predicted proteins | sample AM7aDNAmetaG_FD_88677 | JGI IMG/M metagenome (GOLD analysis project Ga0114951, IMG submission 88677) | Freshwater microbial communities from Finland to study Microbial Dark Matter (Phase II) - AM7a DNA metaG | ecosystem: Environmental > Aquatic > Freshwater > Lake | place: Finland: Lake Alinen...
ACAATAATCACGCCGACCACGGAAATGACAATCCCCACCATATAGTTGACACCGACCTGCATATCCTGCGCCTTAAAGATGAGCAGACCGCCCATGAACAGCAAGCCCAGCAAGATGATGATAGGTCCAAAGGGTAACAGCGTCGGCAAGACCAGGAATTCAGCGCTGTTACTGGCTGATGTAATGGCCGTTGCAATACCGGCGTTAGAGGTGTAGATGGGCGCTATCAAGACTACGGTGATTAAGATAGTGATGATTCCGACGATGCGGGAGACTAGTCCATTGATTTGAACGTTCACTTTGGTTTTCCTCCTATTTTATTTTCTGAAATATAATTTCCCCGATTGAATCTCTTATCTCTAACGAAATTGCCGGCTTTCACATTGCGTCTAACCTCCTATCGCCTTTTTCCGGTTCCGAAGACGCCCCAAATTACGATACCGACCACAAAAAGAAAAATTAAGGGAACCAGGAATGGCCCGATCCCGGTCATGATGGGGTCACTCACCGGAGCATTGTATTTGATCGTCAGGGTACGGGCCTGGCCGTCAAGCAGAGCTGAAATCGTGAGAGTCTGCGTGGCCGGTACATAAGTGGTGGCCACCGGGGTTTCGGAGAGGCTAGAGGTTATTGATTCAACCTCGGAGGTACTCTCTGAGAAGATATCAGTACCTAAGATTACGTTGGCTGTAGTTTGCCCTGCAGTGGTGGTCACCACGGCGGCTTGGGTGGTTTCATTGGTCCGCCAGGCATGAACGCCCTTAATAATGGGCGTCGTCCCAATCGTGAAGAAGAGGAAGAGAATGACTATCCCTACGAATATTTTGCCCATCATATCTTAAAAACTCCTAGATGTATTTCCGGTGAATAAAAAGAAGCGCAAAACCTACGATATTTCTTCGTAAGAATTGCGCCTCCGGTATCTCCGCTCAGCGATTTATTAGTTTAGGTTTCAGTTTCCTTTATTTTTCTCTGGATATTGATTTCCACGATTCTGCCTTCACCTATGACGGCTTCCACTCGTCCAAACCGAAGCTGTTTAATATGCTCGATTTCCTTAATGACATCTTCATTTGTAATCGGTTTTTTGGTATTCATTTGAATGGCCTGGTATCAGTTCTTAAATCCATCATAAACCCGATTTCCAGGTTGTCAAATTATAATTTGACAGTTCGCAAATCAGATTTATGATGGGTGTATGGGTAAACAAATTCTTATGGCTTTGCTGTTGGTTTTATTAGTGAGTTTGGTAGCTGTACACCCTGTTTTTGCCGCCACTATCACTAATCCTACAAGCATCAGTGTTACTTCCGTCCAGGTAGTCAGAAACGTTATCGAAACCGGCGATATTTGCGTGGCTTTCCATTACAACATCGCCTATGCCGCTTACCCTACCACTGTCTGGGCATCGAATAGTTTCTCCCTCAACTTTTACAATACTAACGGTGTGACTGTGCTCTCCCCATCTAACCCCTACGTCTACATCGATAACGGCTATAACGACAATCTAGGCGGTTTCTATTTCAATGCGGCTGCCGCGGCCTCGATGACCTGGGGAGCCGCTTATAAAATCGGTATTATCCCGAATCCGGCTGACTTTTCTTCCCCACCGGCTAATTACTATTACACTTTGCAAAGCACCGATTATACCCCTGAAACCACCCAGAGAGACAATCAAACCGTGATCCAGACCTATCTGAGTAGTACTTGTGTTTTATTGGAGCAAGTGTATTCGGGATTATCACTACTCGTGTCCTCGGATGTAGGACAGGTTCTAAGTGCGGACGGAGAAAACTGGCTACGTGGCGCCTTGCCGGGAGTCGCTTCGTTCGCTCCCAACCTTTTTTATACCCAGTATTACGTACCTCAAGCAGAAACTACCAGCTACAATAATAGTCTTGGCACAACCTATGAGAACCGCTCTGCCAGCTGGGATATCAACACCGGACTTAACTGGCTGGCGGCCCAAACCGGTCTCGATTCCGCTGGCACGGTGGCAGCTTTTATTTTTGTAATTATATCCCTGGTATTTACTGTCTTCTGTGCCTGGAAAGGCTGGGGCGTAGAACCCGGACTACTTGGCAGCATGATGAATATGGAATGCGGCGGTCTACTTTTTGGCGGAACACTCCTTAATATAGTGCTCTTCGCCGGTCTGCTCGGCGGTATCTTTATCTTCTACATCGTCCTATTGAGGAGGGCGTAGTAAGTGGTAGCATTGCTGACTATACCTTTTAAGATATTGGGTTGGATCATCAAGCATCCGCGAATCCTAGTGCTTTTCATTATCCTGATTTTTATTGTCTTCGCTTTCAAGGCCTGCAGCAGTGCTTTCAACCAGAGTACTTCCATCAACGGTGGAAAAGCTGCTCCCATACCTGTTGCCGCCAAATATCAAACGCTTTCTCCGACCCAGGAGCAGGCTCCCTATGTCGTTTCGACGGGTACTCGCATCTACTATGTTAAACAATACACGGACAAGAACAATATAGTGACTCTCCAACAATATTATATCTACAACCAGAAGACCTGGCAGTCTCAGAACAAACCGTTGATTCTGGACCGTAAATATTATGGGCTAATAACCATTACAAAGAGATAACGATGAAAAAGATATTGCGGCTTCTCTTTCCTCTATTTATGATGCTGATGGCGGTCCTTGTATTCTTACCGCAGCACGTTTACGCCTCTAACGTTGACTCATATTGGGTGGGTGGTAGTGGCAGCTGGAGCCAAGCCTCTACCCACTGGGCGGCTACCTCCGGTGGAGCTCCCGCTAGCGGTAACTTGCCCGGTGCGACTACCAACGTCCACTTCGATTCAGCTTCAGCCGCCGCCTCGTATTCCGTAACGATTGACTCAGCCGCTGTTTGCCAAAATATGACCTGGGCTAATCCATCGAGCGGTTCACCCACTCTAGCCAGCAGCTCTGGCTCACTCACAATCTATGGGTCGCTGACTAAAGTCGCGGCTATGACCTGGACGTCCTCGGTAACGACCACTTTTGCCGCCACTTCCGGCCCTCAAAATATTACCAACAACTCTGTAGCCTATGCCGGAGCCGTCACCTTTAACGGAGCAGGCGGTTCCTGGAATTGCGTCGATGCCTTCAATACAGGTACTAGCGCCCTCACCTTGACCAATGGAACGCTCAATACCAACGGCCAAGCGGTTACCAGCGGCAACTTTGCAACGGCTGCAGGTACGAGTACCTTAACACTCGGCGGGACGACCTGGACTTCATCCGGAAGTTGGACCGCTACGAGCTTAGGAACTCTGAACGCTAATACCTCTTCTCTTCAATTTACCGGAGCCGCAACACAGTTTACCGGCGCCGGCAAAACTTATAATAATGTGCAGTTCAACGGCTCCGGAGCGGCGGCGGTCTTGGATTCTAACACTTTCAATACTCTAACTCGTACCGGGACGGCGGTGACCACAGATACAATTGTCTTTTCGGCGAGTGAAACGATTACTGGAACTTTGACTTTAACCGGTAACTCGGTCGCCAACCGTCTGGCTTGCAAGTCCAACACCACCACGGCTCGTGCCTTGATTTCGGCCAGCAACGCGGTGACTAACTGCGACTTCTATTACATTAACGGTCAGGGAGCGGCCAGCTGGAATTTCTCAGGTAATCCTGGGGGTTCGGCAGATATGGGTGGTAATCAGAACCTGACATTAACTTCCACTGTTTACTGGGTTGGTAATACCGGTAGCTGGGTTTCAGGAGCAGGCTCTCATTGGTCGGGGACTAGCGGGGGAATTCCCCACGCAGACTTTCTTCCGATAACTACAGTTAGCGTGAGGTTTGACGCGAATAGTTTCTCCACAGCTGGGCAGATTGTAACGCTGGATTCCACCGGAAACTGCTTAAATTTTGATTGGACCGGCGCTTTATATTCACCCCAATTTAAGAATGGCCTGGCTAGCCTCAATGTGTATGGAAATTATATCTTAGCGCCCGGTATGTCGACTTCTTCCAGCGGCGGAGGTAGCTACTATACCTACCTCCTGGGAACAGGGGGTCCTTATACTATTAATACCAACGGAGTCTTACTTTCGGCTACCGGGAACGGTTTATATATCAATGGATCAGGAGGCACCTGGAATCTGGCTGGCAACCTCAACATTTCAAGGTCAGACGGCTTTTGGGGCTTTCAGATTGCCAACGGTACTTTTAACACCAATAACTACAGCGTAACTTTGACTGGTACCGGTAATGTATTAACAACTCAATCAGGTACGTTAACCCTAAATCTGGGAAGTTCCAGCTTATCAATGGGTGGCTGGAATGTTTCAGGAGGCACGGTAACCCTGAATGCCGGCACCTCTACCATATATCTTTCCAGCACAACTTTTAGTGGGGCAGGATATATTTATAACAATGTCATATTTAATGGCCCCGGTGCCGTGGCAGTCACCGGCGCGAATACTTTCAACAATTTAAGCCGCCTTGGTACCTCAGCTCTAACCGATAGTATCTCCTTTAGCGCCGACCAAATTGTCAACGGAACTTTTACGATAGCATCCTACTCCGGGTCTAGCAGAGTCCTGGTACAATCCAGTTCCCAGGGTACGTTGCGCACCATCTCAGCCGGTTCGGTCACGGCTACCAATGCCGATTGGTCGGACATAAATGGCAGCGGCGCCAGTGCCTGGAATCTGTCTGCGGGTAATAATGGAGATGCTGGGGGTAACCTGGGCATTACCTTCACCACTCCGGCCAATATCTATTGGTTTGGTAACACCGGCACTTGGGCAGACGCTACACACTGGTTCTGGGGTTCCGGAGGTACCGGCGGCAATACCAGGGTGCCGCTGATTCAAGATACCGCCGTCTTCGACGCTAACTCATTTGTAGTGCCTGGTACTCTGACTTTGACAGCTAACTACCGGTTTAGCTCCATCAATACTTCGACAGTCAGCAACACTCCGGTTTTCTCAGCGACCGGAGCTACCTTCTATGGCGGGAACCTGAATATTACAGGGACGACCTGGAGCGTTACCACTACCTACATCTACGGCAGAAATCTCACGACTCTGACTACCGGCGGTGTTTCGCTACAAGCTCTTACTATCGGGCAGGGGACGACTAACGGCACCTTGACTCTAAACGATAACCCAACTTGTACCGGAGCTGTTACGCTGTTGGCTGGAACGCTCAACCTTAACGGACATACCCTGGTTGCCAATAATTTTGACGCTTCAACTACGACTTACGTCCGGTCTTTGACAATGGGAACGGGTATTATCGTTCTTAGTGGCACCGGAGCGATCAACAAGTGGAACGCAGCTGCTACGAACTTCAGCTTTTACTGCGGTACCGGAACTATTTACTTTACCAGTTCACTCAACAATGCCCAAAGCATGACTCTGGGCGGACTGACCTATTACAATGTCATCATCGGCGGCGCCGGGACTTATACCATGACCTTGAACTCTGCCTTTTCCTGCTATGTATTCGCCATCGACAGATCACAGGCGGCCAAGATTCTCACCGGCTCCTATACCATAACCCAGACCGCTCTATCGATACCAGTCTCTGGAGTCACGACGGTAACCATTACCAATACCAGATTCTCGATGGCAGCCGGCGTTTTTATCACGGATTACCTGGTCCTTACCGGCTCGACTGCCAATGGTGGAGCAACATTCTATGCGGGCTCCCATTCAACAAACGTGAGTGGTAACTCGGGGTGGCTGTTCCAGGATTTTACCGGGATTTATCCCACTGCCGCCACTGGTACCGCTACCTCCGTGACCGCTTCCGGCGCGATACTTAATGGAACCCTGACTAACATTGGCTCATTTACGCCGGTCAGCGGTTATTTTCAATATGATACCGACGGTACCTTCATATCACCCGTAAGCACTCCGCTGCAGCCACTGACGGTTAACGGCGCTTTCAGCCAGTCCATCACGCAGCTTAATTACAATGTGACCTACTATTTCAGAGCGGTGGTCGTATACAACACCTCGTCTTATTCTTACGGCAGCGGCGTGCCATTCACGACGATAGGTGCGCCTTTAGTAATTACGGGTAACGCAGTCAATATTTCGACCACCGGCGCCACCTTGCAAGGTAGTTTGGCTCTTAATAACTATTCCAATGTCTACGTGTATTTTGAATATGGAACCACCACCGCTTACGGAACCAGTACGGCCTTGCAAGAAGAGACCACCAACGCGGCCTTTAATCAGGTTCTAACAGGCTTATCTACTAATATCCAATATCACTTCCGGGCCGATTTGATCTATGGGAACAACATCATAGTCAACGGTTCGGATGCAATTTTTACTACCGGTAGCCTTTTGAATCCATCAGTAACAACAGGCACCGCGACTAACATCACAACTACCTCAGCTTCCTTGCAAGGTACTCTCACCAGCATCGGTAGCTATACTTCCATAGTAGTCTATTTCGAATATGGTACCAGCGTGAGCTATGGGACCGCCACAGCTGCACAAACTTTGACTGCTTCGGGTATATTCCAAGCAGCCATAACCGGTTTGAATAATAACGTCACTTATCATTTCCGCGCAAATGCATCGGTGGGAGGCGCCGTTCTTAACGGGGGTGATGCCACCTTCGTGGCAGGGCAAGGCAATTGGACCAAAGTCGTTTCCGGTAATTCCAATGCGGCTTACTGGAACATGGTAGGCAGCACACCAACCACGCCTACTCACCTTTATACCGAACTGGGAACCGGATTCCTCTTCGGCAGCTTCTTACAAATGATTTCTAACGATTCAGGCATCCCGCTGGCCTTGATCGTTTTCCCCTATGCGTTTTACATTAGTCTGCTACTAGGATTAGTGGCTTATGTTCTCTCGATGGGTAGGGCTGGCAAGGACACAGCCGGACGTAGACCCTATCGTGGATCTCTACCGATAATGGCTATAGTTAGCGGATTATCAATGACTTACTTCGTCATTGCGGGTGGCGGAGTGATACCGGGTTGGAGTTTGATACCCTATGGCTTTTGGGCCGTGGCATCTATTATTTTCCGCCAAAATCAGGAAGGACGAGGTTGGTAAGGGGGCTGAAGAATGAGACCTCAATTAATTATGGCTGCTTTTGCGATCTATATCACAGGGACGTTAATGAGTTTAATCGCTTCAGGGATTTGGTTTGGGACGGGAGAAGTCGGGATCATCAATCAACTGGCTGGCTACAGCGTGATTAACATGCAATCTTTAGGCGGCCTGACCATTGCTAAACCGGCACTCGATTGGTTCAACGCCATTTCCACGATTGTAACCTGGAACTATCCTTATCTTAACAATCCTCCGGGCTTTATTGTAAAACTATTTATGTATGTGGTCTCTGTTGGAGTAATCGTAGCGATCTGGCAGATGTTCATTATGGTCATGCAGGGAGCGGCTTCTTTACTTAAAACTATCCTCTCATCTGGATCTTAATATCCAGGGATGTTAAATTCAAACGTTTGCTAAAAATATGTCCACAGCTTGCTCTTCAAGCATTCAGCTTTCCTTTTATAACACTGCACAAACATGGGATGTTTGATTCGCAGCTACTATGACCAGAAATCCTGTAAAGAATCATTGAGGATTCTACCGTTGTACAAATCAATTCTATCAATTTGAATTGTCCAAATAAAATGGCATAGTAGTTGGATTAGTAATTATACACCATTGCAATATATTCTCGTCTAATAATAGTGGCTGTAAATAGATTACAGTAATTCTTGGATATTTAAATATCGTTTACCATATCAGACACGACAATAATACTTTAATTTTCTCGCTCTTACTTCTTAATTCACTTAATTTGATGTGCATTGACAAATTAGTAATTATTCTCTATCATTATTTCAAGGTAAAATATATTTTGAAAAGGAGCTTAAATAATAGAAAAGGAGAAAAGCATTGGTTAAACAGAAACGTTATTGTACGGAATGTCGAAAACCACTAATATATATGGGCAACGGGTATTGGCGTCATCATAGAGAGCCATCAGATGGGCATAAACCAAGTCCGAATCAGTCTCAGCATGACAACAATCAATCGCTTAAGTTGACTGGGGAAATTGTTATGGCTGCTATGCATCCCCCGTTATATGTAGGAATAAAAGTTGCGGAAGCTGCAGCTGACATATATAAAAGACTTAAAGAATAAGCCAAACAATTCAGTACCGCATAAACCAAGAAATATAGAATTTGCGAGTCGAAAAGCTGAGATTAAGCCCCGTAAAATTATCTGCTGACAATGGAGGAGATAAATGCCACCGAGAAAAGTTAGGAAAGATATCACAGTTGCCGGAATAGAAAGAAAACTTAAGCTACCAAAGGGGACAATCCGCCATCCGGATACGAACAGAAAGGTCAGGAAGGACAAAAAATTGCAGAACATGCAATAAGTATTTGGGCCTATATTTACTATGACGGCCACGTTGACCACAAATAAATACAAATAATCATGAAATCAAAACGCAGAGTGTTTTATTACCTGTCTAAACTGATGCCATTCGCATACTTCTCTACCTGTTAACGAAAAAGGGAGCCTTTCTGCTCCCCCTTAGGCGTTCAATATGCCCAGTCTCCGCATCTCTCGCCATGTCGAGAAATATTCCTCCCGTTGCCTCGATAACAGATTCTCTACTTAAAACAATCCTGTCATCCGGGAATCAATGATTCCTGGATTTAGGGTTTTTCCTCGTATCAAATCTACGGAATCTGAGCCACATTTGCGGGTCGCGCACAACAAAGTCAAATTCTCCTGAAAATATTAACGGAATAAATTTATCTTCTTTGGAGCAGAAAGGACACACAGAATAGGGGGGAGAATGATCTAACTTTTCCTTGATTTGGACACCGAAAAAGCGATCGCATTCTGCGCAGTATCCTAGCCATTGGCGGTACCAGATTCTATTAGGAGTCATGCCCATTATCCAACCTCCATCAGTGCTTGTCGTTGGCTTCGTAAACCACGAAGCTAAACGGGTAATTGGAACTATCCATAACAATATGATAGTGATCTAAAATTGCTTGCTGAACAGCTTCACTAAACCGATAGGCCCCGCTTTCAGGCAATTCAGATTGTGTGATGACATATTCAATTTTGTTGGTTTTGAGATCATTGAGAACAATATTCATATCAAAATAACCCAGTCTGGCAAGATTGGAGTAAACGAAAGGTTCGTCATAAGGCATCTTTCCGGTATCCACCACCATCTGGGCGTTTTCAGTCAGAATGGGGTAAGTGGCATCCTGGATGATCGTCTCAGCCTGTTTGGTTCTGAGAGAATAGGTTGCATCAACCAAACTTAAATTTGGAATGACACCGATCAGGCCGGCTATCGAGAAGGCAAATAACCAGAGGTAAAACTCTTTTCTACTTTTGATTATTTGAGGGAGGAAGACGCCAGAGGCCAGGCTCAAAGCAAATACAAACTCAAAAAAGTAATTATAATTGCCACCGGTATGCAAGAATAATACCAGAGTATTGAGAACGAAGGTTGCCAGGATGCTTAAACCAATCAGGCTGGTCTTGTTTTTCCAAGCGTAAATGGCACCCATAACCAGGATGGGTATTATCGTCACAAATATTGTCCAGACTACCGATGTTGTGCCATTGAAGATTTCCGATTGCTGATAGGTCACAACCTGCTTGAAAAAATTTCCTTGAGTCAGAATATCGGCGGCTGTAAAGATAGCTAAAAGCGCCCCTGCCAACAGGCCGCTGTAAACCAGTCCCTGTTTTCGATTCCTTATAAAAAGATAGAGACAGCCTGCGGCGACAAAAGCTACCAACGACTGCTTGGTATAAAAGGCGAGAACAAACAAGGGAATAGAGAACCATAGCCAGTGGCTACTTTCAAACCGCACAATCACATAAATACCCGCCAGTTCAAACAGGATCGCCAACATGTCGACCCGGGGAAACATCGACCAGGCGATCATATAGCTGCTCATTAATGGCAATGCGGCCCCGATTAGTGCGTAGATTCTCGACCTGGTAAAATACCTGACAATCAGGAAGACCAGGGCCAGACAACCTGCGAAAGTCAAAAGATTGAAGATACGGCCAACTACCAGGGAATCGCCGAAAATATTCGTCACCCGACCCATGATCAGATACCAGACAGGCGTATAGAACAAGGCATTGAATGGTGGGCCTTTCAGTGCATCCCATTGCCACTGGCCGGTGCCGAATAGGTGAGCATTCCACAAATTGAATCCTTCTGAATAGTCAATCTGTGGCTGGCCTATATTCCGTGTAATGGTAATCAGCCAGATCACTACCCATGCTGAAGATAGTGCAATCAATAGTCCTAAGCTAAAGTTTTGGAATGAATATCTACTGACTTTGATGGGGGCTTTTTTCTTTTTGCTCATGCTGCCTTCTATTTTCACGGTATTTTTGATTCTCTTTAACAGCATCCTGCCAGAATTTTATTAAACGACGGCAGTCGCCTCGATAACCTACCAGCAACGAAATTGAAAAAACCAGGAATAAAAAGGGCGTAATTAAAAAAATACTAACGGCCAATAATATCATTCCCAGGAAACCGAAAATCACTCTCATTAAGTTAACCTCCACGGTCTAAATAAAGCCGTAGTGTAGCTTTCACGCCCGGCGGTCTTGCCAGGACGGGTGATCCTATAGCTGACATCTTGCGCAAACTTCCTTGTTTTGCCTGGTTCATATTCTCCTGGCCTTAATGACACAATGGCAGCACATCTGTTTTTTGATTCCAAGGGTCACCCAAATTTGGTTTATCCATAGATTGAATTTCAAACTTAAGGGACCATCCAATCTTAGTTCCAGCAACATGTCACTCAAGGCAAAACGCCAGTAATACTGCATGTCTTCGATTTCGAAATATGGCTGCAAATCTTCTTTCAGATCTTCGGTTGTAAAAAAGGATTGAATGTGATCACTCCGCCAGGATTGAGTTAATACCCGTGCTAGGTGATAAACTCTATCGTTACTGACGGTTTCCTTAACCAAAAAGAGACCGCCGGGCCGGAGGACTCTGGCTACTTCTTTAATTGCTTCCCGGTAGTACTTGATATGGTGGAACACACCGTGCTCATGGACCATCTGGAAAGTGCCGTCTGGAAAGCTCATCCGGCAACCATCCATAACATAAAAGCACGTCCCGTTATTGATACTGGTCCTAATTTGTTCGATAGAAGAAGGATTAACATCTATTCCGACAGCTTCCTGTCCGCCATTGTGTTCTAACCAGTGAATAAGCGATAGCCGGTTCTCACCAATCTCATCATGGGAACCATTGCCGCAGCCAAAATCCAATATTTTAGGTAGCATCTTTTGTTTCCTTGACCTCTTTGCCCTCGGTACCCAATTTAGCTGAATCAATTACTGGAGATGGTTCTTTCAAAATCTGCCATTTCTCATTAACCTTAGTAACCAGATTCTTTTTTTTCAGACGGGCTAAAACCTCATAGGCAGTGTCAGGCGCAACTTTTAAATAAGCGGCAATCTCTTCTTTGGTCTTTGCACCTTCCGCAAGCAGAGCTAGTACCTGCTCCCTTTCACTTGGCTCGGGCACCGGAACCGCCACTGATTCTTGACTCGACACTGGCAAAGCCACTGATTCTTTAGTCGGCAACGCAATTTCTTCAATATATGGAAATTCGATTGGACCGGTTATCGGCTCCTGTGTTTCCAGCCACAGATTCTCTAAATCGGCAATCTTTTTTTGCAGGTTTTCAATATCGATACCCAGATCTAAAAGGTTATTCTCCAGTGCCCCGATTATTTCCGCATATTTTTTGAGCTTCTGGCTGGTCTTCTTGTTATCCTGCGTGCTGATATAGAAGACCATCAAACAGGTTAAAAAGAATACCACTACTGAAGCCCCTATCAAAGTTATCATTTATGTTCCTCCTTATCTTTTTCTTCCTTTTGCTCCCGTTCTGAATTTGATTTAATTAGCGCCTTCTGTAGGCTATGGCTGACCAGCAGAATGACGCCGGCATTCACGCCAGCCTGGAGAGCCCCATTTATTAGTTGTCCCAGATTAAGGTTTACATCAATAAAAGCCATTAGCTGAATCTCCCTTTCCTTTTAACTGAACCTTTTTTTACCATTTGTAATCGACATTCTGTTGAATCTTCACACTTTCCTCATGGGTTAGAGTCTTCATATACCGCAATGTCATTTGGGCGGACCTATGTCTTAATTGCTCCTGCACCGCTTTGGGATTTTTGGTTTCTTTTAATCGTTCCAGGGCTCCGGAGTGCCGGAGGACATGAACGGAGCCAACACCATCCGGTTTTTCTATTCCGGCTGCGCGCATTGCTTGTTGAACGATCTGAAATACCCGTGTCCGGTTGATTGGGAATATCCTGTCTTCCGGTTTGATACCTATCCGGTAGGCATACGCCTGGAGCATAGCCGCCAGGCTGGCGGATATCGCTACCGTACCCCACTTCTGCCCTTTACCTAAGATATTCACTTGCCAGCCGGTCTGAACCTGGACAATATCCCGCGGTCGGATGCCGATTGCCTCGGAACAGCGGAAGCAGCCGTCAAAGATGGTGCGGACTAATAAAGCATCCCGGTCACCGTGTCTATTTTTCTGGACTGTTTCAATAAGCCGCCTGACCTGATCGAAGTCTAAGTGAGGTACTTCGTCTGCATGGTATCCTCTGCTTTCGATAATCCTTCTTAACGATTTGGAAGTTTTGTTTAATATTTGGCTATTAGTGACAGCCGGTAGATTATTACTTTGTTCGTCAACCATTTTTCAAAACCGTCCATTATTAAACAATCTCATTACTTTTGATTAACTCCGAATCCGCTTTTCAGGCTAGTGATTTTTGCATGATGCGGCGGATTTTACGCATCTTGAAAGCCTGGCGCTGGCCGGCCAGTTTACGTTGGTGATGGCGCGTACACAGGCAGCATTCATAAACGATGTGTTTGTCGGTGCGAGCGACCTCATGCCAGCAATGAGTTCGACCGGGACTCTCGTAATGATGCCCTGGCTCCGTAGTCTTGATCAGCATCCGGCTACGCATCTATGGACCGCCTATTGTTCATCCTTTGCAGCCGGTCAATCTCCGCAGCAATCAACGCCCCGGCTTTGGTTAACTGTCGGACAGGGTGTTCCGGAGTGGGTTTCCACCAAACTGCATTGAAGGGCCAATTAGACTCAGCACACTCGCAGAGGCCGTCAGCTCCTTGATTATCGAGTTTAGCCGCTGCATGTAAAGCATAGGATGCACCGGCTTGCGCTAAATTACCAGGTGAGTGTTCACGGT
>Ga0114951_10004619_pt1 | contig 13257 bp, 10 predicted proteins | sample AM7aDNAmetaG_FD_88677 | JGI IMG/M metagenome (GOLD analysis project Ga0114951, IMG submission 88677) | Freshwater microbial communities from Finland to study Microbial Dark Matter (Phase II) - AM7a DNA metaG | ecosystem: Environmental > Aquatic > Freshwater > Lake | place: Finland: Lake Alinen...
ACAGCCACGCGGAATCACGGCACGAACCGCTCATTTTTTCCAGCGTCTCCTCCGGCGTCTGCACGCCGGGTTCGAGGCGGATGGTGTATTTGATGTCCTTCCATAGCCGCTGGTTGACGGCGACGATAAAATCATTGGTGCGCAGCCGATCTTTTTCAGGAATTTCGAGCCGCTCTTTTTTCGTGAGCCGTTTGGTTTCGCCCAGCACATCGCGGCGGAGAGCGGCAAGATATTTTGTGAACGCCGGCGTCAGCCAGCATTTGTGCAGAAAGGGCGCGAGTTCGTGGTCCAGCGCCGGATCGTAGGCGAACGGAAATTTTTCCGCCTGCGGTTCGAGGAAAAAATCAAACGGATTCAGCACCGACATTTCCGCGACCAAATCCACTTCGACGCACAATTCACGCGTCGGCTGTTCAAACACGAGGCGCGCGGCGTAGTTCGCCTGCGGATCCTGCGACCAATTGATGAAATGCTTCTCCGGCCGAACTTTCAGCGAGTAGCTCAAAATCCGCGTGCGCGAATGTGGCGCGGGCCGCAACCGCACCACCTGCGGGCCGAGATGGACGAGCCGATCGTATTGGTAATGCGTCTTGTGATGGAGGGCAACGTGGATAGACATTCGGGAAAAAAAGGATGAATTATGAATTACGAATTATGAATGTGCCAAAACACCGCGCGCGAAAGATTTCATCATTCATAATTCATCCTTCATCATTTGCTTTTGCTGCTGTTGTTGTTCCTCCTGTTGCACCATGATTTCGTCTTCCAGATTATTGAAATTCTGGAAAATGTAGGCGTTGAACAGCGCGCCGCCGATGTCGTTGAGCTTGCCTTGCAGCACGTCGAGGTAGCCGTGCAGGCCGGCGGCGAAAATTTCGTCAATGGTCATGAACTGTAGCTCCGCGACGAGCCGGCCCGCCAGCTTTTCGGCATCGTTGCAGAATTTTCCCTCCGCCACGCCGGAGATTCTGCGGAGGGCATTGTTCAATTCATCCACGCAAAACCGCACCGAACGCGGAAAGTCCTCGTTGAGCAGCAGAAACTCCGCCACCAAGCGCGGGCTGACCTCCGCGCCGTGAATGGACTTGTAAGCGTCCCACGCGCTGCACGACCGCAAAATGGCCGACCATTCGAGCGCGTCAGTTTCGCTGACCGTCTGCGGCACGCCTTTTTCCGGCAACGTCTGGTAGCGCAAGTCGAGGATGCGCGAGGTCTTGTCGGCGCGCTCAATAAATTTCCCCGCCTGTGCAAACCACCAGCCCTCGTTGTGGATCAGCGTGGCGTAGGTCAGGCCGATGATGAGCAGCGAGCTGGCTTTGATCTGCTGGAAAAATTCACTGGGGCTTTCCTTCCAGACCTGCCGCGCCTCCGGCGTGCGCACAAACCAGTAAAGCCGGTTCAATTCCTCCCACAGCTCAATCGTGATCTGGTCCCGCACCATGCGCGCGTTTTCGCGCGCCTGGCAAATGGAGGAAACAATGGAATTCGGATTGTCCAACTGGAACACCAGAAATTCCGTGACGTTCTGCGCGGTGGCTTTTTTATGCAGCGCGAAAAACTGTTCCTCATCGCCGGTAGTCAGCACAATGGGCAGCCAGTGTTTGGCCAGACGCTCCTCGTCGAGGTTGCGCAAGTCCAGGAGCAGTTGCAAATTCACGTCCACGATGCGCGCGATATTCTCGGCGCGCTCAATGTAACGCGACATCCAGTATAATGAGTTGGCGACGCGGCTTAACATTTGGCAATTTCGGAGTTCGGAGTTCGGAGTTCGGAGTTGAAAAATGATTGCGGTGCCCGGCGGAAATCAAATCCGCAATCCGCAATCCGCAATCCGCACTTATTTGATTTATTCATCGCCATACAAAACCCAGGTGTCCTTGCTGCCGCCGCCCTGCGACGAGTTGACGACGAGCGAGCCTTTGCGCAACGCCACGCGCGTGAGGCCGCCGGGCACGATGACCGTCTTTTCCCCGGAAATAATGTATGGCCGCAAATCAATGTGCCGGCCCTCAAACAAACCATCGGCCACGTGCGTGGGATGGCGCGAAAGCGAAATCGTCGGCTGCGCGATGTAATTCCGCGGCTCGGCTTCGACTTTTTTGCGGAACTCGGCGATCTCTTCTTTCGTCGCCTTCGGGCCGATCAACATGCCGTAGCCACCGGATTCATTCGCGGCCTTCACGACCAGTTTTTCCAGGTTGTCCAAAATATATTTTTTGTCAGCCTCCTCATTGGCAAGATAGGTGTCTACATTCGGAATAATCGGCTCCTGATCCAGATAATATTTGATCATTTTCGGCACGAAATAATACATCACCTTGTCGTCGGCAATGCCGGTGCCGATGGAGTTCGCGAGCGAAACATTGCCGGAGCGATAAGCATTCACAAGTCCCGGCACGCCGAGCATCGAGTCGCGACGGAAAACCGTCGGATCGAGAAAATCATCATCCAGCCGGCGATAAATGACGTGAACCGGTTGCTGTCCTTTGGTCGTGCGCATGAACACCCGCGCGTCGCGCACCACGAGATCGCGGCCCTCGACAATTTCAATGCCCATCTGCCGCGCGAGATAGGTGTGCTCGAAGTAAGCCGAGTTCGCCGCGCCCGGCGTGAGCAGCACCACCGTCGGATCGGACACGCCGGCGGGCGCGATGTATTGCAGCATTCGCAGCAGCTCGCGCGGATAATCTTCCACCGGCCGCACGCCGACACTTTCAAACATCTGCGGAAATGTCCGCTTCATCGCGCGGCGATTTTCCAAAACGTAGCTCACGCCGCTCGGACAGCGACCGTTGTCTTCGAGCACGAGGTAATTGCCCTTGTCATCGCGAATCAGATCCGTGCCGCAGACGTGGATGTAAATATCCTTCGGCACGTTAAAATTCACGAACTCGCGCCGGAAATGTTTGCCCGACAAAACGTAAAACGGCGGAATGATGCCGTCCTTCAAAATTTTCTGCTCATGGTAAAGGTCGTGCAAAAACAGGTTCAGCGCCGTGATTCGCTGCACCAGGCCGCGCTCCAGAAACTCCCATTCCCGCGCCGAGATGATGCGCGGCAGCAGGTCGAACGGGAAAATCTTCTCCGTCCCCGCCGAGTCGCCATAGACGTTGAACGTGATGCCCTGCCGCAAAAACGCCAAATCCACCGATTGGCGCTTCAGGTCGAAATCTTTCAGGGTCAATGATTGGAAAAGCTCATGAAAGCGGGAATAGTGCGGCCGAATTTCACCGGAAAGATTCAGCATTTCGTCAAAAAATATTTCCGGGTTATAGCCTTTGAGCATTCGCGCTCGCGGTGGCAATTTAGTCTTGGTGGCCATTTTAGAACAGGGCTTGAGGATGGACGAATTTTAACAGTTGGCCAAAACGGCCAGAAAAAGCGGCGTTTTTGGCAAAAACCTCTTAACCGGATTAAATTTTCCGGAGGACTTTATTTGATGGCGCATAATGAATGGTTCTTTAGCAAGCTCCTTGCCGACTTCTGCAAAAGAAGAAATTGATCACTGCCTCGTTGTCACTTTACACGAGCAAGTTTTCTCCCGGCAACAAAAGCATATTTCACAGAACTTCCTGATTGCGGGCCGCTGCGAACTTTGTCCCGCGACTTGCCGACGCTTAATTTTTCCGGCAAAATTCCGGCGATGAAAAAAAATCCGTCCGCAATCAACATCCGTCCCTTTTCCAGCATTGTTTTTGACGGCGATGAACGCGCCGCCGCCCGTGCCATGCTTTATCCCGTCGGTTTCAAGGAAGAAGATTTCAAGAAGCCGCTCATCGGCGTCGCCTCCACCTGGAGCGATGTCACACCCTGCAACATGCACATCGACAAGCTCGCGCGCGAATCCGAGCAGGGCGTAAACGCAGGCGGCGGCAAGGCGATCATCTTTAACACCATCACCATCTCCGACGGCATCTCGATGGGCACCGAAGGCATGAAGTATTCGCTCGTCTCGCGCGAAGTCATTGCCGACTCCATTGAAACCGTCGTCGGCTGCGCGGGCATGGACGGCTATGTGGCCATCGGCGGCTGTGACAAAAACATGCCCGGCTCGCTCATCGCCATTGCGCGCATGAACCGCCCGGCGGTGTTTGTTTATGGCGGCACGATTTTGCCCGGCTGCATCACCAGCGCGCCGGACAAGAAGCTCGACATTGTTTCCGTGTTTGAAGCCATCGGTGCGCACGCAAATAAAAAAATCTCCGACGCGGAACTTCAGGCCGTCGAGCAATGCGCCATTCCCGGTGCCGGTTCGTGCGGCGGCATGTATACCGCCAACACCATGGCGTCCGCCATCGAAGCGCTCGGCATGAGCCTGCCCAACAGCTCCGCGCAAAACGCCGTCTCGCCCGCGAAGCTCGACGATTGCCGTCGCGCCGGCGCTGCCGTTGTGAAGATGTTGCAGCTCGGCATCAAGCCGCTGGACATTCTCACCAAGAAAGCCTTTGAGAACGCCATCACCGTGGTCATCTCGCTCGGCGGCTCGACGAATGCCGTGCTGCATCTGCTCGCCATCGCGCACGCGGCGAAGGTTAAGCTGACCATTGACGATTTCACGCGCATCGGCAAGCGCGTGCCGGTGCTCGCGGATTTGAAACCGAGCGGAAAGCATTTGATGAGCGAACTCGTCGCCATTGGCGGCATCCGGCCATTGATGAAAATGTTGCTCGACAAGAAACTGCTCCACGGCGACGCGTTGACCGTCACGGGTGAAACGATGGCCGAGACGCTTGCTGGCGTGAGACCATATCCGTCGTATCAAACGATCATTCACGGCTTCGACAATCCGATCAAGAAGGACAGCCATCTGGTCATTCTGCGCGGCAATCTGGCGAGCGAAGGCGCGGTTGCGAAAATTTCCGGCAAGGAAGGTTTGCGTTTTGAGGGCAAGGCCATCGTGTTCGAGGGCGAGGAAAAAGCGTTGCAGGCGATTTTGAAAGGCACGGTCAAGAAAGGCCACGTCATCGTCATCCGCAGCGAAGGACCGAAAGGCGGACCCGGAATGCGCGAAATGCTTTCGCCGACCTCGGCCATCATGGGCAAGGGGCTGGGCAAAGACGTGGCGCTCATCACCGACGGACGGTTCTCCGGCGGCAGCCACGGCTTCGTGGTGGGGCACATCACGCCGGAGGCTTACGTGGGCGGGACGATTGCGCTGGTGAAGAACGGCGACCCCATCCGCATTGATGCCGAACGGCGGGAACTGACGCTGGCTATTCCCGCGAAGGAACTGGCCGCGCGCCGCAAGGCGTGGAAGAAACCCGCGCCCCGCTACACGCGTGGCGTGCTGGCGAAATACGCCGCCCACGTCACGAGCGCCTCGCTCGGCGCGGTGACGGATGATGACTTGAAGTTGTGAGGAATCACCTTCAGCATTGAAAGGTCGCTAAGATGTCCATCTCACCGTCTGAAATCCAAAGTATCGTCTTAAAAGAAGATGACTTTGGGCATGAGATGCGTGTTGGTAAGGTGATACGAGATATTCCAGACATTAAAATGCAGCATGGCGGAACTTACATTGACTCTGTTACCGGCAAACCTCGACAATTTGATTTCCGTTGCTCGATGCAAAAGGAATCTGCTGAGCTAAATTTGGCTGTTGAGTGTAAAAATCTGAACTCGTTAGCGCCTCTGGTTATATGCGGAACAAAAAGACAGAATGACGAAGCATTCCATGATCTTATTGGATGGCGTCCAGGCTCAGGTTATGCGCATGTTCAATATTCGAGTAGCCCAATTCCTGTAACCTTTAGAGCCAAAGGAGATCACGCTTTCTATAAGCCCAATAATTTTGTCGGGAAAAGTTTAGTCCGAATTAAGCCTAACCAAAACAAGCAAGCTCCAAGCCCGTTTATCGCAGATTCAGATTCGGACGTTTATGAAAAATGGGCTCAAGCTCTTTCTTCATCAGTTGGGTTGATTGAAACTGCTCGGCAGCGCGCAATGCTACAACGTGGGGCAGAATATTGCACCACGGTGCTGCCGGCCGTTGTCGTTCCTGATGATTCAATTTGGAAAGTAGAATACGACGATAACGGTTCTGTTTGTGGACAACCAGAGCAAGTAAACAAGTGTGAATTATTTGTCGGGAGAAACATTTTGTTGAATGATCAGGTGTTTCCACATCACTTCAAATTTTCGCACATTCATTTTTTTACAATTAGCGGTTTTAGTTCTTTTCTTTCAGACATGGCCTCGGATACCAATGTGTGGAACAATTTATTTACCATAAGTTCACAGCAGATTTCTTAATACGATTCTGAATCCCAACTGGATTCCATCCATCAGCCCGGGTTGGGCAGCTTCCTTGGGGCCTAATTATTTTATCGAAAGCCAAAATGAATTAAATTAGACTCACCTCTCGATTTACCACTCATGAAAATTACATTTCCAATAGCGCTATGTTTTCAAGGAATCCTCGCAATGGCCATGCTGGGGTTGCCCGCTGCGGCTCTGGCGGGCGGGCCGGCTTTTAACGTCAGGCAATATGGCGCCACTGGTGACGGCACGACCATGGACACCGCAGCGTTGCAACAGGCCATTGACGCGGCGGCGAATGCCGGTGGCGGCACGGTAATTCTGCCGGTCGGCAAATATCTCAGCGGATCGTTGGATCTCAAAAGCCACGTCACTTTGCAAGTGGACGAAGGTGCCACTTTGCTGGGCAGCCCGCACAAGCCGGATTATCGCAAAGCCAATTTCTACGCGCTGCTTTTGGCCGACAATCAACAGGACATTGCGGTTTGCGGGAAAGGCATAATTGACGGCCAGGGAAAGCAACTATCCGCCGATACTGAACGGCTTTGGAAAGAAAAGAAGCTGCCTGACGCCAAGGAAGGCGAGCGTCCGGTGATCATCAATTTCCGCAACTGCAACAATGTTTCCGTGCGTGACATCACGCTCAAGAACAGTGCCTGCTGGGTTGAGGAGTATCGGGATTGTCAGCATCTCACCGTGGAGAATATCAAGGTTCACAGCATCGCCGCCCTCAACAATGATGGCATTGACATCGATGGCTGCGCGCATGTGGTGGTGCGCGGTTGTGACATTAATTCAGAGGATGACGGTATCTGCCTTAAGTCCGCGGACCAAGCCTGTGATGATGTCCTGGTGGAGAATTGCCGCGTGCGTTCCAGTTGCAATGCCTTGAAATTCGGCACGGCCTCAGCCGTGGGATTTAAGAACATCACCTGCCGCAACCTGGAGATTTACGACACGTATATTTGTGCCATCGCTTTGGAGATTGTTGATGGCGGGCGGATGGAGAACGTGCATGTTTCCCATATCAAGATCACCGACTGCAGCAACGCCATCTTTGTTCGCCTGGGTCATCGCAATCTCAAAAAACCGGTTGGAACATTTAGCGACGTGAGCTTGAGCGACATCACGGCAGAGATTCCCAATCGGACGCAGGAGCAGATGAACAAATTTCCCACCGTCTCCAAGCACCGTAACCGCCACACACTCATCACCGCCACGGTCACGGGTTTGCCGGGAAATCCGGTGCAGGACGTGACGCTCAAGAATATTACCATCGTCTATGGCGGCATTGGTAGCACTCCGCAACCCGAACACCTGCGCTTGGACAACCTCGCCAAAGTGCCGGAATGCGCGGAGCAATATCCCGAAGGCTCGATGTTCGGCACGCTGCCGGCTTGGGGCTTCTATTGCCGCCACGCCGAGGGAATCAAATTTGAAAATGTAACGCTCCGCGTTCAGGATAAAGATTATCGCCCGGCACTGATATGCGATGATGCGCGGGACATCCAGTTGAACGGCTTCCATGTCGAGTCAGCCGGCAGCGAGCCGCTGATTGTGCTCAACGATGTTCAAGGAGCGACCATTCGCGATAGCGCGGCTCCGTCCGGTGCCAGCAGTTTTATCAAGCAAATGGGTAGCACCCGGAATGTTCAGGGGCCCTGACGCTTTGCCTCACAGTTCCCCGCAGAACTTTCGGAAAAAATCTTCCGGTGCGGTGATGAATTCCCAGTCCCGCCCGCGCCAGTGAAAGCGCAGCCGCTCCGCGTGCAGCGCGTGTTGCGGCAAAATCAGCCGTTCGCGCTGCTCTTCGGTCAAACGCCTTTCGACAAGCGCGAGATATAAATCCGGGTCGCCGCCATAAAGTTTGTCGCCGACGATGGGATGGCCGAGATGCTGAAGATGGATGCGGATTTGATGCTTGCGCCCGGTGCGCGGCTGGACGCGGAGCAGCGAAAACTTTTTTCCCGCGCGCAAAAAACTTTTTTCCACGAAAAATTCCGTCTGTGCCGGCGTGCCGTCAGGCCTCACACAATCTTTGATGGCGACCACGCTGGTTTCGTCCTTGCCGAGCGGCGCGTCAATCACGCGGTGTTCCGGCGTGACATGACCGTGGACGATGGCGAGATATTCCTTGGTCACGGTGCGGGTCTCCCAAATCGCGCCGAGTTCCCGCGCCGCACCGGCATTCTTGGCGATGACCACGAGACCGGAAGTTTCGCGGTCGAGACGATTCACCAGGCGCGGTTCGAAATCGGCCTGCAAATAAATCCGCGCCCGGCTGATGAGGCTGGAATACTCGTCGCCTTTCGTCGGGTGACAGACGAGGTCGGCCGGCTTGTGAACAATGAGCAGATCGGCGTCCTCGTGAACCACGTTGAATAATTTTTCCAAGCCCGGCCACTCTATCACAGGCGGGTCGCCGCGCGGAAATCTTTTGAAGCTCCAGAACCCGCTGGCTTTGCGAAGGCAACGTGATAAATTTCCAAACGTGAGTGTCGCGCCAACAACGTCCGTGTTGGGAAAAATCCTGGTCATTGATGACAATCCCATCATCCAACGGACGGTTTATTTTGCCCTGCGCGACAAGGGTTATCTGGTGTTGATGGCGGGTGATATTTCCGACGCCATGAAAATTCTCCACCGCGAAAAACTGGATTTGGTCCTGGTTGATCTGTCGTTTCCACTGGACGCCGGCAACATCAACGGCCCTTTGCAGGACGGCTTTTTTGTCATTGACTGGATTCGTCGCACGCCGGAAGTCAAAAAATCCCCCGTCATCATCATCTCCTCGACCGAACCGGCCCAATACCAGGAACGCGCCGCCGCTGCGGGAGTCAGGGCCTGTTTTCAAAAACCGCTGGACAAGGAAAAATTGCTGGCGACCGTCCAAGCCATTCTCGGCGAGCAAAAGATTGGAACGCCGAAATAATCTGGCCGTTCAAATCCCGCCGAACCGGCGATTCCGTTTGGCGTATTCCTCCAGCGCGGCGAAGAACTGCGGCCGCTTGAAATCCGGCCAGAGCGTCGGCGTGATGACCAGTTCCGCATAACTGATCTGCCACAAAAGAAAATTGCTTACGCGCATCTCGCCGCTGGTGCGGATGAGCAAATCCGGGTCCGGCACGTTGCGCGTCCAGAGATGATCGGAAATGACTTTCTCCGTGATGTCGGCGGGGTCGAGCTTGCCGGACTTTGCCTTCTGCGCGATTTGCCGCACGGCCTCGACGATCTCAATGCGGCTGCCGTAGCTCAACGCCATGATGAGCGTCAGCCCGTTGTTTTTAGAAAGCGTTGCGATGGATTTTGCGAGATGTTCCTGCACATTGTCCGGCAGACGATGGATCTGGCCGATGACTTCCAGCCGGACATTGTTTTTGTTCAAGTCCTTCGTCTCGGTCTTGAGATAGTGAACGAGATATTTCATCAGCGCGTCCACCTCGTCCTTCGGACGGTTCCAGTTCTCCGCCGAAAACGCGTAGAGCGTTAGATATTTGATGCCGAGTTCGCCCGCCGTGCGGATGATTTCGCGCGCCGAATCCGCGCCGCGCCGGTGGCCCTCGATGCGCGGCAGATGCCGTGACTTCGCCCAGCGCCCGTTGCCGTCCATGATCACCGCAACGTGGCGGGGCAAGTTCGTTTTTGCTTCTGATGAGAGTTGTGGCGCAGAGGTGCTCACACAAAAATCGTCTGGTCGCGACCCGGCCCGACGGACGCGATAAACAAGCGCGCATTCGTCAAATCAGCAATGGCCTTCAAATACGCCTGCGCTTTCTTCGGAAGTTGCTTGAACGTCTTGCACTTGTCTGTCGGCGTGCGCCAGCCTTCGAACTCGACGTAGATCGGCACGCACTCGGCCAGCACTTGCGCGTCGTTCGGCATGTAATCGAATTGCGATTTGCCATGGCGGTAGGCGACGCAGACCTTGATGCTTTCGACAGTGTCGAGGCCGTCAAGGTTCGTGATGGCGAGATCGTCAATGCCGTTGACCATCGTCGCGTGGCGCGTGGCGACGGAATCAAACCAGCCGCAGCGACGCGCGCGGCCGGTCGTCGCGCCGAACTCGCGGCCCATGCCGTGCAGCAGGTCGGAAATCTCGGCATTCTCCGTCGGCAACGGCCCTTCGCCGACGCGCGTGGTGTAGGCCTTCATCACGCCGACGACGCGATCCATGCGGTGCGGCGGCACGCCGGAGCCGGTGCAGGCGCCGCCTGCCGTGGTGTTGGACGAGGTGACGAACGGATAAGTGCCGTGGTCAATGTCGAGAAAAGTTCCCTGCGCGCCCTCGAACAAAATCTCCGCGCCGTGGCGGATCTGCTCGTGCAGGAGAACAGCTGTGTTTTGCACAAACGGCTTGAGATATTGGCCGGCTTTGTTGTATTCCGCAAAAACTTGTTTGAACGAAAGTTGCTTCGCGCCGAGCGATTTGAGCACGATGTTGTTTTCCTTGATGCGCGCGGAAAGCTTCGCTTCGAGCTTTGCCGGATCAATCAAATCATTAACGCGCAGGCCGACGCGCGCGGCTTTGTCGCCGTAAGCCGGGCCGATGCCGCGCTTGGTGGTGCCGATCTTGTTTTTGCCTTTGAGCACTTCGCGCGCGCCGTCCAGTTCGCGATGATACGGAAACACGACATGTGCCGTCTCGCTGAGCACAAAATTCTTCGGCGTGATCTTGATGCCATTTTTCTTGAGGCCTTCCATTTCGCTGACGAGGCCGATGGGGTCGAGCACAACGCCATTGCCGATGACGCACAATTTATTTTTGCGCAGGATGCCGGACGGGATGAGATGCAGCACGGTTTTCTTGCCCTTGACGATGACCGTGTGGCCGGCGTTGTTGCCGCCGGCGTAGCGGACGACGACCTGCGCCGTCTCGGTGAGCACGTCAATGATTTTGCCTTTGCCTTCGTCGCCCCACTGGGCGCCGACCAGAATTGTGTTTGCCATAAATTTGTTGCAAGCCGCCCTGGACGTTGCCAATAAAAATCCCCGGACGATAATCCGGGGCAAAGCGGCGGTGTCTTTGCCGGAAGAAAGTAGAAAAAGCGTCCGCCGGTGTCAATTCAACAACCGCGCCCTGAAAATGCGCTTTCCGTTTTCCACGCCGCCGACTAGCCTGCCGCCATGCGTGAAGCCTCAATTGATTTTCTCCGAACGCTCGTCAACACCCCGAGTCCAACCGGCCACGAAACCCGCGGCCAGCGCGTCTGGCTGGATTACGCCAGCCAGTTCGCCGACGAGACCTTCTCCGACGCTTACGGCAACTGCGTCGCCGTGCTGAACAAGGGCGCCGGCCCGCGCATCATGCTTGCGGCGCACGCTGACGAAATTGCGATGGCGGTGAATTACATTGATGACAATGGTTTTATCTACGTCCGCAAAATGGGCGGCATTGACGCGGCCATAACCAAGGCGCAGCGCATCTTCATTCACACGCGCGGCGGCGCGGTCAAAGGCGTCGTTGGCAATGTCGCGCCGCACTTGATGAAGACTGAGGGCGATCCCAAGCCGCCGAAGATCCACGACCTCTTCATTGACATTGGCGTGAACAGCCGCAAGGAGGCGGAGAAAATTGTCCGCGTCGGCGACCCGATCACGCTGGCGGATGAATTTGATATTTTGCGCGGCGATCTCGCGGTGGCGCGGGCGTTCGACAACCGCATCGGAACTTTTGCCGTGGCCGAAGCGCTGCGGTTATTGAAAGAATCAAAAATGAAGTTGAATGCGGAAATTTGCGCCGTTTCGAATGTGCAGGAAGAAGTCGGCCTGCTCGGCGCGCGGCAAATCGCCTATTCACTCAAGCCGGACATCGCGCTCGTCGTGGACGTGACGCACGCAACGGATTACCCGACCGTCAGCAAGACGCAACATGGTGATATCAAAGTGGGCAAAGGCCCGGCTGTCACACACGGCGGCTGCAATCATCCTGATGTGGTTGCGCGCTTGGAAGAAGTTGCCGCGAAGAAAAAGATTCCGCTCCAACACGAGGCGATGTCCGCGACCAGCGGCACGGACACGGACGTGATTTTTTGGACGCGTGGCGGCATCGCAAGCGCGCTGATCAGCCTGCCGAACCGCTACATGCACTCACCGGTCGAAGTCGTGAGCCTGAAAGATTTGGAGCTGATCCCGCAACTGATGGCGGCGTTTGTGCAGTCGCTGAAAAAGGACGAACAGTTTAAGGTGAAGATTTAATGTGTCGCCGGGGAAGAATTATTCTTTTGAAATCGCGCGGATTTCCGGTCAAGATGCCCGTTCAATTTTGACATGAAACGCACGCATCATTGCAACGAACTGCGCCCGGCGCACATAGGCCAGACCGTCACGCTCTCCGGCTGGGTTCACTCCCGCCGCGACCTCGGCGGCCTCATCTTCATCGACATCCGCGACCGCGAAGGCCGCACGCAGACGGTTTTCGATCCCAGCGATTTGACGCCGGAACTGTTCGCGCAAGCCGCGTCGCTCCGCAGCGAATGTGTCGTGAGCATTACCGGCAAGGTGCGTCATCGTCCCGAAGGCACGAACAATGCAAAGATTCCCACCGGCGAAATCGAAGTCGGCGTGACCGCGCTGGAAGTCTTGAACATGGCGGAAGTGCTGCCGTTCCCGGTGGACGATCCGGAAATCGCCAACAAGGTGAACGAAGAATTGCGCCTGCAATATCGCTACCTCGATCTGCGCCGGCCGGAAATGGCGCGCAACCTGAAAGTGCGCAGCAAGGTCGCCATCGCCACGCGCAGCTACATGGACGAACAAGGCTTTCTCGAAGTCGAGACGCCCACGCTGTTCAAGTCCACGCCCGAAGGCGCGCGGGAATTCCTCGTGCCGAACCGCCGCGAGCCGGGAACTTTTTACGCGCTGCCGCAGTCGCCGCAGCAGTTCAAACAGATTCTCATGGTCGCCGGCGTGGAAAAATATTTCCAGCTCGCCCGCTGCTATCGCGACGAAGATTTGCGCGCCGACCGCCAGCCGGAGTTCACGCAGGTGGACATCGAGATG
>Ga0114951_10004620_pt1 | contig 13254 bp, 7 predicted proteins | sample AM7aDNAmetaG_FD_88677 | JGI IMG/M metagenome (GOLD analysis project Ga0114951, IMG submission 88677) | Freshwater microbial communities from Finland to study Microbial Dark Matter (Phase II) - AM7a DNA metaG | ecosystem: Environmental > Aquatic > Freshwater > Lake | place: Finland: Lake Alinen...
AACTCTGCTAAATTAATGATTATTATCAATACTCCGGATATGATATGCAAGATGGTGGAGGTCGGATGCGGGATGCGGGATGCGGGATGCCGCATATCACAAATCACAAATCACAAATCACAAATAAGTCAATGGCGGATTGTTAATTTTTTCACTATATTTCGGTCAGTATTTCAAACTAAACAAGAAAGGAGAAAAAAATGAAAAGATCACTACCGGTTTTTTTAGTCAGTTCAGCTTTGTTGTTTCTGTTCCTCTGCCTGGTGCCGCCTGACAGCCCGGACCCCGGCTACATCAAAGCATTCGGCAATGGGTCCATTTGTGTTTCGCAGAACGGCTACCCTAAATTCGGGACCTACGATCCCTCCCAGTTTGACTTCCGTGACGGAAAATTTTACATCTCGAAAAACAGCAAATTCGACCTGCGGGCCTTCCTCCCTGAAGGAAAAACCTATAACGACCTGATCAACGACTTTCTTAAAAGGAAACCTCACGATCCCGGTAACCGGGAAAACAAGATTATCTGGCGTGTATTTGCATCCAATGATATGGAAGGCAAAAAGATTTTCACGAAATGGCCGCCCCAGCCTGAAGATATGGAATCTGTTGTAACCTATATGACCTCACCGAAGGAGTTGTGCTTCTCCACCGTGAATGTGGTCGATGAAGTCCTGCCCTGGCTCACCAGCGGTGTTACCTGGGGAGACGATAAAACCAACATCTCAATGCTTTGCGGCAACTTGCTATCCAATGCAAAGCCCGGCTGGCAGCTTTATATCGTTCATACCGTCGGTTACATCACCCGGCACGAAGGCAACGACCATTATGTTGTTGACAAGCCCTGGTGCAGCGCGTTGGTTGAGATCAAGTAGGGACATGACATGTCATGTCCGGGCGGATGCGGGATGCTGGATGCTGGATGCTGGATGCTGGATGCCGGATGCCGGATATCAGAAATAACTTACAACTTGCAACTTACAACTTGCAATTAATTTGCCGTTACGCGTTTGGCCTGCACCGCAGGTGTTCCTTTGTCTCAGAAATGATCTCCCAGCATCCGGAACATAGTACCTTTTCTTTTGCGAGGGTCCGAGGCTGGTGACCGTCTTCAAGGATCAGTATGCCGTTGGGTTTTGTGATACGGCTGCCTGTTTGAGGTAGCGGCCGGTTCCACAGCCCCAATCGACTACTGTCTGTCCCTGTTGGATATCGAAAGGATCCAGTTTCCGGTCGGGGGATTTAACCAGATCAGTCACCTTAAACATAAAGGCCATTATTCTGAATGCCCAGTCGGGCATTTTGTCCATTTCGTTGCCGCAGAGGATCTTTTTCATAAAGTCAGGTTAAATGATTACTTCAGGAAACCACTGACAACATCCCTGATCCCCTTTTTTACTTCCTCCCAGGTTTGATTTTTAAAACTCACCGGTTCTTCAGTCTCCTCGGCATCTACAAAATAGGTTACTGCATGAGGAATACTGATGGCGAGCATCTGGCTCGGGTATTTTTGTTTATGCCAATCGGCAATTTGCTGCAACGAATAATGCTTTAGTAATTCGAATAAATCCCAGAAGTCTTTTTTCTTCGCCCTTCCCAAAATAGCCTGTATTTTCATAGCAGCAATGTCAGCATCGTTATATAACCGGATTCCTTCAATGGTTTCGATCCCGCTTATTGGCAAATGAGGGTAATGAATAAGATCAACCTTGATGTTATTAATAAAGCAAAAGACACTTAAGATGGAATGTTCCCGGACGAAAACAAATTGATCGTGGAATTCTTTTTCAAGTTCCAGAATGATCTGGAATTGATCAAATTTCAGATGGGTAAATAAATCAAGATCGATCGACCCCCTATGGCCATAACGTAATGCCAATGCGGTCCCCCCAACCAGTGAAAATGGCTGAAGTATTTCAATGGTCATTAACTGATTTAATAAGGAAAGAGTTCCGGGTTCGACTGCCTCAAGGTGTAGCATCTGAATTCATTCAATGGTTTATCAATTATGGCGCTTGCGAAATGGATAATGTGAAGGGGAAGAAATTTAGCATTCAACAAGGCTGTTGTAACCTTTTCATCTCCATAATATCTTCGGCATTGACGGATATCATCAACATCGCCGCGTTCGAATACACGCTCAATTATAAAAGAAGCTCTTGCATCCAGATCCATCTTCTCAAAATTCACATCCCAGAAGATACGGCTGTTAAATTCCGGTTTCGGCTGTTTTGGCATAACACGAAGGTAAGGATAAAATAGTTTCGCAACTTTTTTGGCGCAAAATTACCATCCCTTTCTATAACTGTATCTGTTTTCAGAATTTTCCGTTAATTTGTCCCTGTCTTTAAATATAATACGATAATATTTTAATATATTTGATTATTAAAAGGAACCCACGCCATGGCCACCAACGGAAAACGCAGAAAGAACTGCCCCAAATGCCTTAAGAATGATAAGGTCATTCCTTGTTCTTATGGAGAACCGCCCCCAGAAGAAGGAGAAAGGGAAAAGAGAGGCGAAGTGCGGCTTATGGGATGCATTACCTGGGAAGGGATGCCGAAATGGTATTGTAAAAGAGACAGGCTTGAGTTCTGAGGATTGTTGGTCGTTTTGAATACTCACCTTGTTACTTCGTCCCCCTATTTCTTTACCAAAACAGTTCTGAAGGATCCAGCCCTGTCGGAGACCACTGCCTGGGCATAGGTGCCGTGTTAAAATTGACGGACATCAATGGGTTTACCGGGGAAGGCGTTTTTTTTCAGAACAAGTTTACCGGATGGATCATAAAAGAGGATTGTGGCCTTTCCGTTAATCCCTGGAATGGTAATAAAATTACCGGCAGGGTTCGGGAAGCAGGAGATCACCGGATAATCACGAACCTGTAAGGCTGAGGTAAGTACCTCAGCGTTGACGACGATATAAAAATTGTCGTCTGAGCCGGTAAATGCAGTTGCCTTCGTCCCGGAAAAAGTTCTCCCTACAGTGGATTGCTGACCAGTGAACGATCCGTCGGCATTATCCAGAGCCCATTTTACGGTGGCGCTGTCCGACACGGACATCGGTCCGACCTGCCAGAGGAACAAGACGGTACCTGCATTAGCGGATAAGGTTTTCGTCATATCATATTTGTGACGGGCTATAAATCCAGCAAATACCTGTTCCCTGAAAATCAGACCAGATTAATATACCACAAGTTGCGTTGTAATGGTTTTGTTATCGGTTTTAAGCCGGACAATATAATTACCGGCGGTATAATTATGCAAATCAATTTGCTTTGTGAAGGACGAGGCAGACGCCGGAATATCCATCGATTGGATTGTTTGTCCATTCATGGTCATCAGCGTCAGGACAGCTGTTTTGTTTTGCAGGCCGCTTATAATGACTCTTATGGATTCCCTTGCCGGATTTGGCTGTATTACAATAAATGGGTCGCTGGTTTTTGCTTCATTGATTGCATTACAGGGATCGAGAATAACATGTTTTGTGCTGACAGCATTACCGGAACACGGGTTGATCGGCACGGCGACAAGTTTCAGGTTGACCGACCCCGACGAGTAATCGCCCGGACCAAATGTATAGGTGGTGTTCAGGGTGGATGTACTGCTGAAATGACCGTTGCCGGATGTAGCCCAGGCGACAGCGTTATAACCGCTGGCTGTTCCGTGCAGATCGATGGAAGTCATGGTTGAACAAACAGTGGTATCATTCCCAGCGAAAGATACAGGATGAGCTATGATTGCAAGCTGTGTTGTGTCGTGATGGGTTTGTATACCGTCGCTGACGACAACAATATATTTTGTCGTATCCGAAGGTGCAACTTTGGGATTCCTCAGGGTCGAAATAAAGCCTGCCGGAAGGGAGGTCCAGGAATAGGTATAGTTGCCGGATCCGCCATATGTCACTGAAGTAAGTTGGGCGGAATCACCACTGCAGACTTTAACCGGGCTAACGCTGGCATAGGATGAAAAAACATTTTCAAAAGTAAATGATGCAATCCTGGTTTGCCAGCTGCTGCTTGAGGTTGTTGAATAATATTCAGTGGTATACCAGAAGGTAGTCGGGGCCGACGGGTCGATCCTTAAGGAACTGTAATCACCCCAACGCTGGGAAGTGCTTGTCTGGCAGCCTCCGCCATCTTTTATCCTGCGTTCTGTTATAGTCATCTGGTTAAGCGGGTCCGTGCTCAACCGTCCTGTATAACGGATAGAAGGATAGATTGTGGTGCCTGACACAGAATAGCCCAGGGCAATATTCCCGGCCGTATCCATTGCCATGCTTCCCATCCAGCGGTAAAGATTATCAGAAGGAGCGTAAGTAGCCTGCTGATAAACTTCCCAGGCTCCGGATGTCTTACGCAGCTCATACCAGCGGATACCGGCAATACCCGACCCCGCATTCACGGTATGGTTGACAACCATTGACCAATGATCATTGAATTTCCTGAACTGCAGCCGGTACATAAGGCGGTCGCTCAGTGTCGCAAGCCTGACAGCGGTTCCCAGCTGCGGGATACCCAGACCAAGACTTGAACTGAAAGTGTTCACAGGGAGGGAAAGAAGGTTGCCAAAGGTCGAATTGGCTGTGTTTGTCCAGTCTGCATGAAATTCAAGAATGCCCAGGTGGCTGGATCCGGCACCGGAACGATAAGTAAAGTAATTAGGTGTACCTGCAGGCGGGAATGCGCCATCACAATCAGAAGGCATCATTCCGAATGCCTCATTGGAAGAGGGAAGTGTGAACCAGATCATCTGTGCACCTGGGTTTCCAGTCAACATCTGTGACCTGTCAAAGGCGGCAGCACCGACTCCTGCGAAATTTCCGGCACCGGCTGAAAACTGGTTACATGACATATAATATCCATCGGGCCATATTCCGAATTTAGGATAATCCGGCATAGCTGTAAAGGAATATTCATAGCGATACCAGCTGCCTGTCGGATCCGGAGTCTGTGAAACTGCAATCATCTGGTAAAATGGTCCGTTTGGATAATTAGGTAAAGAGAACTGTGTGAATATCCACCTGTTTGCAATTTCATCATAAAGAACGACCGCATCACCATCATTCGAATTATTGGGCATACCGTTCCAAACAGAGCTGCTTGGAGAGGGTCCCAGCAATTTCAGCCCGACCTTGTTATAGATGGCATAGGAGGCATTCACAACCTGGAAATAATGATTGGGGCCGATATCCCCGTCGGTATCCGGGGGAATATAAGTCCCGCCACCCAGACCTTCAAAATTCTGAATGGTGGTATCCGCTTGCGTTTGTCCATTGTATCGCTGAATGAGCGGATCATTATAGTTTGGTAACAATTCCCGGCTATCTGATTTAATCCCAAAAACGTTCTTTACAATGCCATCTTTCCATGACCTGTCGGCAGGAAATTGCGATTGATTCACCATATCGCGCAAGGGAGGTGAAACATCAAAATAAACTGGTTTTTGCACGACTGCGGGAGTGATCGGCTGCTGCTGCGCCATACCTGAAAAACCGGCAAGAATAAAAAGGATGAGATATATTATTTTCATCACGGAGAGATTAATTTATGATAACTGAAATTATTATTTAGAATTTGTAAAGATAAGTAAATTACAAGATGATTTGGCACCACGAGTAAATAGAAAAATAGAATTGCGGAATGTCATTTTAACAGGCGCAGCAACAAAAAATGGTTTCAGAAATCCTGAACCCCTTTATTTTAATTGAGCGGAAAATGGGATTCGGACCCACTACCCTCAGCTTAATAGTTAACTCCGTTTATGGTAAACTGGAAGAAACAAAACCTGCCGAATTATTATCAACCACAGACAAATCTGTGCCATCCACCAATCCGTCCCCGTTGATGTCAGCCTGCAGATAACCGCTGGTGAACCCGGACGCATCGTTATCCACCATGGAAAGGTCTGTTCCATCAATAAGGCCATCCTGCATGGCTTCACCGCCATATAAAACATATTTCCCGTCTATCATCATCGCCATGTTGTTACCATATGCCTTACTGACCATATCTGTAAAATCATAGGTTATCGTGCCGAGGGCAAATGAAACCGGTGCCGCAGTCGTCGTCGTGATCGTATTCCTGTGAAGGATAGTTATGTAATAATTTCCTCTAAGTGTCCCTGGAACAGTAAAACTGGCCGTACCATTAGTGAGCAGGTCCACATTGCTGATGGTCTTGATTATGGTGGGGTAATCAGTTGAATTGTGCAGCTCTATTGTGATCTTGTCCGCAATTGTTTCTCCCCAATGCACTCCGTTCTCATCCATTGCAGGGCGCATCAATCCCGACCCGGCGTATAATCCCTCAAGGAACATCACCATATTAACAGTTTTATCAGATACTCCACTTTGAGTTACCGTTACGATAACTGGTGGCAAGCCCTGAGCTGATACCGTTATAGTTGTAATCCTTGGATCAGTCGTCATATTCTCGGTAAAGTTCGCAATTATAGTCCTGTTGCCCAATTCACCTGAAGGTGTAACTTCACACCAGGCCTGATCACTGATTGCTGTCCAGGTTGTATTGGAAGTTATCTCAAATGAAGTGGTACCCGATAGTTCTGAGACATTCTGATTGCCGGGTGTTACAGATAATATAACAGGATCAACAGTCATGATTGCCACGGCGGAAGTCGCGGGATTATTTGTTGTACAGGAGGCATCGGAAGTCAACATGCAGGTAATGGTATCATTGTTCGTCGGGACGTACGTAAATATTGGATTATTTGTCCCTGCATTTACGCTGTTTACCCGCCATTGATATACGGGTGCTGCCCCCCCGTTTCCAGCGGTGGCCGTATATATGACTTGTGTTCCGGCGACCACCGGGTTTGCTGATGCTCCTATCGAAACGCTGACGGGAAGTACCGGGTTGACAGTCAGTGTTGACAATCCGTTGCTGGTAAGCGGGCCGCCGCAGTCAGAAGTCATGATAACATCATATATAGCGGCGTCGTCAGCAGATACATTGTTTAGGGAGAATGTCGGTGTTCCCGCGCTGGCATTGTTGCCGACAGAAATCGGGCTGCCATTCTTCCTCCACTGGTAAGTTAAATTGGTACCGCTGGCCAGTATTGAAAAGGACGCATTTTCGCCCGAACATTTAACGGAGGCAGCAGGCTGAGAAGTAATAATTACAGGGGCCAGCACGTTAACATTAACTGCATTTGATACAACCTGGCAGCCATTTGCACTGCTCGTACAGGTGTAAGTGCTGGTTTGGGTTGGACTGACATTAAGCGGATTCGTAGTTCCAACAACAGTGGATCCATCTGACCAGGAATAGGATGCAGGAGTAAATACCGTGTTGCCTGAAAAAATTACATTGGGTCTCGCATTTACTGCTATTGCTCCAGGATTTGAATTGAAAAATGAAGGGTTATTAGTATTATATGAAGCAGCCCAAACAGAGGAATGGGCAGAAGAAGTAGTATAAAAAGTTTTTGCATTACCGCTTTTGTTGCCATCTATGCGGATATCGACCAAGAGATTCGAGGCTCCGTCCCAGTTATATGGTGTCGAGAAAGGGAGGTTATTCCAGCCAACCGAAAATGGATATAGCGGGTTATAATATACTTGTGTAAGCCCAGAACTAGTAAAGGTGGTCAGACTTGCAGCTGTGGTGGTTGAAAGGCTGATCGAATAATTTGCTGCCGTTGCAGGCAGATATACTTCAGCAACATTAAATTGCAACCCGGTCAGGTAGCCGGCTGTAAGCCCGGCAGCATGCAGTTCAGCAGCCGTAAAAACTATCTGTTGCCAGGTTTGATAGTAGTAGTTCGCAAAAGCTGATGGATAAGAATTTATTGTTGAAATTTCATTATAACCCGGATAGATTTGCTCAGAATTCCCGGGTCTTGCGAGTGCAACACTTAATTCCGTTGGATTCCCGGAACATACCAAACTGACGGAAGATGTTGCAGAAGTAGTCACGCCTTTAAGGGGATCATCCTGGTAGGTTCCGCTGCATACACTTGAAACCGACACCGAACTGGTAGCCTTTACACTCCATGTGACTGCAACATTTGAAGGATTGGCGGAGGGGATGGTATAAACCCATGTATTACCGCTTGTATTGGTCATGCTGACAGGCCCTGTGGCTGTTCCGTTATTATAGCTGATTGTCACACCGTTTATTGTCCCTGAGGGTGTAGTTGCATCCACGGAAATGGTTCGGGCTGCAGTTGAACATAGGTTCCCCGGTGGGTTAATGGAGTTTAGAACAATCAAAGGCCGCGGGGAAATACCACTGAATTCATCTGCCCCAATGTCTGTTGCATGGATGTTTCGTGAATCTCCATCAAAGTCATCTGTAAGTATAGTATTCACAGAACCGCCACTCTCAATAAGTGTCGATACTGATGGGTTGATGTGAAGAAACTGTAAATTCGAGCCCGCGGTGCTGCTCCATGACGGGTTTTCTGTAACTGAAACCGCCTCACGGGGGGAAACCCTGGATTGATAGGCTGAAAGCGTCTGATCTGCATTGGTTCCGTCGTAAAAGATCAGCCTTGATGAAGATGGGGTTCCTGCATAAAACAGATTGTTGTCGGATGATGGGGCAAAAGTGGTAAGCGCGGTCGAACTGCGCTGATAAGCACAGGTTCGTCCGGTACCGTTCGGAGTAGAACTATTCACAAGTATATTATTCCGAAGATCAAGGGGTGGCGTTGTATTGGCATATATGCATGCGGACCCGAAATTAGTCCCTGTACTGCTTCCGTTCAGGTACACAGTATTAGAATAAATTGAATTTGAGGAACCACCATCAACATAAATCCCCGCCAGGGATAGTACAACATTGGCAGCCGTTGATCTCAGATCACCGATAATATTGTTATAGATGTAATTACTGGTGCCTCCGTTCAGATACATTCCATAAATCTGCGAGCTGGCATTGGCACTGGCCAGATCAAAGACCTTGTTTTTGAACACGGATGTTTTCTGACTTGCCGAACTTATCGAAAGTCCATGAATAACCGAACCACCACTAAAGGTGTTCAGTATATTACCACTGATCTCAACCGCACTATAGGCGAATGTGGAAGACTCAGTAATTCCCTTAAAATTACCAGCACCGCTGGGTCCGGTAAGGCTATATATTGTATTATTCCGGATGGATTTATTTCCTTCGCTACTGCCACCGGAAGATATCCCGCAGACGCTGAATGAACTTGTGGAAGTCGTTGTTAAATTAAAAATGAAATTGTCAGAGACTGTGAATCCTGATCCGTTTATTGACATTCCATAAATCAAGGCAGAGGTGCTGACGTTATTCATTGCCAGGTTTGAAATTGTGTTCTGATTAAAAGTTCCAATACCGGAAACCGATGAAAGAATCCCCCAAACACTACCAGTCCCGATGGTTATGATATTATTGATTGTGTTGCCAGTTACAGACTGAACAGATGTTCCGTATACACATATTCCGACAGAATTATTATAGGTATTTGCTATTGAAATATTTCTGACTGTGTTGGTGTTAATGTTCATCGAGGCACCGGACCATATATAAATCCCATTCAGAGTGCCATACCTTGCTGAATTGGAAATATCTGAAATTATATTATTACTGATGTTATTGGTACCTGTGCCGGAAGTTGAACCTGCGAAATACACACCATTAAAATCTCCTGTAAAGCTACCTCCCAGCAAGGTCAGGATACCTGTTCCCGAATTTCCGGAATACCCGATTGTATTACCGGTTATTTGGATATTATCACCATCTGTCCCGTTTGAAAAATATATACCGGTCAATGAACCCGAAGCAGTAAATGTGCGGGAAGCGGTCTCGTAAATTTTATTATTGGTTATGATCCAGCCTGTATTGCCGGTTATTGAATAAATGCCTGCACACCCGCCTGACAGAAAGAAATCATATACATCACAACCGTTAATAGTAATATTGCTGTTAGCCATGGTTGTATTGGTTGTGCTTCCGTTTCCATAAATACCTTTTGAAGGCAGATTTGCCCCTGCTGGTCCAATTTTACAATTTGCTATCGTATTGTTGTCATTCCCGGTGGCAAACCCTGTGCTAAAAAAAACCGTACCACCATCAGTAGCAAGCGGAACAGTCGAAGAACCCAGGATTGAACAATTCCGGATGGTGTTATTGGTGGCATCGGATATTAATTTCAAACTGCACGTGCCCGCAGAAGCTGATGTGCTTAGGTTTGACAAGGTCAGGGAACTTCCACCCGTATTCAGGCCGTCGATCGTAATAAAATCGGCTCCGTTTAACGTTAACAGGCTATTCGCGGAAACAGTTCCACTTAATACAACGGCAACTCCGGTTGCTGGTTTAATGGTCAGGGTATTCGTCTGGTTCATTCCGGCATTCGGGTTGATCACAATCGGAAAAGTTTCTGAAGGGTAAGTGCCATCCGTAAGCAGCAAGGTGAGTGGACACGTAATGTCCCGGGAATTAAGATCAGAAACCGCCTCCGTTAATGTTGAATATAATTGGCCGGCTCCCACATTGATCGTTCCGCACAATGAAATGATTTTATAACTATTGGGAGATGCAGGCGGTATTGAAACGGTTGGTGGGTTTGATCCGAAACCACTGGCCCCGGTTGAGGGAAAACATCCAACATTCGTTGTTGAAGCCTGGTCCTGGGCAACAATGTAATACGATATGGCGTCGCCATTAACGGTCCCCACACCAAAGGTGAAGGAGTAAGTATTCCCGCTGATCCAGACGCCATGCACACCGGAATAGCTTCCATTGTTTTTTTTCCAATAAAGCATTGGCAATCCGGACCCGGATTGGGGTACTCCGTTGTAGTAATCATTGATCACGGCTGTTAGTGTCCGGCTTCCAGGTGTGGCGGTATTTAAAAAGGGCGTATAAGTGATTACAGGGGGCGAAATATCCAGCCCAACCCCGGAAAATTCATCTGCTCCAATATCCGGCCGGGTAATATTACGTATTTCCCCGTCAAAGTCATTTGGAACCGCCGAGACCGGGGATCCGCCACTTTCAATCTGGGTGGCCGTGGAGGAGTTTATATGCAGGAAAGAAGCATCGCCACCGGATGTACTGACCCAGATCGGGTTTTCCGTTACTGATGCATCATCACGAGGGGAAACCCGTGACTTGAAAGCAGCCATAGTTTGGTCTGAATTAGATCCGTCATAAAATACCAGTCTCGAAGGGCCTGGCGTTCCACAATAAAACAAGTTGAAGTTGGAAGTACTTGCATAGGAGGATAAACTGGCGGAACTTCGTCTGTATGCGCAGGCATAACCTGTTCCATTCGGTGTGGATGTATTGACCAGGACATTGTCACGAAGGTCAGCAATCGGAGTTGTACTGGCATAAATACAAGTTGATCCAAAATTTGTCCCTGAACTCGTTGCATTCAGATACACGGTGTTGAAATAAATGTTGTTTGTCGTTCCTCCGCTGACATAGATGCCAGCCAATGGAACAGCTGCATTAGCTGCAGTAGCTCTCAGGTCGCCAATTATATTGTTATATAATGTATTGGTTGTCCCTCCTGAAAGACTGATCCCATTAACAGTTGGATTGACATTGGTAGTGTATAAGTTATAAATTTTATTTTTGTAGATAGTTGATGCAGAAAGGGCCGATGCCTGTTGAATACCATATTCATTTAGTCCTCCACTGAATCCGCTAAGGAGGTTTCCGCCTATATCAATTGGATTGGGAACGCTGATGCAACTTGTATAAATACCATAAATAGACGCTCCTCCTGCCGCGCTGAAGCCGTTGATTGTATTGTTTTGAATAACTTTATTGCCCGAAGCACTACTGCCTTCCCAGATACCGTAAAGTTTAGCGGCACCTGTCGCTGTTGTGGTCAAATTTGTGATTGTATTACCCGTTGCCGACAAATTCACACAACCAACATCATATATGCCATAGACCGATGTGGTCGTTCCAGTATTATTTAATCCAATATTTGAAATAATGTTAAGGTTTACACTTGCAGTTGCAGGGCTTACAAGGTAGATCCCATAAATCAAACCGCTTCCTGTCCGGGTTATAGCATTTACCGTATTGCTGCTTGCAGACAGGGTGGTCGCACTGCCGGTATAAATACCATATATATTGCCGGTTGTTGTAATGGTGGCAAGGTTCCTAACAGTATTACCATTAATGTTAACGATGTTTGCGGATGCAGATGTCGCATTATTAATACCATAAAATGCTCCAGTTGTTGAAGTGAATGAAAAATCGGAAATGATGTTGTTATTAACATTGCTGGCTGTGATCGCTGTGGGTTGTGTACTAAAGTAAATGCCCTGGAAGGCTCCTGCAACACTTCCCAGAAGGGTCAGTGTACCGGCTCCTGCATTACTTGAATACCCGATGGTGTTTCCCGTTATCTGGACACCATCGCCATATGTTGGATTGGAAAAATAGATACCAGTCATTGTTCCTGCGCCCGTAAAGGTGCGGGAAGCTGTCTGGTAAATTTTATTATTGGAGACGGTCCAGTTGGCATTACCGGTAGTGGCATAAATGCCGGCACAGCCTCCTGTCAGGAAGAAATCATAAATTTCACAATTGTTAATGGTGCAGTTGCTGTTGGCAATTATTGAATTGATACTGCTGCCGTTCCCAAAAACACCTTTTGAAGGCAGATTCGTCCCGGCTGGCCCGATCTTACAATTTGAAAGAGTATTGTTGTCGTTTCCTGTGGTTGTCCCGCTGCTTACAAGCACATTACCGCCATCAATACTTAGTGGGGCTGTTGATGAACCTAGAATTGTGCAGTTCGTAATGATATTCCCTGATGCATCAGCTATTAATTTCAATGTACTTGTTCCCGCAGTGGCAGATGTACTTAAATTTGAAAGGGTAAGGGAACTCCCCCCGCTGTTTATTCCATCGATAATGATATTGTCGGCTCCATTCAGGGTGATGAGGCTATTGGAGGCAATGGTACCGCTTATCGTAGTCGCAACACCGCTCGCGGGTTTAATTGTCAATGTATTCGTTGGACTGGTGCCAAGAATCTGGTTGATCACAATTGGGAAAGTCTCTGAAGGATAAGAAGCATCGGTAAGAATAAAATTGGTTGCACAGGTGATTTCCCTTGAATTATAATCTGCAACTGCAGCCGTCAGGGTAGAATAATTTTTACCAACCCCAACAGTATAGGATCCGCAAATCGGATTAATTATGAAATAAGATTCCGGAGAAGTAGGCGGAGTAGATGCAGAGGGAGGATTAGAGCTGAAGCCGCCGGCACCGGATGAAGGGGTGCATCCGACATTAGG